>Ga0307991_1000994_pt1 | contig 20301 bp, 16 predicted proteins | sample EllFjometagen131_FD_203146 | JGI IMG/M metagenome (GOLD analysis project Ga0307991, IMG submission 203146) | Marine microbial communities from Ellis Fjord, Antarctic Ocean - #131 | ecosystem: Environmental > Aquatic > Marine > Unclassified | place: Southern Ocean | collected 2014-10-08 | reverse complement strand
TAATAATGTATGAATACGAACATACAGGGAATTTTGATAGGCTTTACGCGAGCGAACAAGATTTGTTGGAGGAAGAAGATTTCGATAACCAAATTGCGAGCATTAGATTGCTCGGTAGAGATATGGCTATTATCGTTGGTACAGACACAGCAAATGTTGTCAGATCTATTTTAGAGGATGATTCTCAAAAATTGATTATCGATATTATCCGACAGAGAAAAAAATTTGACACAATAAATCTTCAACTCGAAAAGCTAAAACAAGGATTTATCGAGGCCTTGCCGAGAGAGTTATAAGAACCCAACAAGTGCATTCAGGCGGCAACGGTGTGTCCGCTACCCCCCCCCCTTTTTTTTTGGTGCTGAATGGGTTTATCAAGCGCTTCTATTTGGGGAGAAGTTATGAAAAAATGTCCATATTGCGCAGAAGAAATCAAGGATGAGGCTGTTAAATGTTGGTATTGTGGTGAACGGCTCGATAAAAGAACATCTACCAAAATAGATGAACATGTTTATGCCAGTCATTCGAGTAATGTTACTAATAACGAAAACCTGTCAGAAGAAGCTGAAAAAATAATGGAAGAGAAACTTGCACTTTAGAACATTATCGAAGATTCCATTATGAAATTTAAATGGATTGTCAGATTATTATATTTTTGAGAAAAATAGTGACAGCAACTATTTTTCTAATGATTGCAGAAACAAATCTGCTACTTTTCCTTCACACTTGATTTCCTCGACTACAGGAAGGAAGACTTTTTTAATAAGTATACTTAAATCGGATGAACCTGAATTTTGAAAAGGGGCCATTTCCAGATCCTAAGCTAATTTACTTTCCATCCTTTCAGGGCATCGGTGAATGGATTTCCCGGTGTTTTTCCAGCCGCCTCACGCTGCACAGATTTGCCGCCGGTTTTCTTTTCTCTGGGAGTAGTATCTTTTTCACGTTTGCCGTGCGGTTCCATCGGATTTGAACGCATGGAAAGCGAGATGCGGTTTCGTTTAATATCAACACTGATCACCGTTACTTCTATCTTCTGATTTACCTTCAGGACATCATGAGGACTGCGTATAAACTTGTCGGCCAGCGCGCTGATATGCACAAGCCCGTCCTGGTGAACCCCGATATCCACAAAGGCGCCAAACTCGGTAACATTTGTCACAATGCCGGGCAGTTTCATTCCCACTTCCAGGTCCGCCATTTTGCTGACACCCTCGGTGAAGGCAAAAAGTTCAAACTGCTCACGCGGGTCACGGCCGGGCTTTGCGAGTTCGCTCATTATATCCGTGAGAGTCGGTATTCCTGTGATGTCGCTGACATAGTTTTTCAGTATAATTTTTTCACGCAGCTCAGCGCTGGTCATCAGGTCTGAAATATTACATCCAAGATCACCTGCCATCGTTTCAACAACAGGGTAGCTTTCGGGATGGACTGCTGAAGCATCAAGAAGGTTTTCCGCGCCTCTTATTCTTAAAAAACCGGCTGCCTGCTCAAAGGTTTTTGCACCCATCCCTGGAACCTTCATCAGTTCAGCGCGCGAGGAGAATGCTCCTTTTTCATCGCGGCAGGAGATTATATTGCCGGCCAGTTTTTCTGAGAGGCCTGATACATAGCTCAAGAGTTGTTTGCTCGCTGTATTCACCTCTACGCCAACCGCGTTCACGCAACTTGCCACAACATCATCCAGAGATTTTTTCAGAGCTTTCTGGTCCACGTCATGCTGATACTGTCCAACACCTATAGCCTTTGGGTCGATTTTTACCAGTTCTGACAGGGGGTCCATAAGGCGCCTGCCGATTGATACCGCGCCGCGAACGGTCAAGTCATAATCGGGGAATTCCTCGCGGGCAACTTCGGAGGCGGAATATACCGACGCGCCGCTTTCACTGGCCACAATCACGGCGACCGTTCTGCCGAATTCTATGCCTCTGCAGAATTCTTCCGTCTCGCGCCCGCCGGTGCCGTTGCCGATGGCGATAACTTCTATATCAAAACTCTTCACCAGTTTCTTTAATGTCTCTTCCGATTCCTTCACGCGTTTGCGCGGCTGGAGCGGGAAGATTGTATCGTTGTGCAGAAGCTTTCCCTGTGGGTCGAGGCAGACAATCTTGCACCCGGTGCGCAGGCCGGGATCAATGGCGAGGATTTTCTTCTGTCCAAGCGGAGAGGTAAGGAGTAGATTTCTGACGTTCTGCGCGAACACCCTTATCGCTTCTCCATCCGCCCTGTTTTTGCTTTCAAGACGAGTTTCTGTTTCCATAGAGAGTGAAAGAAGGCGCTTATAACTGTCCCTCACCGCAAGGCGTACCTCCTGGGAAGCGCGATTGTCTCCCTTTAGAAAATGGTGTTCAAGAATATCTATAGTCTTTTTCTCATCCGGTAGCACACGAAAGATGAGAAATCCCTCGGTAGCGCCTCGGCGGATAGCCAGAACACGATGCGATGGTGCTTTGTCCACCGGTTCTTCCCATTCAAAATAATCCCTGTATTTTGCCCCGTCCTCTTCTTTGTCCTTCGCAACCTTTGAATGTATGGAGGCCTTTTTGGCGAAAAGTTGGCGCAGGGCGTTTCTGACCCCCGCGTCCTCGTTTATCCATTCCGCAATGATATCACGTGCGCCGGCAAGCGCGTCTTCAATCGTCTCCACACCCTTTTCAGGATCGATAAAGGCGGATGCTTCTACTCCCGGGTCGATGTCACCTTGCTCAAATATCTTTGCGGCCAGCGGCTCAAGTCCACGTTCCCGTGCCATCATTCCACGGGTACGTCTTTTTGGTCTATAAGGCAGATAGATGTCTTCCAGAATGGCCAAGGCCTCGGCGGACATCACCTTCTTCTTCAGCTCGTCGCTCAGTTTGCCCTGTTCCTCCAGCGATTTGAGAACGGCTTCTCTTCGTTTGTCCAGTGTGCCGAGTTGCTCGGCCCTGTCACGAATGGATATGACCTTTACTTCGTCAATTCCACCGATTGCTTCCTTGCGGTAACGGGCGATAAATGGAACAGTTGCCCCTTCTTCTAAAAGGAGCAAGACAGCCCGTACCTGCTTTTTCGTCAATTGCAGTTCTTTCTCAATTTTTGTAACGTGTTCTTCTATCATCCGAAATATCAGACTCCATTATTTATAATTTTACCATTTGAAGAAATCAGAAAGGATTAACAGAATGTTAGCGATTGAAAATATCTGATCAAATCCTGTTGATCTGCAAAGGTTTTTTTCAGAGGTGTATTTTTAGCTGAAGGGCATGACATATTTGTACATCATCCAAAAATGTGAAAAGGTTCCCATCATGACGAAGACATGAAAGATTTCATGGAATCCGACAATGCGGGGCCAGGGATCAGGCTTCTTAATCGCATAGATTATGGCGCCAGTAGTATAAAACAGTCCGCCAAGGAGCAGCCATGTTGTTCCAGCGATATGAAGGGTTTTTATCAATGGCCATATGGCCACAACGGCCAGCCACCCGGTTCCGATATAGATAAGGGTGTAAAGCCAGCGCGGGGCCTGAATCCAGAAGATTTTCATAAGTATGCCGCACGCAGTCAATCCCCATATGACTCCAAACAGACTCCATCCCCAGGCTCCTCTCAAAGGAATAAGACATATGGGCGTATATGTGGCCGCTATAAGTATAAAGATCATCATGTGATCAATCTTTCGCAGACGCAGTGCAGCCTTTTCTGAAACGGGCAGCCAGTGATACAGAGTGCTCGCTGTATAGAGCAGGATCATCCCCGCTCCAAAGACGGAAAAAGCTACTATGTGGAGGGGTTTGACAGGATGAGTAGAGCCCCATATCAGGAATATCAACCCTGTAATGGCAAGGATAATGCCTATAAAATGTGTAAGCCCACTGATCGGATCTTTCAATTTTATCATGCTATAGTTCCTCATGCGGGTTGCAAAAATTCCCCATTAATGGGAGAATAATACGTCAGATTGTCGGCACGAGGCCTCCGGGCTGAACCCTGTAACACCAAAACCTGATACTATTGTATTTTCTATCATGTTGTCAATTATAAACTATATCCCCGGGCAAAGGGTAACGCAATGAACAAACTGTCTTCAGTGTTGGCAATTATATTTGCCCTGATATTTCTGATTTCTTAAGGGGGTTGTCATAAAGAAAACGATTCTGATTTTATTGATGACCGGGGTCACCTGCTTTCTGACCATGAGGAAGAGCGCGTAACCCTGCTGTGTGAAAAACTTCCCGAGGATCTTGACATTCATATAAAGGTTGTCATCTTAAGGAAAAGCCCACATGATATTAACCAAAAGGCTGTTGGTATCTTCGATAACTGCGCACTGGGAGAAAAACCCGCGGCGCAAGGGTAGTCCTTTTCCTGGTTGACCCGGAAGGCAAGAAGGTAAGACTGGAGATAGGATATGATCTGGAACCTATCTTCACTGATGGGTTTACGGGATATGTTGAACGCGGCCAGATGGTTCCCTTTTTTCAAAAGAGAACCATGATTTCATGTTCGGCTTTGATGGTCTGATATTTGATAAGAATGGGTTTCCCCATAAAAAACACTAAAAGACCAGGGGATGAATCATCAAAAAACACTTGCATTATGCTTTTATTGTTATAGAAGTAGCGAGACATTGCAGGAAACTTTATCTAAACAGGAGAGGAAATAGAAAATGAAGATGGCACAGGGAAAATGGTTCTACATACCGGTTGTAATAATGGTATTACTCGCTATGCAGGCATGCAAAAAGGAAGAAATAAAATACCCGGAAGGCACTATAGCGGCAGTCAACGGAGCAGTGATTACACAGGAAGATCTTGATAAGGAGTTCTCCATGGCGCAGCAACAATTTGCCAGTCAGGGTCAGCCAAACGATGAACAGTTAGCGGAAATCAAGAAGAATCTCTTCGAAGGTCTTATCTCCCGCAAGGTGCTCTATCTGGAGAGTCAGAAAAAAGGGGTGGAAGTGGACGATGCGACCATTGATGAACAACTTGCTAACATGAAAAAACAATTTCCAAAGGAGGAGGATTTCAAGGGTATGCTGGAGAAAATGAATCTTACTGAAGATATCCTTAAGACCCAATTGCGTGAAGGGATGGCAATCCAGAAACTTATAGATCGGGACATTATAAGCAATATCGAGATATCGGACAAGGATACGAAGGATTATTACGATGGGCATATGGATCTCTTCAAACAACCAGGGAAGGTTCAGGCAAGTCACATCCTTGTCAAGGTTGAACCGGGGGCAAACGAATCCGTTAAGGCCGAAGCCCTCAAGAAGATCAAGAAGATACAGAAAGAACTGAAAGAGGGCGGAGATTTTGCTGAACTTGCCAAAAAATATTCGGACTGTCCCAGCAACGCCAAGGGTGGTGACCTCGGCTACTTCGGACAGGGACAGATGGTAAAACCCTTTGAAGAGGCGGCTTTTTCCCTGAAACCGGGAGAGGTAAGCGATATAACCGAAACCGACTTCGGTTATCACCTGATAAAAGCTGGGGACAGAAAGCCCGAGGTGATAACCGATTACAAGGATATCAAGGATAAACTCGTCCAATATCTGAAGCAGGTGAAAACAGGGGAAGAGGTGAAGAAATATATTGAAAAGCTGAAGGGACAGGCAAAGATAGAGAAATTTCTTCCCGAGTCGAAAAAACAGGACTCAGCCGAATGAGCCACGCCACATGGCTACTATCTGCTGACAGGTGATTTGTTACGGAATTATGTAATCTCAAGGCCGGGAGTAACTTGCCCGTATATTTACACCCATTATTAAAATAAAAAAGGAGGTTGGTTTTTTATCCAACCTCCTTAATGCTTTTATGGTAGTCCTACGGGGAATCGAACCCCGGTTTCCGGCGTGAGAGGCCATGCTCTATCATTTACTCGTCTTTACTTGCAGTTCCCAAAACACCCTAATAATAAAGCATATTGAGAAAGCGCTCTTTCCTCACCTTACCCATTTTTACCTTGATTTCCATAAATCGTGTGGGGTATAGTGTGGGGTATAGAAGGTGACGGTTTGCGGTTCTGACCTTTAAACCGTTCAAGGGGGTGTAAAAATGCCAGCACAAAAGAGATTCAAGACCAATTATCCGGGCGTGTATTATGTCGAGGGTACCGCGATCGGAACGGGCAAACCAGAAAAGATATACTATATCCGATACCGGAAGAGCGGTAAGCCGTTAGAGGAAAAAGCCGGGAGGCAATTTCAGGACGACATGACACCTTCCAGGGCGGCAAGCTTGCGAACAAGGCGCATTGAGGGGGAATCATCGAATAGGGGGAGAAGAGAGGCTACAGAAGCAGAGAAGAAAGCACAAACAAACAAATGGACAATTGATCGACTCTGGAACCTATACAAAGAAACACTGACAAACCACAAAACCCGTATAAGTGACAAGGGCCGCTATGAAAAGTATCTCAAGGAGCCCTTTGAGAACAAAGAACCAAAGGAACTGATTCTTCTGGACGTGGACCGCCTCAGATTGAAGCTTTTAAAAACCCTTTCCCCGCAATCGGTCAAGCATGTCCTTACGCTTCTTGCACGAATCGTCAACTATGGTGTTAAACGAAACCTCTGCGAACCCCTTCCTTTTCACATCAAGAAACCCACGGTAAACAATCTGAAAACGGAAGACCTGAACACGGAACAACTACACAAACTTCTCAAAGCCATAGAGAAAGATAGCAACGAACACGCCCGGGGTATCATGAAACTTGCCCTGTTCACTGGTATGAGAAAAAGCGAGATGTTCAGGCTCAAGTGGCGTGACATCGATTTTGAACGGGGCTTTATCACGATTTGCAATCCCAAGGGGGGCATAGATCAAAAAATCCCCCTGAATGACGCTGCAAAGACGTTATTAGAGGGATACCTTCAAGAGGGGAGTGAATTTGTGTTTCCGGGGCAGGAGGGAGGCCAGAGGGTGACAATCAGTACACCCGTGAACCGGATAAAGAAACGCGCCGGCCTGCCTGACGATTTTAGGCCACTACACGGGTTAAGGCATGTGTATGCCTCCATGCTCGCCTCAAGTGGTCAGGTTGATATGTATGTTCTGCAGAAGCTCTTGACGCACAAAGACCCGCGTATGACCCAACGTTATGCCCACCTGAGAGACGAAACCCTCAAGAAGGCCTCAGAGGTTGCAGGGGCAATCATAGAACAGGCAGCAAAGCCAAGGAAAAAGGTTGTCAATTTAAAGGATCATAAATGATGATTTTCGAGGGATAGGGTCGCTCCCGAATGGCGGTTGTTCCTGGGCCGCTTTCCCCGGATTAAGTACCAGGCCGCTACAGGAGGCGGGAAAAATGAGCATTACCGATGAACAAGAAGAACAACGAGCGCCAAGCACATATGATTTGTTTTTTAAAAACAGCGGGAACTGGGAATGTTCCTCAGGAGATTTATTTATTTTCGATGTTATAGAGGGACTTTTTAGGCTGGGCACTCCTGGCATACCTACTGAAACTGCCACGGAAGAAGTGATGTGGACTTCTATGCTCCGAGGAAACGTATTCCCTAACGGTTGGTTTATTCTGCTTCCTTTGGTGGGGATATATACTTTGTGTTTATGGGTTGTTCGGCTATGGAATATTGAAAAGGACATTTTACGCAAGACGAATTTTTATTACGGTAACATAAATGGCAAGATCGAATCTGCACCGCCTATGGACTCTTCCAAAGTAATTGCTAAAGTAATTGATGTTACCGGTGTTGAATGGGGTATCCTGAATCAGTTTATTGACATGGCCGAAAGATTAGGGGAGATGAGACTTCACCTGATTCCACCTTTCTCATCTATGCCATCATTGCAACTTAAGACTGACCCAAAGTGGCAAGGGGCTTTGAAAAAACAAGAATGCATCTTCCAAAAATATCCTAACCAATTCATCCTTTCTAAACCAACACCATCAAAAAAAGTTATATCAGTTGACCTAGCTGCAACCTTGACAAAAGACCAAATCATTAAGGGCATGTGGGGACACATGGCAGGGTGTGAAGAAGCAATTCGTGAATATTTAAGAATAAATTCAGAGAAATGGAACACACTTCGAGCAAGTGACAGACTTTCTCAAGATGACGCGACTCAAATAAACGAAGATTTCATGAACCTGCAATATTATGCGTGGGGCAATGAATTATTCATAGAAGACAGGAAATTAGCAACAACTGCTGCATTAATGACTTTTATGAAGCCTGAGCCAGTTGAGGAAAAAAGACAAAACGCCCTAAGAAAAAATATTGATAGGGACTATAATAGAAAGGCTGGCATAAAGGCCGGAAGGTCGAATGTTAAAACAAAGCTTGATGATACTGTTGTACTGCCCCTCATTCAAAAAATTATGAACGATTTAATGATAATACAAAGGGAAATATGGCCTAGAGTTTATCTAACAGGTCATAGTAACCCTATTAGAGAGACCAAAGAATTAAAGAAAGCAATTAAGGATTTCTCATTAGAACATATAAAAGCATCTCATGCAGGTATTTCCTTTGATCAAATAAAAAATAATGAACCGCTTGATCTGTTGGCAAAAATAACCTCAAATTATTTAGAAGATAAAACCGGCTCAAGATATGGAATCAAAGCAATAAAACAGGCAATAAAAAAGTTTAAAGAAGACTTTTAATAATCCGTTCTCAATGAACAACTGCGATATCGCTTCATAATTCCCACGTCTAATATCATTTCACAAAGCCACAAATTCCAAAATTGATACTGTCTTAAAATCCAGAATAGCGGGTCATTTCGAACAAATATAATAAATCATGGCAATGTAATACCCCCAATAAACAAAGGTTTCTAAAAAAATTAATTCTGTCAGAATTCAGACGGGTTACACCAGGTAATTTGTTGATTATTATACAAGACAAAGAAGTTAAAAAATCAACAGCGAGGTGCTTCATGGTTAATGTTAACGAGAAGAAGGCAGCGGAAATTTTAGACGTGGCAGTTCAGACCCTCAGGAATTGGCGGTTTTTGCAGAGAGGGCCGGATTATCTTCGCCTCGGGCGTTGTATCAGATATCGCGTCGATGATCTTGAGAATTACGTGGAGCGAAACAAGGTCAACCCGGAAGGCAGTATCCAGACGGAAAACTGAGTTGCGGCTATGAAGGAGATCAAGACACGTGCTAGGACGCTGGTTCTGACAGAGGGCATATTATTAACGGAAATGGTGTGGCAAGATTGGGGTAGAAGGCTTGTAGCAAAGCCATTAGAACGAATAACGGTCTCCGGGGATAGGAAGAATTTCTGAAAAGCGGGGAATCCTGGTCCCTACCTTTCCCGGGCTTAAATGACCAGGGTACGCGCTCCAGGAGGCGCACACCAGAAGGCCTATGAAGAAATACAAACCAAAGAGAAGCGTGACATGATCGACGGCAAGCCTGACATAGAGGCTGTGTTGCAGGCCGAAGGTGTTGACCTCCGGCGAGGGTGGAGGCTGTCACCTCTGGGGGTTGGGTTGTGACCAAAGTACTTAACAGGCGTAATGCAGTCCGCGCACGGTGTATCGACTGTTCTGGAGGGAACAGGGCTGAAGTCCGAAAATGTGAGTTTGCAGACTGTCCCCTTTGGCCTTTCCGTATGGGAACCGGCAAACAGAACCCGTGTGCAAGGGATAAAGCGATTAGAGCATACTGTTCATGGTGTTCAAATGGGCAGAAGGTTGAAGTTGCGTTGTGTCCTTCCGGTGGATGCTCTCTGTTCCCATACAGGAAAACGGCCCCATATGGCGGAAAACGTCATATAGAGGCCATTTCCAGAGATAAAAGCTTTTCCGAGGGTAAGAGGTAGGACAAGATGACCAAGCCGGGAAATAGGTATGGGGAAGGGACTTTTCTCTTGAGCAAGATGTTTCTCTCCCCCGCGTTTTTATCCCTTGGACTACGGGGCTCCTCTCCTGTAGTCAGCAATTGTTCGGCACAGGTCTTGATTCTACTCCTTGGTAAGCGAACCTTTGGATATAGGAAAAAGCATGGAAAGAAGGTACTGGAACGCTCAGACGATAACAAGCTCGATTTAACATACAAGGAACTTGACTCGCGAGGTATCAGTCAACAACGGGCGACTCGTAGCATAGATGAATTACTGGCAAAGGGTTTTATTGAAATTGTGAATCCTGGCGGACTTTTCGAGAAGGATAAGGCCCTTTATGGCCTGGTTGAAGATTATCGCGGGTGGAGACCGGGCTGTTCCCCGATTAGAATTAGGAGCAGGGATGTTCGGCGGGGGTATCAAGGGAAGATATTGGGTGTAATTAGAAGGGGCACAAAAACAAATTTCGCGCACGTCAACAAGGGACACCCACACGCACGTCAATGAGAGACACCCCTTGAAAAGACACGCACGTCAACGGGGGACACCCTATGAAAAAGCAAAACTGCTCAAAAACCCTTATACGCTGGCCCTTTCTCTATTTTACTCTCTGGTGGGGGGTGTGCACTGTCAGCGTGCGTGTATACATGTACTACCATGTCCAAAGGACTTCTCTTCCCCTGTGGCCTTGGACGTACAAAGAGTACAGGCTGCCTTCCGATCCGAACTACAAACGGTTTGTTTTCGAGTATGGCGATAACGTGGTTGAGTTGGACTCACTGCCACCGGGTTTTTTGAGAGATATTGTCGAACACTGCATCACAACGCATATTGACCAGGAGCTTTTGGTACAAGTAAAAGAAATGGAAACTAAGGAACGGGGCAGGCTGCAAGAACTTGTAGAGCAGCTGCAAATATAACGAGGAGGTTTGTGATGACCGAGAAAAAAGAAGTTAAAGGCACATTCAAATACAACGGCGATTCGAAACGTTTTCACCGGTATGAAGTCAAGGCAGAAAGCGGCATTGTTGGCAGCCTTTACATGCCGCAGGACATTGACAAGATCCCGGACAGAATTGTTCTTGAGAAAACGAGCTGATTTTACCACTCATCATGCACCACTCGTTATCTTTTTATCGAAATCATTAGTGAACTTGTCGTAGATAAATATAATATTTTCCCTGTAGCCCTTATAAGTATTGGCGTTACAGAGTTTAACAAAAGCTTGCAAATGGTGCAGTTATGGGTGGTCCAGGGTCAGGATATTGGTACAGATGGGACTCAAAGACAACAACTGAAAGTCAGCACAGGATTGATATTCGCTGGATGAAAAGGCAAGGATATCTTTGGCCAGGAGCCGCTGGTATATTGTCATGGAGCTGTTGTAATGAGCAAACCGGGGCTATTCGCTTTCGCATGGAACTTAGTAACCTGGTTCTCAATTACCGGCATCGTTCGCATAATGAGGAATGGGAAGATGTTGAACAAGTAATCTCATTTGACCGGACCCCTTGCAATTATGGCGGCAAAAGAACCTGGTTTCTATGTCCGCATTGCCACCGGCGCGTGGCCCTTTTATACGGAGCTGGCAAATATTTTTTATGTCGTCACTGCTATAATCTTACATATGCCAGCCAGCAGACACAACGTTACGAACGGTTAATGGAGAAAGCAAGAACGATCAGGAAGCGTCTTGGCGGTGGTGATGATTTGTGGGAGCCGTTTCCCGACAAGCCGAAGGGTATGCACTGGAAAACATATCAGCGGTTACGACAAGAAGCTGAACATGCGAGTCATTTTTCTTTGGTATTGGCTGAACGGCAGTTTGGCTGTGATTTATCATGACTAAAAAAAGGACCCATATAATGCGCCAGAAAAAGACTCTGTCGCGCGCGCGTACCGTGGGGCAAAACTCATCTTCTTTATGGCCGCAAAGAACTCTTTTTTTATCGTGTAACAAAATTCTGTTTTGGTCGTAAAATAGCAGTCTCTTTTTTATGGTGAAATGCGGTAATGTCTAACTGTCTAAGATGTCGAAATAATGAGTGTTTGCGTCTCCATCAGTACATCATTTCGAATGGTATTTATTGTTAACCCTTGCCATTTTTCCTATGTTTCACCCACTTGGGTTTCCGCTCTTTATTACCACAAAATACCTAATCGGAAAAATCCATTGGCCTTGATTTACATTAGATTTTTCTGTTTTCATTTTTCTTAAAATAAAGTAGGGTTACACGAAAGTTCGGAAAATACCTACATAGATATATTAATTGTTAGCTGTAAAGAAAGAATCATGAACGATGGTCTTTAGTTCTCCTATATTCTTATTCGGGTTTTTGCCGGTAGCACTGCTTCTTTATTATGCATCACCAAGGCTGATAAAAAATATAATATTATTATCGGTTAGCTTGCTCTTCTATGCGTGGGGAGAAGTTTTTTATCTTAGTGTAATAATCATATCCATTGTTTCCAATTATTTTATAGGATTATTAATTTGTGATTCTCAAAAGGAATCTCACTCCAGGAAATTATCACAACTATATTTGACAGTCGGACTCATTGTAAATATAGGCCTGCTTGCTTCCTTTAAATATGCCAATTTTATTGCTGATAATATTAATGTGTTATTCTCTCTGGTGGGTGTTCCCTCTATTAATTTAGAGCCTATTCATCTTCCATTGGGTATATCGTTTTTTACATTTCAAGCAATTTCGTATATTGTGGATGTATACCGAAAAGAAACTCCCTCGCAAAGGAACATCTTTAATCTTGCTCTCTACATTTCTTTATTCCCCCAATTGATTGCAGGACCAATAGTTCGATATCACGATATTTCATCCCAGATTACAAATCGTTCTCATTCCCTCGAGCTGTTTGCAGGTGGAGTGCAGCGTTTTGTCTATGGATTAGCAAAAAAGGTGCTGATTGCGAATCCCCTTGGAGAAGTTGCTGATAACATATTTGTGTTAACCGGAAATGACCTGACAATGCCTTTGGCCTGGATTGGCATTTTATCGTATACACTGCAAATATATTTTGATTTCTCAGGCTACTCTGACATGGCGATCGGGCTGGCCAGAATGTTCGGCTTCCGACTACTTGAAAACTTTAATTACCCTTATATCTCTACTTCGTTACGAGAATTCTGGAGGCGTTGGCATATATCACTTTCTACCTGGTTCAGGGACTATGTTTATGTTTCTATGGGCGGGAACAGAGTGTCAACTTTCCGGGTTTATGCTAATCTGCTGATTGTTTTTATATTAGTAGGATTCTGGCATGGCGCCAGTTGGAATTTTCTAATATGGGGGCTATTTCATGGGGTATTTTTAGCCAGTGAGCACGCAGGCTTTTCAAACATTCTAAAAAGAATCTGGAGGCCGATACAGCATATTTATTTACTTGTTGTTGTGATTGTTGGCTGGGTATTCTTTAGAGCCGACACACTTTCATACGCTATACACTATATACGTTCGATGATTGATATTTCTAATTATCATACAACAACTTATCAGTTTACACAGGTTTTGACTAATGAAGCAATCGGTGCATTTTTAATTGGAGTCATACTGTCAGGGCCCATATACCTTCTAATCAGAAAATACCTGATGAGTATTTCTGGTGAAAATATAATTAAAATTGCTTTTTTTATTGATATCCCCAGAATGGTATTTCTTTCCCTGTTATTGTTTCTGAGTGTTTTGAAAATCGCATCCTCTACTTACAACCCATTTATTTATTTTAGATTTTAGGAATAATGATGAAAGAAAGTATTTTATATAAATTGAACAACTTCATTATTGTTTTGATATTCGGCATAGCAATATTTACCCCTTTCTTAACTGGAATTGTTGAGAAAGATAAAACAGTTGCTGAAATTGAAAAAAGGAAACTGTCCCAACTGCCGGCAAAACCTGAAACAGCTGAAGATATTAAGAAGTTTCCTCAATCCTTTGATGACTATTATTCAGACCATTTTGGGCTGCGAAACTGGTTTGGCAAATACTACAAATTGGCTAAGTACAGCATCGGTGATTCGCCATCAAAAGATGTCACTATTGGTAAAAATGGATGGCTATTTCTCGGTTCCATAAAAATAGGTTACAATGGATACGGTGATCCAATCGATGATGCGAGAAATGTAAATCTATATTCTCAGGATGAATTAAAAAGATGTGCAAAGTACATGGCATGTCTTAATAACTGGTTGAATGAGAAAGGGGTAAAATATATATTTGTAATAGCGCCTTCTAAACATACTATCTATTTTAATCAGCTTCCGGATTATATTTTCAAGATAAATGACAGATCTGCAACAGATCAGCTCATTGAATACCTGAAAAAACATACTGATGTCATGGTCATTGATTTGAGGGAACTATTAATGAAAGAAAAAAATAAGCATCAAATCTACTATAAGACAGATACACATTGGAACCATTATGCTGCTAATATCGTGCAGTATGAAATCATGACGGAAATAGAAAAATTATTCCCAAACCAGATACAGCCAGACCTGAAAAGACTTAGAGATGGGAAGCGAACCGGTGGAGATTTAGCAAATATTATCGGGGGTCATAATATTTTCAAAGAGTTTAAAGATGGCAATCCTCAACCTGTATTTGAACACACATGCACACCGACCAGGCAACCTTTGGATGCTAAAGCAAGGACAACACATACACTGATATGCGAAGATCAAGAACTAAATGCAGTTATTTTCAGAGATTCATTTTTTACAGCGTTGCAACCCTATTTTTCGAGAAAATTTAAACGTTCAACTTATATATGGGAAAAATCAAATTATGCATTGCTGAAAGAATATATAGAATCAGAACAACCAGATATAGTTATTGAAGAATGGGTTGAAAGAGTTCTTCCATATGTCCCAAAAGATATTGTTGAATTTAAAAGTTCCGGGACCGTTTTCTGAGTCAATGAAATAATTACCACAACTGGTATGGAGCGCGCTGGGCGCGGGCATGAATAATGATGTCATGGCCTTTGCCTTTGATGGGAGCGGCAACCTGTATGTGGGGGGATATTTCACAACGGCCGGCGGGGTCACTGTGAACAGAGTTGCCACATTTAGAGGAGCAGACACATCTATACCGAGCTTGTTCCATTTCGGCATGATTGGTTCCGCACTCCTGTTGATTGGATCGGCACTCTGGACCACGAGATTCAGGGATATCATGTAGATAGGCGCAATGGGTTACGGCGTCAACCGAAGACGGGCGATACTGAACTCACAGCTTCCTCTTTTGTGAATGCACTGTTTTTGAAACGCGCATTGTAGGGACACTATACCTTCTCAAACGCCTCATTCGTGAAGACTTCGAATAAGCGTCAATCCAGAGTTGGGGTAAAGACAATAAGTATATTCAAGGTATTGATTCAATTTTGGATTGACGCATGAAGAACGGAGCCGCTACGTGAACAACAGATTTTTCTATGGGGTTTCAATAGGAGTCTCTCCCCTACAAGTTGCAAAACTCAACAACATGAGCTACTGAATAACAGATAGAACTGGATTGTCAATAATTCTTTATTCTGGGATTTCCCCACAACGGCAAGTCATCTGTATCTAGCACCGCGAAGCGGTTTAGTTCTTCTTCCTGAAAGCAACAAATCCCATTTTACTGAAGAAACGCAAAACTTCAATTGGTAAGGATCAAAAGTCCCCCAATCTGAATCTTATGGCATAAAAATATCCTCGTATGGAGCAAACCCTGAACAAAACCCAAACAAAGTAATCTCACCGTTTCCATCAAGAGGTACTTCTAGATCAAACGTGCCAAGGTTGTCACCGCAACTGAACATGACCTGACCATTTGCCAGAACCATCGCGTCGAGAGGAGTCCCTTCATAGGTCACGGTTCCGCTGATCCTGACATAGTTGGGATTTGTGGTGCCTGGCTCTGTCTGCACTGTCATTTCAATCTCCCGGCAATCAGCAACTGGACGGGTCATAGCGATATCAAAATTCTGTGCCTGGACTGGAGTAAGGGTGATCCTAAAGGGTGAAAGCTCGGAACAAAACCCAAACAAAGTAATCTCACCGTTTTGATCCAAGGGAACGTAAAGGTCCCAGAGGCCGAGTTCATCACCACATGTGAACATGTATTGACCGTTTGCAAGAACCATTGCACACAGGGGGGTTCCATCATACCGGACAGTTCCGTTTATTTTTACCCACGTGGTAAAACTCACATCCGTGGTAAAACTCACATCGTTTCCATAGCTTGTCCCTGCACTGTTTGTGGCATATGCCCTGACATGGTATGTTGTACCTGGACTCAACCCCTTAATGCTGCTCGAAAAACTCCCGTCTCCTGTACCATCTGTGGTCTTACTGTTTGACGTAGTGGGATTTGCTGATGTGCTCCAGCATACGCCCCTTGCCGACACAGATAAACCATCATCGGAAGTGACAGTTCCACCACTGAAGGCACCTGTTGAGCTTATTGAGGATACTGCCGTTGTGGTAACTGTTAGGGCGGTTGTACCGACATTGATTCCAACATTGTCCGTATTCTTCAAATCACTCGTGTTTGTCACTGTCAATCGAAAGCTAAACGATATTTCGTCCGTGCCTGCCTCTGGAGCAGTGAATGTAGGCTGAACAGCAGTAACATCTGAAAGGGTGACAAGGGTCCCTCCTGTCTGGGTCCATAAATAGGTTAGGGTTTGGCTTCCAGGATCACTCGAAGCGGAACCATCTAACGAAACGGATGCGCCTTGAGCCACTGTTTGGTCCGGTCCCGCATTGGCTGTTGGAGCAGATGGATTATATTCATATGCCCCCATATCCACAATTCCATCCACGATACGGGGATTCCCGTCTTTGTCGGTATCAGGGAGGTCAGGAACATCATTGTTGCCAACGTTGATACAAGGAGAAGGGACCGTAAGATGAAAATTGTCATCTCCTGCGAACAAAGGATCTGTATTATCTAAATTGCTCGAGTCTATGGGAAACGGAATCAGTATGTAAGTCCCCAATGTACTCTGGTCAAAATCATTGTTAAATAGGTTTACCTGAACAGGGAAAAAGGGATCACTGCCTGCATTATAAATATAAAGGTCAGTCCCTGTGGAGGCGGTATTGTCCCAAATGATATTGTTGTATATATTGCCGATGGATAACCAACACCCCCCTCCTTCACCTTCGGTGGCATTACCAACCAAAGTATTATTAATGAGATTACCACGAGAATGGATACAAACACCGCCGCCGGAGGTAGTAGCTGTATTCCCTGTGAATGTGTTATCGGTTAGAGTGGCTCTACCATAAACATAGACCCCTCCACCGCTGCCATTGGCTGTATTACCGGTGAATGTATTGTTAGTTAGAGTGGCGGTCCAAGAAACATAGACCCCTCCACCGCTGCCATTGGCTGTATTCCCTGTGAATGTGTTATCGGTTAGCGTGTGGGTTGTTCCACCATAAACATAGACCCCTCCACCACCATTGTTGGCTGTATTCCCGGTAAAAGTATTATCGGTTAGAGTGGCACTACCAGAAACACAGACCCCTCCACCGCTGCCATTGGCTGTATTACCGGTGAATGTATTATCGGTTAGAGTTGCGGTGCCAAAAGCCCCACCAGTGGCCACATAGCCGATAAAACAGAACCCACCACCATGACCGCTGGTTGTATTCTCAGTGAATGTGTTATTGGTTAGAGTGGTAGTTCCCTCATTAAAAACATAGCCCCCCCCACCATCTCGGCGAGCTGTATTCTCGGTGAATGTGTTATTGGTTAGAGTGGCGGTACCCGGAGAAAAGTTAGTATATTTGGACGGATGGCTAGGGAAAAAAACACAGACCCCACCACCATCTTGGCTGGCTGTATTATCGGTGAATGTGTTATTCGTTAGAGTTGCGCTACCAGGAACATAGGTGCTAGTAAAGCCACCAGAAACATTGGTGCCGCCAGAAACATAGACCCCCCCACCATCTTGGCGAGCTGTATTCTCAGTGAATGTGTTATTGGTTAGAGTAGTGATACCAGAAACATAGACCCCTCCACCTCTGTCATTGGCTGTATTACCGGTGAATGTATTATCGGTTACGATCACATTACCGTCTACAGTTTTTACATATAGGCCACCGCCATCATCTACTCTTACGGTATTCCCATTTTGCAGAGTCAATCCTTCAACAAAAAAATTAGCGGCCCCCTGACTAACCAGGGCTAAGACCATATCTGTCCCACCACCATCCAAAATAGTATTTGCCGGATCTATCGTCCATGAGGCACAACCTTCAGTGTAACCGCCTTCTACGGTTAGGCTGTCTCCCTCGGTAGATGCATAGGTGAAATTCCCGTAATAGGTTCCTTGAACGATTTTGATGGTATCGTCCTCGCCATTACCCTCCGCCGTGGTGAGCGCAGCTTGCAACTCTGTTGCGTTGCTCACACAGAAAACAGCTCCGAAAGAAAAATTAGGGGTCAAAAATAGTAACAGAAGTGAGACATAAACTATGAATGCTTTGCAAAAACCTTTTTTTACCTTCATGTGATCTCCGCCTTTCAGTTATCCATGTATATGATTTAAGTTGCAAGTCTTCCCAATCCAATGGCAGTAAATGCGGCGGCATGGTGGACTTGCTTGTTGACCTGCAAATAAATACAAAACTTCAAAAAACAAAAGCCCTATCTCTCATTTTGAGAAACAGGGCTGAATGACGACCAGGCCATAATCTCCCCCTCTGGGGATTACAGCTGTTCAAAAGTATACATGATGCGCTCAAAATGAACAATATGTTAAGCTACTAACTCCATAATGATATCTTGTCAAGAGATATTACAGAGGGCTTGAAGACTGCAGGATTTCTCTGTTTTAATTCTTCGTGAAATAAAGTAGGATTGCATGAAAGTTCGGAAAATACCTACTAGGCATATTAATTGTTAGCTGTAAAGAAGGAATAATGAACGATGGTTTGATCCGTATAATCTGGCATTCAATCCAATGGATTGGTGGGAAGAGTAAAGACTCATGAATTTATCCTGGATGCCCTTTTCCAAACTGTTTCCTACTCCCCGCCGAGCAGAACAGGAAATCGACTGGTTTAACCCTCCTTTTCCTATTGAGTGCGTCATTGAAACTGGCAACATCTGTAATCTTGCCTGTCCGTTCTGCCCAACCGGAATCGGACAGACTGGAATGAAAAGAGGGCTGATGAGCCTGAAAACATTCAGAAAGGTGATCGACAGACTCAAAAATCATGTCTTCTGCTATGAAATGATGAACTGGGGTGAGCCCTTTCTGAATCCGGACTTTCTAGATATGGTGCGCTATCTATCAAAAAACGGGCTGCGCTCAAATGTAGACTCCAACTTCTGTGCTTTTGAGTTCAGTGATCAGTTCTGTGAAGAAATCGTCAGAAGCGGCATATGGATGATCAGTGCGTCTATTGATGGTACTACCGAGAACACCTACTCCCTTTACCGCCGGGAAGGAAACTTCGACTTGGCAATGGCCAATCTGAAAAGACTTTGTAGAGCAAGGGATCGGTTAAACTCTGATAGTCCGATCATCCATTGGCAGTTTCTTGTTCATAAAAATAATGAGCATGAGGTCGAAAACGCCAAGGGTATTGCTGAAGAGCTTCAAATTTTGCTTACTTTTATGCCTATGGATATATGGTATGAAACGAATGAGCTAATGAAAAGCTCCCTGCACAAACTGGCTGAACAGGGGAACTACATACGTGAAGAATGGCGGTACGACTTCTTCAGAGGATATGCCAAAGGCAACAAGTATTTCGAACCCACCCGAAAACTTTTTGGGTTCAGCCCCAGATTCCCCACACTACCTTCAGGACTCCCGCCAGTATGCTTTCAGCCCTTTGCCCGGATAGTCGTTAACTGGGACGGCCAGGTGCTGCCGTGCATGCATTGCTACGGAGATCAGTTCTTAATCGGAGATCTCACTAAGGGCTCACTAAAACAGGTCTGGTATAACCCCCAGTTTAAAAGTTGCCGCAACTACCTGCTCAACTACGGCTCCCCTGCGAGAAAGAATTCTGGTTCTGTTTGTGAAAAGTACCCCTGCTCTTTGATTGACAAATGAAAGACAACGGGGTCAGGCCTTAATTCTTGCTTTGCTCTTTCCTGCGTATTACCAAAAGAAATCCGCTACACCCCCGCCTCTGTTCGAAACTTCGACTAGCAATAAATACTCGGTAATCTTGCGTTAAAGTCAAGAGTGCGTTAATAAGGTGAAATCTACACGACTATGTGTCTAAATGTATCTTAAATCTGAGGTTATTCTGAACGGATAATGGCTAAAATCAACAAAGTGTGTGGGGTATAGCGTGGGGTAGGTCAATATTAAGAATTAAAAAGGGGCTACAGTAATCCCGTAACCCCTTAATATTATTTATGGTAGTCCCACGGGGAATCGAACCCCGGTTACCGGCGTGAGAGGCCAGCGTCCTAACCGCTAGACGATGGGACCATGGTTGGGGGACCAAGATTCGA
>Ga0307991_1000993_pt1 | contig 20322 bp, 16 predicted proteins | sample EllFjometagen131_FD_203146 | JGI IMG/M metagenome (GOLD analysis project Ga0307991, IMG submission 203146) | Marine microbial communities from Ellis Fjord, Antarctic Ocean - #131 | ecosystem: Environmental > Aquatic > Marine > Unclassified | place: Southern Ocean | collected 2014-10-08 | reverse complement strand
AAATTATCAATATTTCCCTGCATTTTTATACCGTCGTCTTCGGCACTGAGAAAAGGTTTTTTTATCTTATTTTTTATTATACCCACAGGCCGAAGTATTATTTGTGATGAATTTTCATTTTGTAAAGTGCTTACATTTTTAAATTTTTCCAATTTTTCCTCCATTAATGCCTTCAGTAAGGGATTCCGGTGAAAACTTGCATAAAAGATCACTTGAGATGCACAAAATAGTGCGATTTTTAAAAAACCACTATGGTGCAAATCAAATAAACTTTGGCCAATTTGAACTAGCTATCTTTAATAATTATAAAATCTTATGATTTATGCGAAAAATCTTTATTAGATGGCCTGTCAGTAAGTGATAAGTATGAAGCATAGTGTTTCAAAGATCATCAATATTTCCAAGTTTATCTAATCTCAAAAAATTTTGAATTATTGAAAATAACAATATATAACGATTAAAGATACTTGCGCCGCAACCAAATTTGCCCTTCAGGCCGCAGAAGTTCTCAGTGTCAAGTGAACCGCTTGGTTCGGTAATCTGTCTGACAGTTTATAATTCATCATACTTAAGAAGGTCAATTGCTATTGTGTCAGCCAAAATTCGACCATCACTGTCAACCACCGCTATTTCTTTTGCTCCGGTTCTGGCCATGCGCGAGAACAATATCAACTGTTTTATTCGGCGAAGCTTTTACGTTTCCGCTACTCATGAGATGAGAGGCATTTTTTAAGTATACCATAGGTGGGTTGAGATTTGTTGCCGAATTTTTGAAAAAATTTCGCATGGCTATTGAATGCTTCACCGGAGGGATGGATTTTGGTGGTGAGCACTTCTATTGAACGCAGAATTCACCGGCAACAAGGACTCGATGACTTAGGTGTAATGGTAAAATTTTATTTCGATTGTTTCGAATTAGGTTGACGTCATATCATCATTTTTTTAAGCTTATGATCAAAACTATAGGCAACACAAAGTGATCGTAATATAAATAAAAATCAGAAAGGAAGAATAGCCCTGCCAGAATTCGGCTCACCTTTTTCAGGGCTCGCAAAGGATCGAAAGATTACCGATCAGGAACTCATTCGATAATATTGAACAAAGAAAGGATTTGAACGATGTATTTTAACCAGATTACTGTGCCGGGACTGGGATGCAATTCTTATGTTATTGGTTGCCCTGGTGCAAGGCAGGCAGTTGTTGTAGACCCCAAGCGCGATGTGCAGGATTACATGGACATATCAAGAGATGAAGGGATGAAAATCACCCATATCATCGAAACCCATGTGCACGCCGATCATGTCAGCGGCAACCAGGAATTAAAATCCCGCACAGAAGCGGCTATTTATTATGGTGAAGGCTCGCCTGTGACGTTTGATCACAAAGAATTGAAAGAAGGCGATGTGATTGAATTCGGCATGGTCAAGCTTGAAATTTTGAATACCCCTGGCCATACGCCAAACTCCATATCAATTATAGTAACAGACAAGGCCCGATCAGACAAACCCGAGCTGATACTTACTGGGGACCTTCTTTTCGTTGGTTCCATCGGGCGGCCTGATCTGGCTGGAGCGGAAGTCTTAGAGGAACAGGTGAAAAACCTGTATGATTCTCTTTATAAAAAACTGCACCGACTGCCGGATTATCTGGAGGTTTTTCCCGCCCATGGTCAGGGTTCCCTGTGCGGCAAAGGATTAAGCGCCAAGGCAAGCAGTACACTGGGCTATGAACGTCTGACCCAGCCCGTGCTTCAATTGCAGGGGTTTAAAGAGTTCCATGATCAGATTGCCGGTGCTTTTCCTGTCAGGCCAAAAAGCTTTACGCACATTATTAGTAGCAATGCCCATGGTGTCCCGCTTTTGGAGCGTTGTCCACTGGAACAGACGCTGAATCCGGATCAGTTTGAACAGATCCGCCAGCAGGGTGCAACCATAATTGATACCCGGGACACGGCTTCTTTCGGCGGATTTCATATTCCCGGCGCCATCAATATCGGATTTGAAAAGCAGATGGCCAACTGGATCGGCATGGTGGTTGATCCTTCGGACAATCTTCTGCTGGTGGTGGATGACCGGGATAGATATGACCAGATGACGACCCAGCTCCACAGAATCGGTTATGATAACATATTTGGTTATCTTTCCGGCGGTATGGCAGCCTGGATTTCCAGCGGAATGCCGATTGACAGCCTATCGCCGATCTCCGTCCATAGCCTCAAGCAGCAGCTGGACAAAAAAGATTTCGGCATGATCGTGGATGTCCGAACTCCAGAAGAACGGGCGCAGGGCTATATCCCGGATTCACACCACGTACCGATGACGACTATCCTTGCAAATAGTCTGGATACTCCGAAAGATGAGGAAGTCATTCTTGTTTGCGGCACCGGGTATCGGGCCAACATTGTGGCCAGCCACCTAAAACAGGATGGATTCAGTCATGTGCACAGCCTGGCCGGAGGTCTTACCGCTTGGCAGAACGCGGGCTTTGGCCTTACAGCCTGAATCTGGATGGCTTAGCTTGAGATTCCAATATCAAAATTAGAATAATCATGATCTAAGAATGTTCCAAAACGACAGTATTGCAAATAATTTTTGGTATCATCACCTTAAACGACCGGTATAAAAGGATCTCATGATTTTTGGGGAAAATGAAATTAATGACATAATATTTGATTATAATTTTGAAAGTCATCGAGGCAGATCGTTTTTAATTTCTTAAAACAATACAACAGGAGGATTTTTAATGGCGAAAGTATTGGTAGGCTATACAAGCAGAACTGGAAATACGGAGAAAATGGCTCAATTTATCGCAGAAGGTGTCCGTCTTTCAGGGCACGAGGCGGATTTGAAAAAAAATTAATGATATTAAAACCCCCAAAGATCTTGCAAGCTACAACGGTTTGATACTCGGCTGCCCGACGTATCACCGGGACATGACGGGGGGTATGAAACAGTTCCTTTTTATTGCTGAAAAGGCCAATCTATTGGGAAAAATCGGCGGGGCTTTTGGTTCCTATACCCATAGTGGGGAGTCCGTCCCCATGTTGTTTGATACGATGCTTTATGTATTTAAGATGGACATGGTGGATCTTGGACCCCTGTCGTTAAAGGAAGCTGTGCTCACGGGATCGGACGGCACCAAGGCTTGCCAGGATCACGGCAAGGCCGTGGGACAAAAATTATCATAATTTTTTGACCTTTTATAAGAAAAATAATAGCCAACAGCAGGAGAAACAATGCTTAAACTTGGAGAAAAAGGATCGATCATTCAAAGAGATAAAGAGACCTATGCCATAGCACCCCATATTCCCTGCGGTGTTGTGACGCCGGAGCTCTTGCGAAAAATTGCCGATGTCGCAGAAAAATATAATGCACAGGCCTTGAAAATCACAAGCGCCATGCGAATTGCCATGGTGGGAATAAAGGAAGAAGACATTGATAATGTCTGGAACGACTTGGATCTTCCCCCCGGAGCCGCTGTGGGGCTGTGTGTCCGCAGTGTAAGGGCCTGCCCGGGGACAACTTTTTGCAAGATGGGGCAGCAAGATGCCTTAAGCATGGGGATGAAACTGGACAAACAATACCATGGCATGGAGCTTCCAGGAAAATTTAAAATGGCCGTATCCGGATGCCATATCAACTGCGCAGAATCCTGGGTCCGTGACATTGGTTTGTTCGGAAAACCAAAAGGTTGGACCTTGGTTATTGGCGGTAATGTGGGAATCACCCCCAGAATCGCTCAGGAATTAGCTACTGATTTGAGTGATGAACAAGCCATTGAAAGAATCAGTCAAGTCATTGCCTATTACCAGAATACCGCTAAAAAAGGAGAGCGTCTGGGTAAAATGATCGACCGAATCGGGTTTGACACCGTTAAAAATGTATTGTTATCAATATAGGCAATACAGGAAGAATCCAGATCAGCCCGGCATGGCATGATAATCTGATGTCAGGTCTCCATTCTTCGTATTTCTTTTTTTAACATCGGTAGTGAATAACTGTATTATTTGGTTTTGCCGACGCCCTGAGTTTTTGACTGCAATGTTGAAGTCTCATATTTAGCTTGTCAATGCCATAAGTCTCAACGCTTGGGGATCAATCGAAAGAGTAGACTATTTCTAAAATCGACAGTAATACGAGATTTTTCAGCAGTGAACCTTATAGATAATTTACGTAACATTCACTGTTTTGAGGTCTATCGAATTTAAGATGTAGAATTGTTGAGCTGTCACAATATTGCATGGGATAGCAAGCATTGTGCAGAGAATCAAGGGTACTGCAATACTGTCGCGGCTCACACAAAACAATAAAAAAAATTTCAATGTATCCGCGGAATTTCAAAAAACAATAGGAACAAAACGCAAAGCCGATAGAAGGTGAAAAATAATTTACAGTTTGTAAAAAAGATCGGCACTTGTTGCATTAAGCAGATGATAATTCATATAAATTAATATTTAAATTCAAGCAATTATCAATCGACAATAAATCATGACTTCTTGGCACCTTCATTGCATGATCATAAGTGAAGGTACCGCAGTGTTACCAAATCATGGTTATGGCAGTATCAAAAAAAAATATTTAAACGGCAATTACAAGGAGAGAACAATGGCCACGAAATCAACCAAGAAAAGCCCTAAACGCTGTCGTGTAAAATTTACATTTAACGCGGATGAGGCCACGTCTTGTCGAGCAATTGCCTTCTCTTGGGGCTGAGAAACCGCCAGGGATCAAAAAGATCGAGTTGTTTGTGATTTTTAACATAAATCATACTTTTCCCTTATAATAAATTAATTTTATAATAGATAATTTATAATATTGCCAAAGAAAAAGAAAGCACATTTTTTATAAAAACTATAATTTCAAGCAGTTAATTAAAAACACCTTTTACGAAACCATCAAGTATCAGATGAACTTTTAAAATAACTGACAACGGAGGTTTATGATGGCAAAACAACATCTCGCACTTATGATCCGGGAGAGCGTGCTCAAATATTCAGAGCACGTCGCAATGCGAATTAAGGTTTCAGACAACTGGAAGGAGTATACATACAAAGAGATGGGTGAGCAGATAGACGCTGTGGCGTTCGCGCTGCTCGAAAGCGGTATCGCCGAAAAAAAAATGATCGGCATCTTTGCTCCTAATCGACCCGAATGGGCGATTGCTGATTTCGCTATCCTGAGCGTTAAGGCCGTGTCTGTCCCTATTTATGGCACGAACACATCAAAGCAGACCGAATATATCATTGATGATGCCGGCATCAATCTCCTGTTCGTCGGCACCCATGAACAGTACAAGAAGGTTCAAGAGTTCAACCGTTCATCGAAGAAGGTGAAGAAAATCGTCGTGTTTGATAAATCCGTAAAGCTCGAGGGGGATGACTCCATTCACTTCGACGATTTCATAGCGCTCGGAAAAAAATCTGATAAATCAGATGAGCTGAAAAAACGCCTTGAAAAATGTGAAACGTCCGACCTTGCCACGCTGATATACACATCCGGAACTACTGGAGACCCCAAGGGGGTTATGCTGACCCATTCAAATTTCTATCACCAGCTGAATGGTATTTCCGAGCATTTTGATATCTCGATCAAAGACATCTCCCTCTGCTTCCTTCCATTGAGCCACGCTTACGAGAGGTCATGGTCGTATATAGTTTTCCTCTACGGAGCCCAGAACAACTATCTCGCTGACCCTAAAAAAATAGTGGAGACCATGCCGGAAGTCAGGCCGACTGCTATGGTCGCCATTCCGCGCCTCTATGAAAAAATCTATGCCGCAGTTTTCGAAAAACTCGAAAAATCGTCATCCTTGAAAAAGGGTCTCTTTATGTGGGCACTCGCCAAGGGTAAAACCTATCAGTATAAAAAGAAGGATAAAAAAATTGTCGGTCCCTGGCTTGGGTTTACCCACAGCCTCGCCGACAAGATCATACTGAGTAAGATAAGAGACGTAGTCGGCGGGCCGAAAAACTTTTTTTCGGCGGGCGGCGCAGCCCTCTCCAAAGATATAGAGGAATTCTTCTTTGCGGCAGGGCTCCTCGTTTGTCAGGGATACGGCCTGACCGAAACATCCCCTGTCATCACTTGCAACAGGCCGGCTGAATTCAAGTTCGGCACAGTGGGCAAAGTCATCTCAGATACAGATATCAAAATCAACGATGAGGGAGAGATTCTAATCCGTGGCGGAAATTTAATGACTGGATATTACAACAAGCCCGAGGCGACTGCCGAGGCCATCGTCGATGGATGGTTTCACACTGGCGATATCGGCATAATCGACAGCGAGGGATTCCTCAAAATCACAGACCGCATCAAAGATCTCATCATCACTTCCCAAGGGAAGAATATCGCTCCGCAGCAGATTGAGTCCTTATTGGGGATGGATCGCTACATTGAGCAAATAACCACTATCGGTGATGAAAAAAAATACATCAGCGCCCTCGTCGTGCCAACATTCGTTTCGCTCGAAGAATACGCGAAAGAAAATGGTATCCAGTTTTCATCAAAAGATGACCTCGTGAAGAATCCGAAGATAATAAAGTTTTATAAGGATAGGATAGAAGCCGCTTCAAAAGAGCTCGCCAACTACGAACAAATCAAGAGGTTCACCCTGCTCGGGAACGACTTCACCCAGGAAGGGGGAGAACTCACTCCAACCCTGAAGACCAAACGCAAGGTCGTCGCTGAGAAGTACAAGGATATAATTGATTCAATGTACGCAGAGGACAGAGATTAATTTTTATCGCGCCTGCATCCCATTCATACTTCTGAAAATGATGTAAAAAATTTTATAAACTGCCACAAAAGAATTTCTTTCTTGATAAGGGTAATTTTGTAAAAAATAAAAAAGACTGTTTCTAACAGTCTTTTTTATACATAATGGATGAACAGTGCTGTTCACATAGACACTAAAGTGCTATCATAAAATTTTTTGCATATTGGGGTGATGGAAAAATTAAAAGCTGTAATAACAACCGGAAATATCAGTTCGTGTGCAACAGTGCTCACCGCCAAAATCATACTTCCATTGCACCTTGCAATAGCTATCCCTCATCCCATAAAAAAATCAGACAGACACTATATATAGCGTTTTCACCTATCTTGGTTTTGGCATTTCTTCTTATGTCAGAAAAGTTATGATTTTTTTGGGGGGGCATGGATAGCAGGCTGGTGGCCAAACCGACAGTATTGCAAAATCTTTCAGGTGTGCAGGCTATCGATAAGTGTCGATGTGAAGTCTCTTAACTATCTGTTTTAATTGTTTAACAGCAATCTAAAGTCCGGCATTCTGCTGCCGGTATCCTATCGAAACATTCGTGGGGAGTCATCTCCGGGTGTGAAGCTTTCGGGAAAAGTAGCCTTCGGGTAACCCGGGAGAGGGCTTTGCGAAAAGATCTCAACTCTGCCAGCACCGCACGGTGGGTAGGAGCAATGATTGAGTCGTATGGTGAACATAAGTGAATCGCTGCAGCATCGTTACATGTCAACAAGCCAAAGGTGCTGCCAGGCTTGGACCAAAAAGGGATTAAAGCCAGCATAGATATTTTTAATGATAATGATGTGCGCGACGTTTCATCGAAACATCCGCTCAAAAGCAGAAAAAGTTTATTCTGTAAGGAATTCATTTTTTACTTGACTCTGTGCAATAAGAATTACATCTAAAATTTTCTTTGGTGGCTTACTTAATAAGTTGCGAAGTTCGCCTACCAAGGGGAGCCAGTTTCAATTCTGTCATTGTGGCAGGTTTATATATTAAAGCCCCGGGCGTTTTTACGCTCGGGGCTTTTTTCATTTATAGGGTCTCAAATGGAAACCGAATATAAGGTATACATTCTTCAGAGCCGGAGCAATGGCCGTTACTATTTTGAAAATTCAACGCAACCAGCCCTTGCCTTTGATGCTGTTTTTTTATATAATATATTTTGATAAATTTAGGATCAGAGCTGTATGGATAACCTGTGGGGTCAGGTTTTTAGATAAACATTGGAAAGGAGACAGCTGTGTGGAAAGAGGTATCCGGTCAAGTTCGCGCTATTTCAGCTTTGTCCTTGACTATAGGCAATACGATATTATGGATGATGCCCTTGTTTATTATCGGAATTTTAAAATTTTTAATTCCGCTCCCGGTATTACGCAAGCTTTTCAACAAAGGCATCACTTTTGTTTGTAATACTTGGAATAATTGGAATAACACAATTATTGACCTGACCCAGAATGTTCGATGGGATGTTCAAGGGCTTGAAAATTTTAAAAAAAATGATTCTTACCTGATCCTTTCCAATCACCAGACATGGACCGATATTTTGGTTCTTGAAAAGATTTTTATCAATAAAATTCCTTTTTTAAAATTTTTTATCAAGCAGGAACTGATCTGGATTCCGGTGTTGGGATTTTCATGGTGGGCGCTGGATTTTCCATTTATGAAACGGTATTCAAAAGAATTTTTAGAAAAAAATCCAGACCTCAAAGGCAAAGATTTGGAAGCCACACGAAATGCCTGTGAAAAATTTAAAGACATGCCGGTATCTGTGATGAATTTTGTGGAAGGGACCCGGTTTACGCCCCAAAAACATAAAAAACAACAGTCTCCCTATAAAAATCTTCTGCGTCCGAAAGCCGGGGGGAGTGCCCTGGTCTTAGACGCTATGGGAAAACAGCTGCAAACGATTTTAAATGTGACCATTCATTATCCCCAGGGGGCTAAAAACTTTTGGCCATTTTTTTGCGGAGAAGTAAACGAAGTCGTGGTAAGGATTGAAAAAATCCCGATTACGGAAGAAGTTTTGGGCGACTATTTCAATGACCCGGAATTCAAGTCACGGTTTCAGAACTGGTTAAACGGGCTTTGGAAAAAAAAGGATGCCTGCCTGACAGATTTAGCGAAAAGTAAGAATATGACTGGGATGGTAAACTGATATTTATTTTTTGCATTTAATCTTGCGTAGATTTTTTTGTTTTAAATCATTTGTTTCGATCCCTTGCTGACTTTTTAATCAAATTTAGTTTTAAGTTTTATACTACTTCCTGTCTAAAATCATTTATCGAATTCCGTAAAAAAGCTTAAGGAGTATTCTTCAAGTCGTTTCGTCAAATATTTTGATGAAACTATTTGATTTTATCGCCCTGTTTTTAATAAAATATATCAATAAAACAAATATTTATCCTTACAATGGCGATAACGAGCTGTTAATAAAACAAGATTTATAAGTTAAATAAAAATGTTGTTTAGTAAGCGATTGAGTTTATTGCATTTATGGTGTTGATTGGTTTACGACGTTATTCCATTGACTTATGGGCTTATGGGTGGTATATTTAAATATAAAAAATAATAAATAATAAATTGATTAGGTTCTACTTGTTGTTTGATTGTAGTTGATGCCGTTTAAGGGGGCGATGCGTAAGTTCTGTGTCCCGTTAATTTATTGGCTGTGGGAATCGTGGCGATGGTAAACAAGTAGAAGTAGGAAAAAAGAGATGCAAACTTTTTTCGAAAGTCCGCTTAGTTCTGTATTATCAAGGGATTATTTGACCCCGAAGTCATTTTCTCATTATAAGCCTTTTACGCTTCGAAATTTTCGGCAAATCCCTCAGATAAACCGGTTGTCATCGGAACAAATAGACGCAATAGACGTTGTCGGTAGGATTTTTCCTTTTAAAACAAATAATTATGTAGTGAATGAGTTGATCGATTGGGAAAATGTACCAAATGATCCGATTTTTATTCTTAATTTTCCGCAAAAAGACATGCTTGCGCCGGATCAATATGACAAAATTGCCAGTTTGTTAAAGCAAAAAGCCGCAAAAGAGGAGATTGACGCGGCGGCGATGAAAATCCGGTGGGAATTGAATCCTCAGCCTGCCGGACAAGAGAGTAATATCCCGACCCATAACGGATTAAAATTAAAAGGAAGTCAGCATAAATACCGGGAAACCATTTTGTTTTTTCCCAGTCATGGGCAGACTTGTCATGCGTATTGTACGTTTTGCTTTCGGTGGCCGCAGTTTGTCGGGATGAATGACATCAAGTTTGCCATGCGCGAGACCCGCTTGCTGATCAATTATATCCAGGATCACCCGGAAATAACAGACCTGATTTTTACCGGCGGCGATCCTATGGTGATGCGCACGAAGATGTTTGCATCTTATGTTAATCCCATATTAAAAGCGAATATCCGGCATCTGAAGACGATTCGGATTGGCACCAAGGCCTTGAGCTACTGGCCGTATCGTTTTTTTGCAGACGATGATTCGGAAGAATTACTTGATTTGTTGAATAAAATAACCCGATCCGGTAAGCATTTATCCATTATGGCGCATTTCAATCATCCCCGGGAGCTGGAGACGGATGCGGTTAAAGAGGCAATTAGTAGAATTCGGGAAACCGGTGCTGAAATTCGAACGCAGTCACCTTTGCTCAAACACATTAATAACCAGCCGGAATTGTGGGCGAAAATGTGGCAGGCGCAAGTGAAACTGGGATGTATTCCGTATTATATGTTTGTCGTTAGAGACACCGGTACGCATCATTATTTTGGGGTGGATCTTGAAGCGGCATGGAACGTTTTTCGGCGTGCGTACCAGAAAGTCAGTGGGTTGGCGCGAACCGTCAGAGGACCAAGCATGTCCGCACATCCGGGAAAGATTCAGGTGCTTGGTGTGACAGAAATATGCGGAGAAAAAGTTTTTGTTCTGCAATTTTTGCAGGGAAGAAATCCTGATTGGGTAGGCGTCCCCTTTTTTGCCCGATATGATAAAAATGCCAAGTGGTTGAGTGATTTACGCCCGGCATTCGAAGATGAACGATTTTTTTATGAACCCCGCTAAAATAAAATAAGATGATCTGTACGCAACACGTAACAATTATCAAATTCCCCGATTTCATCAAACTGCATACGCTTTTTTCAGGCAATCGCCGATGCTTTGCCTGATTTTGCCCTGGGCACTAACCGCTACGGTATATCGGTAAAAAATTTAAAATCCCATTCAATACTTGAGCCGCGTTCATTTTTTTTAATAGCGTTCATTTTTTAAAAAATTCTTTATTTTCAAAAGGTTAATATAAAAATCACCGACCCGGCTTGACGGAAAGGTAAAGATACTCTTGACAAAAGATGCTCTTGAAATACAAAATAATTTTTTAATTTTGAAAATATATGCGCCGGAAGCGCGCTCTGCCGGCCTGTCATATCTATAATTATTTGATAATATATATAATAAGGTATTTAGCGTAATTTAAAAAAAAGAAAGGAATGTACCATGGCACAGCAAATTGCAGATCGAAGGGATGTTGATTTTGTAATGTATGAACAGCTTGGGCTGGAAGAAATTGCAAAACATGAGCGCTACAAGGGCATGAACCGCAAGATGTTCGACATGATCATTACCGAAGCACGGAACTTTGCCATTAAGGAAATCCTTCCAGTCAATGAGGAAGGGGACAAGGTCGGCTTAAAGTTTGAAAATAACCAGGTGACAGTGCCGGAATGCTTTCATCGCCCCTATAAACTGTTTTGTGAAGGGGAATGGGGCGCCATGACGGAAGATCCGGAAATCGGCGGACAGGGTCTTCCCCACCTGATCTCCCAGGCGGCCGCTGAGTATATTGTGGGCGCTGACTTTTCTTTTGGCGCCTTCGGGTTTGCCACTCATGGCGCGGCCAAAATGATTGAAATCTTTGGGACGGATAAACAAAAAGAAGTGTATCTGGGCAAAATGTATTCCGGTCAATGGGGCGGAACCATGGTGCTCACAGAAGCGGAAGCCGGATCCGATGTCGGTGCGCTGACCACCACGGCAGTAAAAAATGATGACGGCACCTATAATATTTCAGGAAACAAGATTTTTATTACTTGCGGCGAGCATAATCTGACAGAAAATATCGTCCATCCGGTGCTGGCAAGAATTGAGGGCGCGCCCACCGGAACCAAAGGGATTTCACTGTTTATCGTCCCGAAAGTCTGGGCCAATGACGATGGCTCCCTCGGAGGGATGAATGATGTGGTCTGTACCGCGATTGAAGAAAAACTGGGATTGCATGCCAGCCCCACCTGTCAGTTGGCCTTTGGCGGGAAAGGCGGTTGCCGCGGTTTATTGCTGGGAGAGGAAAATAAAGGCATGCGGGTTATGTTCCACATGATGAACGAAGCCCGTCTTGGCGTCGGCGCTATCGGTCTTTTTAATGCTTCCTGTGCGTATCTTTATGCGGTTAATTATGCCAAAGAGAGAATTCAGGGTCGGGATCTTGCCGATATGCTGAATAAAGATGCACAACCAGTTAGTATCATTCGGCATCCGGATGTTCGAAGAATGCTGATGTGGATGAAAACACATACTGAGGGAATGCGCAGTTTCGTATATTATGTGGCATCTTTGTTTGACAAAATGGAATGCGCGGAAAGTGAAGAAGAGAAAACCGCTATTGATGATTTTATTGGCATTCTGACCCCGATTATTAAATCTTATTGCACGGATCGCGGATTCGAATGCACGGTTCAGGCTATGCAGGTTTACGGCGGTTATGGTTACACAGCGGATTATCCGGTGGAGCGGCTGATGCGGGATTCAAAAATTAATTCCATCTATGAAGGCACCAATGGAATCCAGGCCATGGATCTGCTGGGAAGAAAAATGGGCATGAAAAAAGGCGCGATTTTTATGGAATTTTTGGGTGAAATTCAGAAAGTGGTTGCCCAGGCCAAAGAAACAAAGGGCCTTGAAGGACTTGCCGAACAATTGGAAACAGCTGTTAATCGCCTGGGCGGGGTTGCCATGCATATGGGAAAAACGGCCATGTCTCTTGATTTTAAAGTGGCTTTTTCTCATGCAATGCCATTTCTTGATGTGATGGGTGATGTCATCATGGGGTGGATGCTTTTGTGGCGGGCCAATGTTTCGGCGCCCAAGCTTGATGAACTGCTCGGCGATCTTGAAGGAGACGCCCGGCTTGAAAAAATAAACAAAAATAAGAATGCCGCCTTTTATGAGGGCCAGGTGCGGTCGGCCGAGTATTTTATTCAGGCGATTTTACCGGTCACCCTGGGAAAAATGGCGGCCATTGAAGCCGCCAGCAAGGCGATTGTGGAAATTCCGGAAGTCTCTTTCGGGGGGTAGTTTTTTTACCATAAAATAAATTTTAAAAAAGAGCCTGGCATTTTTTGCCAGGCTCTTTTTTTTTATGATGCTATTACATCATGAAGAACGGATCGACGTCCACAGCGATTTTGACCGGATTGCCGGACAAATGGAGGCCGTTTTCAAATATCAGGGTTCTGACAAACCGGTGCAAAAGATCCACACCTTCTGATTTAACGATCAATTGCCAGCGAAAGCGGTTGGCCACCCGCGAAAGCGGCGCCTCTATGGGGCCTAAAAGATCAATCCATTGTTTGTAATCGCTGTTTTCTTTTTTAAGCGCATCGCACATTTTCCCGATAGCAATGGCCTGATGCCGGGTTTTTTCCTGATCGCGGCCGGATATTTTAAGCTGGATCATCCGTGAAAAAGGCGGGTATTTAAATATTTTTCGAAATGAAATCTCCTGGTTATAAAATTTCATAAAATCATGATCTGTGGCGGCGGTAATACTGAAATGGTCCGGGTTATAAGTTTGCAGAATCACACGACCGGGACGTTCTCCCCGCCCGGCGCGGCCAGCCACCTGGGCCAGCACCTGAAATGTGAGTTCTCCGGCCCGAAAATCCGGAAAGCTGAGTGACAGGTCCGCGCAGATAATCCCGACAAGCGTGATGTTGGGAAAATCATGGCCCTTGGCCACCATCTGGGTGCCGATTAAAATATCGGTCTCATGATTTCGTATGTCTTTTAACAGTTTTACCAGCGATCCTTTGCGGGTTACCGTGTCCCGATCCATCCGGGCCACCCGGGCTTCCGGGAATAACCCTTTGATGGTGGTTTCAATTTTTTCCGTTCCCATTCCTAACCGTTTAATGCTGCTGGACCCGCAATGGCTGCATGCAGCAACGGACGGCAGCGAATATCCGCACAGGTGGCATTTGTAGGCATTGTCTTTCTGGTGAAAGGTGAGGGTAATGTCACAGTTGCGGCATTTGAGTGCTTCTCCGCAATCCGCGCATACCGGATAACTGGCAAACCCTCGCCGGTTCAAAAACAGCAGCACCTGTTCTTTTCGGTCAAGGGTTGTTTTGATGGCTTTTTGCAGGTCAACAGTAATGAACCGGCGGGTTCCCCGATAATCCTTGTGCTTTCTGAGGTCCACGACGTGAATGTCCGGCATCGATTGTGAAAATACCCGGTTCTGCAGGCTGAGTTCATTGAATTTTTTGTTTGCAACATTATACACCGACTGGACGGACGGCGTGGCGGAACCCAGCAGGGCAATGGCGCCTTCCTGTCTGGCCCGGATGACAGCCATATCCCGGGCATTGTATCGGAAGCGGCTTTCCTGTTTGTAGGAGGTGTCGTGTTCTTCATCCACAATAATCAGGCCGATGTCTGTGAGCGGTGCAAAGATGGCGGACCGCGCGCCGATAACAATCGAACATTGTCCGTTGCTGATGCGAATCCACTGGTCAAAACGTTCTCCCGCAGACAGGCCACTGTGAAGGACGGCTACGCATTCACCGAACCGGGCGCGAAAGCGCCGTTCAATTTCAGAGACCAAAGCGATTTCCGGCACCAGAACCAGCACGGTTAATTTTTTTTCAATGGCCCGCGCTGCGGCATGCATATACACTTCTGTTTTTCCGCTCCCGGTGACACCCGCCAGCAGGAAGGATTTAAACCCGGCACCCAGGTTTTTCACCACACCGGATACCACATGCTGTTGGTCCAGCGTCAGCTTTGGCGGGCTATCCGGTGTAACGGACTCTCCGAACGGATCGCGATAAACCGGTTTGTCGAAAATCGAAATGAATCCTTTTTCTGCCAGTTTGCGGATATGGCTGGCGGCGGTCGGGATAATTTTTTTTAATGCAGATACGGAAATTTCTCCGTATTCTTTGGCGGTTTCAAGGATTTTTTGTTTGGGTGCTGAAAGTTTGTCTCTTGTTTCACCCGTGTCGGCATATGCAATATACCGCTCCATTTTTCTTCGTGTGACCGGTTTGTTAATTTCCCGTTGACGGCAGATCAGACCGTTTCGTTCCATTTTGCAAATTACGGCATTGGGGACTTCGCAATTGAGTTTTCTGCTTAAATTCTGCTGACGGCATGCATTGGCAGACAAAAAACATAATATGTCATTTTCAAGGGGGGAGGCTTTTTTTTGATTCAGGCATTTGGTGCCGTAATCCGTGATGCTTATTGAGATGCACTCATTTAAATTGATGCCGCCGGGAAGCGCTTCTTTGATGACCTCTCCCATGGGGTGGATGTAATAATCGGACAGCCATTTGAAAAAAGGAATCATTGAAGCAGGGAATAGCGGGATTTCGTCAAGGACGTCAATGATATTTTTGATGCCTTTAATATCTGAATTTTTTGCGCACCCCAGTACATAACCGGTAATCTTGCGCTTTCCGAAAGGGATCAGCACCCGCTTGCCCGGCGCAATGACTTCTTTCAGGCTTTCCGGCACTGCATAAGTATAGGTATTAAATACCGGAAGGGTTACCGCGACTTCTATGTAAGGATTGTTCTCAGTCATCTATTTCTGTCTATTGGGTGCAAAGGCTGTATTTCTTTATCTCAATTGATGGCTTCGTAAAAAGTCCAAATTCTTTGTTGCGCTGCATCCTTCGCTTCTTCAAAGTACGCTAAGTACGAATCATCACTCAGAATTTGCGCGACTCGCCAATTTTAAGATTGGTGGAACTTTTTTCTTTGCCATCGGAATCCGACTTTTTATGAGATTGTCTTAATTAATTCATCCGAAGAAAAGTTTCAACCGTATTCCTGGCCATGCTTACAGCTCATCGGTGGGAAGTATATCAGCCGTTGTACCCCGTGAACGGGGTCGGCCTTGGGTGTATTGTCGTTTAGGGTAGCGAAGAGGATACCCTTTTTTTAGAATAAATCATTCGCCACTTCCTTCAATCCCAGCTCTAACAGTTTTTCTTTTTTGGGTTTTCCGGTCTCCCAGTCCCAGTTGCTGACGGTATAAAATTCCCTGAGCATCAGTTCCATATCTGGTTCAATACCGGCAGTGCCGCCTTCGGCGAGCGCTTTGCGGGCAATGTCCGGAATATGGTCATCAGCGCGAGTGACCCCCAATTTGTTGTTGATGGCCCGTTTTAAGTTTAAGGACCGTTCGCCGAAAGTCAGCAGGTCCATGGCCTTAAATTCGCGCCCTGTAATATTGTAAAGCGCTTTGGCAATCATAGCAGCAGGGAGCGGGGAGAACTGGCACAACGTAAAACTATTATAAAGTTCACAAAAATGGAGTAATTTGGCTGTCAACGCCCCTTTTTGAATGGGGTCGTTTTTATCGGTAAACGTTATGCCAAGTTCGAGCCCCACTTCGTTTCCCGGTGCATCCAGGCTGTAAAAAGCACCTTTTAAATGGCAGGCGCCCCGGGGGCCGACGGCATATGCCAGGGCAGCTCCCTGGTAAGCCCGCGGATCGTGCATGGGAAATTCCAGGCCTTTGACATGCGCGGCTTCTTCCGGGTCAGCACCAAGCTCCGCTGCCATTTGTTTAACCCCTTTGGACAGCAGTTTGCCGATTCCTTCCTGGTTGATGATCATGGTAACCAGTTGAAGGATTGTTTCAGCATTGCCCCAGCGAATTTCCATGCCGGCTTTTTCTTGTGTGAGGATGCCTTTTTCATATAAATGCATGGCAAAGGCAATGGATACACCGGCGGAAATGGTGTCCAGGCCATGGGCGTTGCACAGGTGGTTGGCCATGACGATGGAGTCCATATCAAAATTCATGCAAAGGGGGCCGAACGCGCCCACGGTTTCATATTCCGGGCCGTCCACCTGTTTAATGGTCGTTGTAGAATTTGGGCTGAAGTCTTTAATGATGCGTCCGCAGCCGATGGGACAGCCAGCGCATGCGTAATTGCTCATGTGATAGCGTTCCCGAAATGCCGGGCCATGGATTTTTGCGGCTGGAAAGACACTTTTGGTAAAGTATTTGGCTGGTGCATCGCCCAGGCGCATGGCAAGATCCATATAGAAATTCGTGCCGTAGAGTTTGTATGCCTGGGTATAGGCGTTGCTTTTAATGGTGTCCCGCGATTCGCTGATTACTTTTTTTAAACTTGCCGGGTAGGCTATTTCTGTTTTTTGACTGCCGGATACGACCAGCGCCTTGAGGTTTTTTGATCCCATCAATGCGCCCATCCCGCATCGGCCGGCCGCCCGGCCTTCATCGTTCATGATATTGGCGTAATGAATTAAGTTTTCGCCGCCTAAACCAATGCAGGCCGCAGACGCTTTTGTATCGACCTCAGCCTTGATTTTTTTCTGTGTTTCGTAAATGTCGCCTTTGCCCCACAAATGGGACGCATCCCGGATCTCAACAGCATTTTTGGTGACATAGATGTAGACGGGTTTATTCGCCTTACCGGTGATCAGAATACCGTCATACCCGGTGCCCTTCAAGCGCATGGGGAATTTCCCGCCGGTGGTGGCTTCGCCCCATAAACCGGTGCCCGGGGATATACCGCAAATGGCTGCCCGGCTGACCATGGGGACATTAGACCCGGTAAACGGGCCCGTGGCAAAGACAATGGGGTTTTCCGGGGAAAGGGGATCCATATCCGGTTTTACATAGTCATATATCATCTTTGCCGCCAGGGTGGAGCCGCCGACATATTTTTTTTGGTCCTCGTCACTGATGGAAATTTCTTCAGTTTTGCCGTTAGTTAGATCGATTTTCAGGAATTTTCCAAAATATCCTTTCATGGGGCTACCTCCATATGTCTGATTGCATGTCCAGCAGGTTGCCTTCATAGGCATTCAAAAATATATCTTTGAACTGCTCTTTGTTTAAGTCATACCACCCAAAATAGAATCCCGGATCCGTGGGGGTCTGCTCCAGTATCATATCCATGTTTTTTTCAAGATTATCCATGGTTACGCCGGCATCTTTGAGAGCGGTGGGAAGACCGAGTGATTGCATGAAATCCCGGATTTTTTCGATCAGGTTGAACAGGCTTTGTTCATCCGAGTCTTTGTCCCCACTATTATCACGGACACCCAATAAATCACACAACTCGAGATATCGGTCAGTCACTTTTGAATAGACCTGAAGCTCATAAGGAATAAATAACAAGACCATCACGCCATGATGAATGTGAAACAGCCCGCCGAGGGTATGACCCAGGGCGTGAGAAATACCGGAACCGGCATTTGCCAACGGAATTCCTGCCATCATAGCTGCCTGCTGCATCTTCATTCGGGGCATAATATCTGAGCCATCCGCATATGCCCTCGGTAGCCATTTAAAGATCATTGTAATGGTTTTTTGTGCAATGGCCTGGTTGATTTCATCGGATTTCGGCGCCATGAAGCCGTCTATGGCATGGGCCAGGGCGTCAGCGCCCGTTCCGGCTGTCAGTTCCGGGGGCATGCCGACAGTCAGTGTTGGATCAAGCAGCGCAAAATCAGGCACAAATTCCGGCAATGCACCGGCAACGGGTAGTTTGACGCCGTCCGGAAAGGAAATGACTGCCACGCCGGAGACCTCGGAACCGGTTCCGCTGGTGGTGGGAATGGCAGCCAGCTTGGCTTTATTTCTAAGATTTAGCGGAACAAGCGGGCTTAAAATTTCCAGTTTTACATCCGGGTGTTCATAGAGCAGCCAGGCGGCTTTTGCTGTGTCCATGGCTGATCCCCCACCCAGCGCAAAAATAAGGTCCGGCTTGAATCTTTTGATCTGTTCCGCACAGTCTTTGACCGTGTCAATGGGGGCGTCCGGTTTGGCTTTGGCCCATGTTTCAAAGGAAATGCCATGTCTCTTTTGATATGGGCTCATGACTTTTTCGGCAAACCGGACCGCATACTCATCAGTGACAATAAACGCCCGTTTGCTTTTGCACTCCCTGGCAATCAGGTCTACGGCATCCGGGAGAAGCTGGGGTTCATCTAAAAAAAGGTTAAATCCGGAAAAAACCCGAGGCACAAAAAACGGTTTCATCACGTCTCTTAAGAATTCCGCCTGTACCATGGGGCCGCCCCATGTTTTCAGTAAATATTCGTGTGTCCAATAAGTCATATCGCCTCCTTGCTTGACAGGTCTTTAGGTTGAAGGGGTTGAGACTGAAGGACGGTCGGAATGGATCATTTTTTTAAAAGTTAATTTCAGCCAGCCCTAAAAAGCTTCCACCTTCTATCTTCCACCTTCTATCTTCCACCTTCTATCTTCCACCTTCTACTTTCTACCTTCAGCCTTCCACCTAATTTATTGCATGACAAAGTTGATGGCTGCGCCGAACCATGTAAATGCGTGGATTTGGCCTTCAATGCCGACCCGATGGTTTTGAAGGGCATCCATGATCCCTTCTTCTCCTTTTTTCATGGCAATAAACCCGATTTTTGCATTTGCCCAAACCATGGCTGCGTCATATTCATCCAATATTGCGTCCGATGAAAATTTTCCGTCTTTAAAGATAAAGCGTTTGCCTTTTTTGTTGTCTTTTGTTTTGACCACAATCCGGCACTCGTGCCCCATGAGGAATTTTTTAAAGTTTGCATCGGTTCGCGCTGATTTTTTGAACTTGTTTGCAAGAATGGCGAGAAGCAATAATAGTCTCATTTTTTCCCCCTTAATTTAAGTGAGCAAGCAATTTAAATTATTTTTATCAATAGACACAAGTTGAACGTTTAGCATCAATAATATAGACGGAACAAAAGTGATGGCTTCGTAAAAAGTCCAAATTCTTTGTTGCGCTGCATCCTTCGCTTCTTCATAGTACGCTAAGTACGAATCATCACTCAGGATTTGCGCGCCTCGCCAATTTTAAGATTGGTGGAGCTTTTTTCTTTGCCATCGAAATCCGACTTTTTACGGGACTGTCAAAAGTAATCCGTAATCAGGGTTTCATTAGGCATAAAGCGAGTTGATCTCATTGCCATATTTTTCGTAGATGACTCTTCGTTTCATTTTCTGTGTGGGTGTAAGCTCTCCTGTTTCCTCACTAAAGGGCTGTGAAAGAAGATGAAATTTTTTGACCTGCTCATACCTTGCCAGTCCCTGATTAACTTTTGCCACCTGGTCTTCAAAAAACCGGACGATTTCAGGTGTGCTGACCAGATCGTCCTCCCCGTCAAAAGCAATCCCCTTTTCCCTGACAAAATCTTTCATAAGTTCAAAATTCGGAACAATTATGGCGGTAATATAGTTGCGGCCGTCGCCGGTAACGCATGCCTGGTCAATATACATATTGAGGTTAAG
>Ga0307991_1000991_pt1 | contig 20327 bp, 21 predicted proteins | sample EllFjometagen131_FD_203146 | JGI IMG/M metagenome (GOLD analysis project Ga0307991, IMG submission 203146) | Marine microbial communities from Ellis Fjord, Antarctic Ocean - #131 | ecosystem: Environmental > Aquatic > Marine > Unclassified | place: Southern Ocean | collected 2014-10-08 | reverse complement strand
GAATCCAGTGTATTGAGAACGAAGAATAAAGAAGTGTTTGAAGATCCTCAAGTATTTATAGATCTTTGTACTGATTTCATAAGCGACACTAAGGGCATAATCAGTATGATTAAATGACCTGGCTGGCTGCGGCGAATTTCTGGACATTATTGTTAATAGTTTTCAGGCTTACAAAATAATTTCAAGGAGAAGAAGATAATGGTCAAAGAAAGCGTTGGAAAAAGGGAAAACAGGGCGGAAGATACTACTTATTCAAGAGTAATGGAGAAGCTGGCAGCGGACAAAGATGATGGTGTGCGATTAATGGTAGCCAGAAACAACAATTCCCCGGCATCGCTGCTGGAGAAGCTGGCTGTAGACGAAGAAGAGTTGGTGCGCAAAGGGGTGGCCGAAAACAAAAACACTCCGGCATCGCTGCTTGAAAAGCTGGCGGCGGACAAAAATAAGTGGGTGCGCAACGAGGTAGCCGGAAACGAAAATACACCTGTATCGACGCTGGAAATCCTGGCAAATGACAAAGACGTGTATGTGCGCAAGGGAATAGCCGGAAACGAAAACACACCTGTAGCGACGTTGGAAATCCTGGCAAATGACAAAGACGTGTATGTGCGCAAGGGAATAGCCGGAAACGAAAAAACACCTGTAGCACTGCTAGAGAAGCTGGCGGAGGACAAAGATAAGGATGTGCGCAAGAACATAGCCGGAAACGAAAACACACCTGTAGCACTGCTTGAAAAGCTGGCAGCGGACGAAGATGAGGGTGTACGCGACGGGGTAGCCGAAAACAAAAATACACCTGTATCGCTGCTTGAGAAGCTGGCAAAGGACAAATATTGGGCTGCGCGTAGAGAAGTAGCCGAAAACAAAAATACACCTGTATCGCTGCTGGAGATCCTGGCTGTAGACAAAAATGAGAATGTGCGTAGAGAAGTAGCCGGAAACGAAAATACACCGGTATCGCTGCTGGAAAAACTAGCAAAGGACAAAGATGAGTGGGTGCGTAATGGGGTAGCCGGAAACAAAAATACACCTGTATCGCTGCTGGAAAAACTGGCGGTAGAGGAAGAAAGCTCTGTGCGCGAGGGAGTAGCCGGAAACAAAAATACACCGGCATCGCTGCTTGAGAAGCTGGCGGCGGACGAAGAACAGTTCCCGCGCCAGGGAGTAGCCGGAAACAAAAATACACCGGCATCGCTGCTTGAGAAGCTGGCAACGGACGAAAATGAACGTGTGCGTAGGACGGTAGCCGAAAACGAAAATACACCTGTATCGCTGCTGGAAAAACTGGCGGCAAACGAATATGAAAGTGTACGCGAAGGGGTAGCTGGAAATAAAAACACGCCTGTAGCAACGTTGGAAAAACTGGCAGTGGACAAAAACAGGAATGTGCGCGAAAGTGTAACCTCAAACAAAGATGCACCGGTATCGGTACTGAAAATTTTAGTACAGAAAGAAAAGGTAGAGAAAAAAAATATAGCTGAAAAGATGAATGATTGGCTAAAAAAATCAGGAAATCCAGTACAATGTACTGCGGATTATGTCGTTTGGACAAATGAACGGGAAGACGGCACGTTTACCGTTGTCCGGAATGGAGAATCTAAGAAAATTGAAGGCTATATATTGTGGGAAAACAAAGCGTCGGCAATATTAACTTGGGAACTGCCGGGTTCAGCTGAGAGCGCGATCGACGTGATAGAAAGAGATGAGTGGTCTGGTAACGAGATTGAATATGATGATATCGAGGGATTAGAAGATTCAAGAGGGCAAGGAAGTGAGGCGTACGATGCGAATGGCAATGCTATTGATGAGTATGGCGATTGGGAAGGGGAAGGAGACACGGAAGTTGTTTCCTTTGGTTCGGTTGGTGATGGTGAGCCAGCTACAATAACCATCACTTATGATGACGATCAGGAAATTGTCTTTGAAGCCGAGCGGCAAGAATGGTCCGTCACGATTGCTGACGAAGAACCGGAGAAAGTATCGAATTATCAGATGGTACTTGAAATGGTTCGTGCCTTTTTGGGGAAGGATAACAGGTAAGAAGGTCTCTTCAAAAGTAAAACTGGTGACATCTATCTATTTTTCGAAAAAAGGGGGAATAAACACGAAAAAACAGTTTGAGACAGAATTTCAAAAGCATGAGCCTTATAGAATAGAGTGGTTATCAGAAAACAAATCGTTGTCCGATTACACAATCTCTTTAGCTGGGTTTATTTTTTACGGAACATTAAGGAGAACACCCTCGACATTCTGATCTCTGGCACAATTGAGCTAGATTTGCTAAACGATATTTTGTGAAAGTTGGATAGGACGGATTACAGCATAGACTATCCTTTAGATTTTATCACCGAGGATTTTATCGATGCGGAAGATGAATATGCCGAAGACGATGGTCAGTACAATTTTGTTGATAATTGGAACAAAATCCTAATTCCGATCGAGGTAACAAATGTGGAAAATGATACTCTCCCAAAGGAATTGGAGACGCTGGTAACAGACAAAAATAATTTACAAAGGAGGAAAATAATGGCCAAGGAGAGCGTTGAAGAAAGGGAGATAAGGGCGGAGAGTGCTGTTTCCCCAGAGGAACTTGAAAAACTGGCAACGGACAAAGAGTGGACTGTGCGCATGGGAATTGCCAAAAACAAAAATACGCCTGTATCGGTGCTGGAAAAACTGGCGGTAGACGAAGAAGTTGTGGTGCGTAGTACGGTAGCCGAAAACGAAAACACGCCGGTATCGCTGCTGGGAAAACTGGCGGTAGATAAAGAAAGCTCTGTGCGCCAAGGGGTAGCCGGAAACAAAAATACTCCGGCATCGCTGCTTGAAAAGCTGGCAGTTGACAAAGAAAGCTCTGTGCTCCAGCGAGTAGCCGGAAACAAAAATACACCGGTATCACTGCTGGAGAAACTGGCAAGGGGGGAAACCCAGTGGGTTCGCAAGCAGGTAGCCGGGAACGAAAACACACCGGTATCACTGCTGGAAAAACTGGCGATAGACGAAGAAGTTATGGTGCGTATGTCGGTAGTCAGAAACGAGAATACACCGGGATCGCTGCTGGAGATCCTAGCTGTAGACAAAAATGAGAATGTGCGTAGGACGGTAGCCGGAAACAAAAATACACTGGTATCGCTGCTGGAAAAACTGGCGATAGACAAAGAAAGCTCTGTGCGCCAGGGAGTAGCCGGAAACGAAAATACGCCTGTATTGATTCTGGCTAAATTGGCGGGGGACAAAAATAAAGATGTGCGCAAAGCAGCAACCGAAAACGAAAATACGCCCGCTTCAGCACGGAAACAAATATCAGTGCGGAAACCAACTGAGCATAGAGATGATATTTGTAAGTTTTGTGGTAAATACATTTTTTCTGAAGGTGACATTACTTTGGAATTTGAAGCAGTAGAAGGCGATAGAATTGAATGGGCCATGTTTGATAAATATATTAAGCTTGATAAATCTTACAATCTCAAAACTGATAAGGCGGGTATTGACTTTGAACAATTGAAAAAGGAATGGATTCAATATGAAGAATCCAATTCGATGGACTTCGAATGTGTGGAGAAAATACTAATCAAAGTAAAATATTGGTGCCCTCATTGTGAAGCCCCCTATTTTTTTTATGAGGGAGATTCAGGAATCGAAAAAGACTGGTTAGAAGACGGCTATGATGATCTTGAAGACTTGATAGAGAGTACATCAAATGCGCTTGTCGGCAATACATTTCAGGTAAGTGGTTGTTATTTATATGACAATCACTCATTTAAACATCGTGGTGGCGCTGAAGAAGTGGACGTAAGTAATTTTGATGATGTTTCTGACGTACTGTATAGTGATAATATTGAAGTTGGTGTACAATCCTTTGATAAAAAGATATTATTCTTTTCAATAAAACCAGTTACATTTGAGAATTGAAAATGGGAAAGGGCCTTATGCAAAGCCTGATGTGCAAGGAAATCAACATTGCAACAAGTATTTAAATGGGGGGGGTGAGATAATTCCAGGGTTACAATTTTATCAAATGTGTAACCCTGTCGGTTTATTTCGGCGAAACCTGTCACTTCCAGGGAACACAGTTACCCCCTTCTTAATTATCCAATTTCCTTGTTCTGTAGACTACAATACTGAAAGAGCCAGACTGTTCTCTGTTACATTTTATCACAAGGTGAAGAAGATACAGGACAAGCGGAGCTTGAATTTTAAGATACTACGTCTGTAGGGGCGTGGAGATTCATTTTATTGACGGTGTGGCGTGGAGAGTACGAAGATCTTTCAGCGCTTACAGTTCAATAAACATCTTTCCCTAAATCACCATTATCCCACAGAAGTACAACTTCTTTATGGAATATTTACCGGTGAACGGGATGGAAAATTTAAGAGTATTGAAGACTATATATTGTGGGGAAACAAATCATCAGTAACCTAAATCTGGGGACCGCCCGTTTCAGCTGAGACTGCGATCGATACGATAGAAAGAGATGCCTTTGATTCTAACAATATTGTTTAAATTACTTGACGGACTATTATTGGTTTTGTATAGATAACAGATTAAAATATAAATTGAATACCATTTTTTATCAAAAGGGGGCAATATGGCTCAATATAATAAGAGTTTTAAAGTATGTGGAACTTGCAGTTATTGGGGTGGCGAGCGCGTTGCTAATTCATCCGGAACGTATGTCACGGTAGATCCCATGAAAAAAGGTAAATGTGTGCTTCCACCGGGAAAAGGACCTTATGCAAAGCGTGATGTGCAAGGAAATCATCATGGCTGCAATAAGTATGAAAAGTGGGGTGCATTGAGATAATAATAGGGCTACACACTTAACAAAATTGCCAAATGTGTAGCCCTGACCATTTGTTCTCTGCTACAAATTTTTCATAAGGTTTTAAGGCATTGACGATGTGGCGAGGAAAGAATGGAGGGTTCTCGGGCCTTTTTTGTCTTGACTATGGGGATGGGTTTACAACTTCTTTGCTGATGCCACCTTTTTTTCATCGACACCCACGCTGCTAACGAAATAGCCCGGTGACCATACAATATTCCATGCAATATTCTTGGCTCTTTAACACCACCTGTGTAATCATGTTAACAACAAATTTGTAAAATTAGGGAGGACGCAAAAAATGGCAAATCAATTTCCGCCTTCCGTTAAACTTTGTGCTACCTGTGAGTTTTGGGGTGGGCCACGGAGTGCAAAATTTCTTCGGACTAAAGTCGAGTGCGACCTCAAAACAGTGGGTGTATGTTATCAGACGGGTTCTAGTCAATTAAAAAGAGGCCCGACGAACAGTTGCTCCAAGTGGAAGAAATGGGGTGTATTGAAGTAATTTACGCTTAACAAGCGTAGCAGCTTTTGGCAACTGGTTGCACTACTGTACGCATAGTTTCTGAACTGCTTATTTACTGATACTGCAGATTACCAGTGAATCCCAACGCGAAATTGATTTATCAACTCCTTCAATAGTAGCTGAAAGGGCCAGGCTGTTCTCTGTTCTTTTAAATAGATTGTACGTTTAACATGCTTTTCGGTATTACTATTTATCCCATGTTATTACTTCAGCGTAATCCATGGAAAAATTTCCAAAAAGTTTTGGTGGTTCGGTTTCGTCTTCGCCAAATTCAATTTCATTTACATTTCCTTCACAACGACCCCAAAACCTGAACATGTTCTTGCCTGCAAATTCACCCGATTCAATTTGTTCTTCCCCATCCTCCCCGAACTCAAGCGACTTCATGCTTTCAAATTCAAGCTGGCATTCATCAGACTCCGAATCAGAAGCGATGAAAATCTTCCGATTAGTTTCGGCAGGGTATTCGGACCATGGATTTTTTTCTCCCAGAATCCCAAATTCATCTTGCCCGTTTTTTTGGTGTAAAATGAATTGACCTGCTATCATAAAATCATTAGCAAGGATGTCATTGTAAGTACAGGAAAGCTCGTTTGTTTCTATATTGTTAGCTGTAATATTTTTTAGCCCCATATTATTCATCATTACATTGGATTTAATCTTTTTGTATGAAATATTAACTTCTCTGAGTCCAGACTTCATCCCATCGTCACTTTGAAAAACGTTAAACCCATCTAGTCTATTAAAAACATATATGGAATTAGTATAATAGTCTTCAGAATCCTGCACTTGAATCCACTCCCATTTTTCACCTTTTACCCAAAGAGACGGTTCCAAACCTTCAGACCCGATGACTTTATTATTAATGGTAATCGAAGAAATAAGATATACATCGTTTTGGTCAAAAGTTATTCGGTGCTTATCTTTCAAATTTTCACCAGGTATTATTTCTTTATTTCTTTGACATCCATCCGACAACATTTTTTCTTCGATATCTTCAATTTCACCAGGATCATCAGTTGCTTCTAAAGCTTTCTTATAGATCCGTTGTGCCCAAGCTTTATCAGCAAGAATATTTACAATGTGAGTGGCTAACCATTTTAATTCGTGGGATTCTTTTGCCAAATTTTCTGCTTTTTGATATAAGTCTCGTGCCCAACTTTTATCTTCCAATTTTTCTGCTACAATTCCTGCGATATTATTATAATCAGCTGCTGTTCTTGCAAAATCTGTCGATTGTTGAATTAGCTTTCGACACCACTCCTTGTCACCAAGACAATCTTCTCTTGCAACAGATTCGGCAACTTCTGCAAAATCCCAGGAATCTTCAGCCTCTTCTATAGCCTTTGCATAAATTTCTTTCGCCCATTCCTTGTCACCAAGACAATCTTCTCTTGCAACAGAATCGGCAACTGATACAAAATCGACGGAAGTTTTAGCCTCTTCTATAGCTTTTGCATAGATTTCTTTCGCCCACTCCTTGTCACCAAGATAATCTTCACTTGCAACAGATTCAGCAACTGATACAAAATGGTTGGATTTTTTAGCCTCTTCTATAGCTTTTGCATAAATTTCTTTCGCCCATTTCTTGTCACCTTCTTGACTAATATCATCAGCAATAGATTGAAATACGTAACAACTTTCTGCTTCTGACAATTCCTTTTTAAATTTTTTGGCTCTGTTAGCATTCATAGATAAAACATCAGAGTGACTGAAATCACCCTTTGAGTCGTTATTCTTCGGAACAGCTAAATATTCAACACCATCAGAATGGACTGTTTCCTTTGTAGTACTACTTTTGTGCTCTTCCATTTTTTCTCCTTTTGTGAGGCTTGATTGATTTATACTAAGATTTAATAATATTCAGAATCTTGCCTGCCTTCAATATCTGACACTCTGCCTTTGCCAATTGGTTCATGGTACATTCATGTGCCTCATTTATTGTGAATATTTTTACAGGTGCATTGCCGTTCAACTCTCTCACACCCATTGTTCCCTTGAGGATGTCATTTGCCCATTTAGACAGGATTTTTCTGGTTGTTTCATTCATTTTCCAGACATTGATTCTCCAGCAGTTTTTAATTTCTTTTCTTATATGTATCCATCCTTTTTCAACAATATCCATTATAATTTCTGCTCGTGCTTGTCCTTCGATATTCATTTTTTCATTGTATTTCATGTATGTGTCTCTTATTTGTTCAATAGACAATTCAAACATTTCGGGATTATCTGTAATAACTTGTATATGATAGGTATTGCTCACGTTTATAAGCTCACCTTCAGGGCTTATAAAAAAAGCCCCTCTCCCGATAATCAATCCTGTGGTCTCAATCATTCTATCTGTTCCCCGCTCCTTTTTCTCTTGGAACTCCCCATATTGTTTCCTCATGTTTGTAATGTGTTTGAGCCGTTAACTGCAAGTATTCTCTTAAAACATGACTCAATCTAGTCGTGCTTATCGAAAATTAGCCACCCTTCGGGGGACTTTATGGCAGTGGTTATAGTTTTAGGTTGGGTATCAGATAGGACACTACTGATATCCAGTCAGGGAACTTTTGACTTCCGAAGTGAATGTGTTCCCCCATAAACCTGCCTACACCATTTTTTGTTTGATCATCAATCAGGTAATCACCAATGTTAAGATTTTTGTGGTGACTGAGGATTAATCGCTTATATACATTTTTGCCCAGGTACTTCTTTACCCAGGCTAACTTGTCACTCCAGGCAGATGGATTTTCCCATGGCGCTGTGGACAAGATGTATGTATCAAATACCTGAGCAAGTTTATTGAACGAATCAACAGATTGTTCAATAGGGTCCATCAGAGAGAATATTCCAGGCACTTCCTTCAATCGACCATGGTATTTGCGCTTCGTCGCCTCATCAAGACGATTTATTCCAGATGAAAAATCAACCAGTACGTTATCCATATCAATGTAGAGTACTTTCCCCACGTTTAAATCTCCTATCCCGGTCAAGCCGGAAGGGCTAAAAGATGTAAGTATTTCTTTTCTTTGCTTTCTAAGCTTATTGAATAATAAGACAAGGGCGCAGCGGTGATCAAGTACTGCTTTCGGTCAACCCATTCTTATTTTGTAGTTTAATCAATAGCTCAACTTGTGTCGATTCTTACACGATTACAATTCATGCCTTCATTATTCAACCCGTTTTATCTTCGATATTGCGAAGATAATATCCAGCCTCAGCTTCAAAAAACAATTCCCCGGCCGGATCAGGGATTGGCTCACCTTGTTGAATCAAAACAGTATTATCCCAGTAGGTGATGGCGTTGTAAATCTCTTTATGAATATTTTGGAGTATTTTAATTTCTCCAAATAATTTATCCATTTCATTTTTGGTTAAGCAGGGAATCCGCAACCGACCGACCGTCTCTTTAGGGATGAGTAAATTCCCAGGGGGCCATTCTCTGTTGGCCTGATTGTCGTCTGTCCAATCCCGGCCAAGCATCCTTAACAACAGTTTCTTTAAGTTGCTGCAATCCGGATGATATTTTGAATCCTTGTATCCTTTAAGTTGGCAAAGTTTATATTTCCCATTGAAGTTTACACGGTAGACAGTGCCGCCGCTTTTCCCCGCTTCCCTGGCAATCTCCTTCTGTGGACTGGCAAAAACAGAAAATCTTCTGCTGGGATATTCATTTGGTCGTTTCCACTCCCACAAATTGTCTACAACATAAGGCACATGCCCGGGGGCGCGCATAGTGTTTCTATATTCATGCAATCTTGTGACTGTATCTTCTTTAGCAATGACCGATCGGAATATTTCAAGATTATGAGTGTTGTTCATCAGGTTCTTCCTCCGGGGGCTTAATGGATGATTTCATCTTGTGCCCTGTATCCAAATATGAAAGACCTTTGGTCAAACATATCCGCATAATACATAAGTTCTCTCTTTTGTATGTTGGATATGTGAAAAGGATTTTTCAGATGACCATATTTGCCCTTGATGATGTTGTAGCTGTAATTACCTCTTCTCAATATCCGTTCAAGTTGTTCGTTCCCCATTTTTTCTTTACGGGGCAACGGTATCCCTTCTTCAGCCATAGGGTTTCCGGCAGAAATGAAACCGACGGTCAATATATTTGGTACAAACTTCATATCTGTCTCCTATCAATCAAGATGTTCCTGCCGGTATTAAAATCCTTCAGTAATACTGACTTTTGGTTAGAATCCCTTGCTATTTCTATAGCCAATCTAATCAACGGTTCAGATAAGATTCCAAAAATATCTATACATATGGATTCTTCACCATAAACCTCATTGTTATTGCTCACATACCTTCCCTTAAAGAAATTACCCTTTGAGGTTTGCCTTTTGATCGCCTCGTTTTTCTTTACCTCTATGGAATTTACATTTGCAGGAAAAACTATACACCCACCCCCACCTTTTAATTCATGCCTTTCCGATAAATGAATATCGAATGCAGGTCTTGACCATAATCTCTTGTCACCAAAACCGGGAATGTATTCATAACTACCCCTTCCAGCTTTGATAATATCATCGAAGACTGTCAACGTACATTCATACTCATCTTCAATGACATGTATCATATTCTTGTAGGAACGATTTTTGAACCATCTCTTGATAAATTTGAACATGTGACACCTCCCGATTCTCTCAGTTCCAAGCGCCTTTCTTCAAACATCTGTTCGCTGTTGCTCTGCTTGCGTCAATTCCTTAATCAAGGTTTTTATGTCAGCTCCCTGGATTTTCTCTTTGATTATTATGTCAGGTGTTGCTTCACCTGTAAGACCATCTTTCCAGGTAAAATATTGGCGTTTCCCTTTTTTAATTATCGACTTATTGGGATACTTTTTCAGCATTTCATTTATGGGCATAAAGATTGAACTGAAACCACTCCCCCCTCGCTGGCTTTTAGTCTTGCCACACTTGGGGCAAATACCCCACCAACTGTGTGTCCCGCTAAGAGGGCTACCACCTGCCCCCAAAATATAGGCTTTGCCGCCACAACCAGGACACTCCTTAATAATATCCCCCTTCTGCCACAGCAGAACAAGGACGCCCAAAGGTATCTGACCACCCGGACCAATATAGGGCATTGACAAAAAGGCAGCGCTAATTTCACAAAAGAAGTATCGCTCGTTTTCAAGGATTATGTCGAAGTTTTTCAGTATGACTTCGAAATTCTGGCAGAGTACTTCTGTCTCTCCCATTCGATCTTCTGCCTTAGTATCTGGGGTATACCCGCAAGAAACGATTTTTGTCATTGTAATTCCTCCTGTCTAACTGCTTTAAGATTTATTTAACTTACTTATCCCACTGATTTTCTCAGCTTTATAATTTTTACCTAAAACCCGATTCTTTTTCTTCCACTCTTATGGATGCTTTTTATTCTGGCCTCTTCCTTCAGTGCTTGTAATAGTATGTCGTGGTTTATTTTTTCCTGCGTGTAAAAGGAAAACCTGTCCCGGACAATTTTGAAATCTCCGGGGGTGAGGTGAGGAATGTCTATTAATGATTTCTCGGTTTTTTCGTCCAGTCGAGTATAAGTCAACGGCATGAGAAGTTTCTGGTAGAATATAACGTTTCCTTCAGGCTTGAGAAAATCAAAACCGATCTTGTAATTGAACCTGCGTATCGACGCCTCATCGAGCCCCTTCAATCTGTTTGTCGTGCAGATTAAAATCCCCCTGTATCGTTCCATTTGGGTCAAGAACTCGCTGGTGTGACTGATCTCCCATGATCGCTGTGCCTGTCCCCGGCTGAAGAGCATGGTATCGACTTCATCGATAATTAGAATCGCTTCTTCGTTTTCAGCTTCCTCAAAAGCCTCCCTGATTTTCTGCTCAGTCTCGCCGACGTATTTATCAAGAAAATCACTTGCCCGTTTTGTAATGATCTCTCTATCAAGATGGTTGGCAATATATTTCGCCAGTTCGCTTTTTCCGGTACCAGGAGGGCCGTAAAAGAGTAGATTCATGTTTTGAATGTCGTCATTGCCGGACTGCCTGAGATAGCGGTCAAACGCCTCAAGCTGGGTCATCGTTATTTTGAGATCTCCCTCGATATTCAATCCTTCCAGAGAATAATTTCTCTCAATTGTGTCCTTGTTGATCTCTTTCCTCCCGTAGTTAACAAGAATCTTATGGGCATCCAGGGCTGTTATTACGGTATCTTTAAATTTATTCCCTCCGGTTACACAGACATCGCGCGCCTTTTTGACTGCAAGATCTATGGCCCCGGCGCTGACTTTGTAGCGTTTTGCCAGATCTATGATATCAGCCTGGCTGAAGTGGCGTTTGACTCTGTTGATACGAAGGATGGATTCCCAGAGCTGCATTCTCTGCCGGCGATTAAAGGGCTTAAAGTGAAGACTGAAGGCAAAACGTCTCAATACGGATTCTTCTATGCCGTGCATGGAATTTATGATCCAGATGATCCTTGCACCAGGTTCTTCTAAAAGCTGGTTGAGCCACCCCTTGTCCTGAGTTTCGCCTCTCATAAAGAAAGAGAACTGAGTGTTGAGAATGTTGTCCGCCTCGTCCACAATGATCAGGGACCCTTTGCCGTCGTTTGTCATATTAAGCGCGGCTATGATGGCTGCCCGTCTCTGGCTGGTTTTATTGTCATCCCCCCTTACTATTTCATAGGCCGGGACACCGAGCTTTTTGGCCAGTCCGGTTGCATAGCTGGTCTTTCCTGTTCCCGCTGAACCGTACAACAGGATGTGATTTGAGGTTTCGGGTTTATCTTTGAAGAGTCTCAGAATATGATCCGTCTGTTTTTTGTCGATCAGGTGACTTTCAAGAGGGATAGCCTTGCGTGAAACCCCGGTAAAAAAAGGCTTTGAAAATTTTTTCCCGGAAGGATTCTGCAAAAGATCGCGAAATTCATCATTAAGTAAAATATAATCATTCATTTCGAAAAATTCTATCAGAAAGAGTTTTCCGGAAAGAATCTCATTTAGTTCTCTATGGTTTACCTGCAATAGTGTTGTGAGGTATTTGCGTCCCATAAACGCGTCGCAGTGCAGATGACGATCGAAGAAATCTGCTGCTGGATCATAGGCTTTGATAATGAAAAAAATGAGAGTAAACTCAGTTTCCTGATCCGTAAAATCAAACATCTTTTTAATAGCAGACAGGTTCTTTTCAATACCGGAAGCGCCGCGGTATTGTAATCCTCTGATTTTTGTCCGGAGGGTATTTCGTATAGCGGTTTTTAATCCTGGGTTGCTTTTTCTTGAGCCTGGTGCGATTTTTTTTGCGGCCTTTAAATAGGCTCTCGAATCGAACCCGGATTCAAAAAGGTCTTCCTCAAGGGTTTTCCTGTCCGATTCTTTTAACAGGGAAACCAGATACCTGCCGATCTTTTCAATGTCGGCCCCGAGAATCCAGTTCAGAAAATCAAATGTCTCATCATCAATTAAATCATGCCGATCAAGTAGTCTATCAAGATACGTCGCGCATTTTTTCATAATGAATTGTTCATTCCTGTCCATATTGATGATGGCGGGTTGCCCGGCCCCGGGGATCATGGAAGAATTTTTCCATTGATGTAATTTGCTCATGCGACTCTCCTTATTTATTGCTTAAGCAGACAATATCATGCTAGCATTCCATATTGCGGAACGATTAATAATTTTTTCAGGAGGGTTACTATGGCTGAAAAAAAGGATCTTTACAGAAGTTATGGAGAAAAACTGATCAGCCTTTTTGTCAGACTCTTGTTTTCAGGGGAGAGTTATTCATTAACAGAACTCTCTAATATGCTTCACTGCTCCAAACAGACGGTGTTGCGACTGGTCGACGATATCGGGATGGCATACAAGGTTAATCTGGAAGAGAGTAAGCGAGGAAACAGAAAATACTACCGCATAAAGAGGCCGGAAAGAATTTCCCTGACACATTCACTGACAGAGATGGAATTAAATATCCTTGAGATGTGCCGTGATTTTACTGCGCACCTTCTTGGAGATAAGCTCTTTGAAGAGGCTACTCACGCTCTGTTGAAAAGCCAGGCTCTACTTCCCGAGAAAAGTAAGAAGTCTTCCAGGTTTTTTGCATCTTTTCGCCCCGGAACAATAGATTACACGCCTCATCACGATAGCATTCGCACGATCATAGAGGGCATGGAGGCAAAAAAGATCTGCAAGATAAATTATCAGGCCATCATGGAGAAAAAGGCGAAGACGTTTTACATCAAACCCCTCAAGCTGTTTTCACATAATGACACGGTCTATCTCCACGCTCAAATGGCTAAATATCCGGGCAAACGATACCAAGAACCAAAATACGATCCCCTCCTCGCCGTGCACCGAATAAAGAAGGTTGAGATAACCGAAACGAATTATGAGTTTCCTGATAAATTTGACTTTGAGAAAGCTTTTAACAAGAATTTTGGGATTATCAAGGAAGATGCCTTTGAAGTCGAAGTTGAGTTTACCGGCTGGGCTGCCAGATATGCCGCTGAAAGAATCTGGAGTCCTGACCAGGAAATAACAAAGAAGGGTAAAGGGGAAATCAGGATAAAATTCAGCGCTTCGTCTGAACCGGAACTGATAGGGAAAATTCTTTCTTTTGGGGAGGAAGTAAAGTTAATAAAGCCGGATTGGCTCTTAGAAGAAGTGGCAACAAAAGTAAAACAGATGAATGCTTTGTACTCGCCATCATAGAATCTTCAAAGTAAAAAAATATCCCATTGAGACTTTCAATCGGAAATGAATTACGATCATCTTTAAATCTAATGATCAGGATTCTTTCTGCCAGGAGATCCAGGTCTTCATGTCGTTCAGGAAAATATTTTTAAGCTCTTCAGGCTGAAGGATCTTGATATGGGGCAACCAGCCCTTAAGGGTGTTCTTGATTTCGTCAAGACTGCCCACATTGAATGAAACAACGATAGACCCGTCTGCCCGTTCTTCTTTAATCACCTGATGGGGATACACCTTGCGACGACGAAAATAATGAGCGCATGATTTATCAACGGCTACGATGACTTCGATATTTCTTTCCGACGAAAACCAGATATTGCCGCTTTCCTTTAGCATCCGGTCCACCTGCGCCGGTACGCAGCGGAAATTATTACCAAGTGGTTTGAAGTCCTTGATCTTGTCGAGGGCATATCGTTTAAACTCCTGATCATAGAGATCCTTCCCAACAAGATACCAGAATCCGTCAAAGAAGCAGATCCTGTAAGGCTAGCCGGATCAATGATAACAGGTTGAAATGTGCAGATTATTGATCGTGATTTTCCCCGGGTGACGTGATATTTGCAACTTCCTGAAGCCATCAACCTGAAGATTTATCAATATACGCGCTCTTTCAAAGGGCAATCAACGTTTCTTGAAATATTAGTGACCACAGAATTATTGAAATTGCTTGACATTTCAAGAGTTTTAATAAGAGAATGGAAGGTGTCGTATACTAACAAACAACAAATAATCTTCTTCTTAATAAAAGAAGGTCCTAAAGATGGCATATAGCCTGGCTGCGCCGTTGAAAGTCTGCCAGGAATGCGAGAAGAATAGAACATGAGGGTGAGTTTCGGACAGGTCAACGGGGATGAATGGGAGGTCTTCTGCCAGAAGATTCTCAGACTGAAATATGACGACTATCAGGAAGTCCCCTCCCAATTCAACGGTGACCTTGGGATCGAAGGATTCACTAGAAGCGGGACTGTCTTCCAATGCTACTGTCCGGATGAAGACTTGACAGGGAAGGATCTGTATGAAAAGCAAAGGGACAAGATAACGCGAGACATCAAAAAGCTGATCAATAATGCTGCAAAGATATCCGCCCTTGGAACGGGACTCATAGAGGAGTGGCACTTCCTCACGCCGCGATTCAACAATCGTCACCTTCACGATCATTGCAGAGCCAAGGAAGATACAGTGAAGGCACGGCAATTGAAAGAAGTCTCATGCGACTTCGAAATCTTCATAAAGACAGAAGACGATTATATTCAGGAACGGCAGTTCATTCTTGGGGGCGGGTTCCTGAAAATTCATTCATCGGAAGACGCGCCAGAATCGGCGGAAATCGACGCGTTTTTTCACTCGGGCAACGAGTTTGTGTCGAATATTGTCAACAAGCTGTGCAAGCTTCGACAACCCGCAACCGACAGTAAACGTGCTCAGCTAACTAAGGCCTTGGTCCGCGATTTGATTGTTGGTCGCCATGAGATGGAAACTTTGAACGAAAAGTTCCCAGACGTTTTCCAATCAGTTTTACGGTTGAAGACTAGCAAGGAGGAACAGCTCGAAATAACAGCTTTGACGCACACTGGTGATCCTGGTGAGCTCTTAAAAGATACCCTCCAACAGTATGAACAGGCACTCAAGGCCGACTTCGGAATGCAGATGGATTCTGCTCTTATCGATAGGCTATCGCGCGAGGCCATATCATACTGGCTTGGAAGATGCCCGTTGGATTTCCCTGAACAGGAGCATGACGATGCCGAGTGAGTTCCCATTTGAAGCGGTTGAAGCACTGACATTTGAGTCACGCCCTCAACCATTGTCAGCGACATTGCGGCCACTTTATCGGATTTATTTACTCATGCTGGTTCTACGCCTGAACTGTTCACGAGGTACCGCATCCCTACTAAAGCTCCAATTCTTTAACTGGGTCATGAAGAATGAGAATCTCCGTGACCACATCTCTCGTCTGTCTCGCACACAGAGCGTCTTCACGCTTGGGATAATACACATGGATCCCATGGTGAATCTTGCACTCAAGTACGCTTTTGCGGAAGGGTTGGTGTCAGTAACGCAGAACTCGAAGTACAAACTGACGGACAAGGGACAGCAGTTCACGGAGTCGATTCTCAGCTACAGCGAAGAGACCTTTGCAGCCGAGCGAGAATTTCTAGAACATATTGGCTTTCGCATATCTGAAGTGAAATTACAACACGACTTGAGGTTGTTATGAAATTACACCTTAATGCATTCAAAATATCTCTCTCTACCAACCGAGGCCCACACGGTGTCCAAGTGGATTTTACTGATGGGCTGAATGTTATTCGGGCCGAAAACACCAGTGGCAAATCCGCACTTCTCAATGGCATTCTCTACGCGCTGGGGCTGGAAGCTCTGGTTGGAAAGCGGGGTGTTGAGGCAACCAAGCCAGTACTTCACACCGGAGGGGACTACGATGGGCAGGTCTTCAACGTCACAGAGTCATACGTGGAACTTGAATTGTCGAACGGTGAAGGGATTCCCATTACTGTCAGGCGATGGATCAAGGGGGGTCGTGATGAAAGATTAGTAGAAGTCATTCATGCGCCTGCTTTGACCGGTTTGCCGTCATCCCAGCACACTACGGAGGCTTACTTTGTTGGGATAGAAGGAGCAGCTCAGCGTGAACGGGGTTTTCATCAATTCCTTGCCGAGTTTTTGAACTTGGAACTCCCACGGGTAAAACGGTCAGGTGGACATGATGTTCCTCTGTATATGGAATGTATCTTTCCTCTGATGTTCATTGAGCAAGTACGTGGTTGGAGTGGCATACAAGCATCCTTGCGGCACAGTTTTGGCATACGAAACGTTGCTAAACTTGCTGTGGAGTATGTTATGGGCCTTGATGTCATTGCAAATGAACAGAAGCGAATTGAGATCGCCGACGAAGCAGCGCGCCTTCGTGAAGAGTGGACTGCTATACGGGAACGGCTGGGCTCGCTTGCCACGCAGGCCGAAGGAAACCTTCGCGGTGTTCCAACATCGCCTACGACTACGTTGACCGACGACCCTTGGATCTGTATAGTCACTCAGGGACAGGATCTGACAATCGACGACATTCTAGTGGAACTACGCGGTCGTCTTCCTGCTGGAGATCCGGAACTTGCCTACGCATCACCGGGTAACGACGATCTGAATCAGCAGTTGGAAACCTATGAGTTAGAGTTGCTAGTGGCGCAAGCAGCGCTCTCCCAAGTCCGTTTGGACATTCGTGCGGAGGAGGCAGAGCTCATAAAACTGCGGGAGCGTGAAGCGTTTACGGTGAACGATATACGTCGAAACAGGGACATCAAGCGGCTTCGTGACTTCGGGATGAATAACGAAATCCATCTGGCCGATAATCGGTGCCCGACCTGCAACCAAGAGATAGAGGACACTCTTGTGCCTTCGGGCTCTGCGGTGATGACAATAAAAGAGAATATCCATTTTCTTGAGACTGAGAAGGACGCCATTTATATGCTTATTGAAGGTGGCGTTGTACGCTCAAATGGACTTAGAGAACGTATGACATCACAGTCTGGCCATGTCGTACACTTGCGCAACCTTATCCGCGATTTACGTTCAGACCTTCTTTCTTCAAGAAATGTATCAACCGCCGCAATTAGAGAACATGTGCATCTCCAAGAAAAGATTGCGCACATTGAAGCTTTGCGTGAAGATTTTGGAACTCAGGAAGAAGAACTTCAAGTACTAACAGTGAAATGGAATGCCAATCGAGGTAGGTATTCGGAGCTTCCTGATGATTACTTCTCCTCCACCGATAGAGATAAGCTGTCGGCACTCACCGATTCTTTTGATGATCTTGTCAGTTCCTTTGGATACAGAAGCACGAGCAGCACTCGACTCCGCATCTCACAGGATAACTACCGCCCGATATGCGACGACTTCGAAGTGTCGTTTGGTGCTTCTGCAAGTGATAATATTCGTCTCATCTGGGCATACACGCTGGGGCTGCTGCGCACATCGCTCAGCCACAACGGCAACCACTGGGGGCTGGTGGTGTTTGATGAGCCCGAGCAACAGCAAATGCGGCAGGCGAGTTCTGACGCTCTTTATGCCAGAATTGCGGAAATGGCAACTGAGCAATTTCAAGTAATCGTTGCGACAAGCGCACCGGAGGAAGTGACCAACAAGCGGTTGCAGGGAATTCCGCATAATCTCTTAGAGTTTGGAGACAAGGTAATAAGGTTGTTACCCACCAACTAATAAAAAGAAACCCATGTGAGCAACTGAACGATTCTTTAAAATTTAGTTAAAACGATATTTATAAGAGACATAGCATCAAAGAAATATGTCTCAGCATCCAAACGTAGAGGACCAACTATCTGATTAAGTTGATAGAAGCAGAGGAACTACATGTTAGCCATCTAAAAGAAAGGGGGAAACATGTCCACAATTAAATGGGTAAAAACATACGAAGTGACCACAACTAAAGGAAATTTCCGTATTTTTGTATCAGAACGTGAAGGCGGAGATTTTTATGCTAGTTGTTTATATTACGAAGGCAATAGGGCATTAAAAGCCTCTACGGAAGCAGGACTCCTAACCTTTGATTTAAAGACTAAATATGGGAAGACGGAGCAAGAAGCATTTCAACAAATTGTAGCGTGGGCTAGAGAGCGCTATGGGAATGACATTAATGTAAACGAGTTAAATAGCTAATCGGGTAAATGAAAGGTTTTAACTCTCCATCCCCCAACACCATGCATACGGGTCCGTACTGGGTAGTTCCCCGAGAGTTTTAAAATACGATCAGGAACCTGATTGTATCCTAGAGCTGGCTACGATCAATATGCCAGCAATAATAACTATCCATAACGGGGTTATCGCCTTTTCGAGCATGACTGGCCCAAAACTGATGAATACAACAAAAGTTTTTTTTAGAAACAGTGCCCTGTTGGATTACCTTGTTCTAAGACAGCTTTCACACATTAAGGGCAATTGGGAATTAATCTGGGACGACGATAAACAGGTATATGAACCTGAGGAAGAGAGTTACGCTGAATTGCTGAATCAACTGATAGAAAAACTATGTAGCGTTAATCCGCCCCCTGGATACCATGAAAATGAGGACTGCCTTGCAGAATATGTAAGGTCAAATCTGGATTGGGATTTAAGGAAGATTGGAGGGCGATGGGTTGGCGAAGATTATGCCGCCATTTTAGAGCAGGGTGTTTCTGATAATATTAACGAAGAAAGTCTGATATTAGCTGCAGCAGGGAGAATTAAAGCTGCTATAGATCATAATCAACTTCACTTTGATGATATGGAACAGTCACATCGAAAAATACTTGCAGATGTGCTTTCGATTATCCTCTATCATCGAACGTGATGCATAAACTCGCTGTACTCTTTCAATCCGAAATCAACGGCGGATCAGAAAATCAATCCTCACTCTTTGTAGATACCGTTCTTGTCAAGCGCAAGCTGGTTTATAATTTGGATCGTACTTTTTGCCGGATTTCAGGATCCCATAAATAAGGTGAACCAGTTTCCGCATTATCGCACAGACAATCACTTTCCCATTGTTGCCTTTTTCTTTTAGGCGGTTATAAAATACGATCATAACAGGGTTGCATTGAATTGATACCAACGCCAACATATACAGGGTTTTCCTGAGCCGCGCATGTCCGATTTTACATAATATGGGCTTGCCTTTAATAGATGATCCTGAGAGCGTTTCCCTTGGCGCGAGTCCGATGAACGCCACCAGTTCACGCACATTATTAAATTTTCCCAGATCATCTAACTCTCTCGTTACACTAATCCGGGAAGCCAAGTTATCTACCAGAGATCTCTATCGGGTGGATCAGTTTTGTGTTGCCGTTTGCCCTCCAGGTGGGTCAATTTTAGAGTACCAAAACCAATTCCGGAAATGACCCGAAAAGTGGTAAACTTTCCCCCGGAATGGGTGGCAGGTTTCACCCGGAATCAGTGGCAACTTTGTTCCGGAATGGGTGGCAGGTTTGTGCCAGAATCTGCATGTAGTGTTGTCATAGTATCTCTCCTTTCTTTTTGGGGTTAAAAAGATATGTATGGAGTGGTATTATGGCAGTTGTAAAGAAGAAAATTTGCAGAAGGGAAAGTCAGAGAAGTGTCGCGCTTTCAGGCAAGCTTGAAAAAAATGGGGGTGAAACCGTCAATTCTGCCGCGATAGCGGCTTACTTGAACGAGGCGTTCCACCGGATCGCTTACGCGCTCGGTGAACTCAACGTTATAAGAAATATTTATAAATAAAATGGCAACTGATTGATATTTAT
>Ga0307991_1000989_pt1 | contig 20332 bp, 14 predicted proteins | sample EllFjometagen131_FD_203146 | JGI IMG/M metagenome (GOLD analysis project Ga0307991, IMG submission 203146) | Marine microbial communities from Ellis Fjord, Antarctic Ocean - #131 | ecosystem: Environmental > Aquatic > Marine > Unclassified | place: Southern Ocean | collected 2014-10-08 | reverse complement strand
TGACCTGGTAACCATTCCATTGAGTATACATGAAAATTAGCGTCTAGCCCTTCAACATCCATTTTTTCTGTAAAATTATTCTTATTCATAAAGTTATAATTCAAACAATGAGTCGAAGCATGAACATGTTTCGGATCATTACCTACAAATTCCATTATATCTATTTCTCCACTTGCTGGCCAAGCTCCATATGCTTCATCTGTTGGATACATCCAAATTGCTGGCCAAGTTCCACTTCCTCCTGAAAGTTTCGCTCTAATTTCCACTCTACCATATAACATTTCACCTTTTCCTGATGATGTAATTCTAGCTGATGTATATTCACAATTTTTATAATCTTCTTTTATTGCTTTAATTGTTAATTTTCCTTCTTTTACAAACACATTATCTATATCTGCATCTGTATAATATTGGTATTCATTATTAAAAAGTTTTCCACCTACTACATAATCCCATTTTTTAGAATCAGGAAGTCCTTCATAATCAAATTCATCACTCCAAACAAGTTCACCAATTTCTCTTTCCATACTAACATTATCAATTACTATTTCATGATTTTGTCCTAACTTATCATCCATTTTTCCCATTGCAATTACTAAATGAACATCTGGATCTGTTTCTCCTTCCATTTTAAAAGTAGCTCCATAAGTTTGCATTTCTTCTGTAAGAGGTATTCTTCCAGCTAAATATTTTCTAAAATCCTTCTTATTTTCTATAATTAATTCGATTTCTCTAGGAATATTTGACATTGCATCAAATGAAATAGTATACTCTTTATTACTTTCCAATGTAAAATCTCCTTGTTCTAAATGAATACTCCAATTTTCTGGTCCTTCATCTTCAATCATTACTTTCGCTTGTGCTTTTTCAAATATTATCTCGCCTTTTGCTGTTTCATCTACATAAGCCGTCCATTTACTTTCTCCAGTTATAAAATTACCATTCTTGATTGCATTTGTTCCAGGATATATTGTTGATACACCACTTGGTTCTGCTATTCCTGTTTTTATTAACGATATCTCATCTAACCATACTTTTGCTGTATCTTCTGTAAACCAAAATTCAACTCTAGAATTTGGATTAACTTTTTCTTTCATTTTAAATTCAATTTCATAATCTTTCATTTCCGTAGTAAGAGTTACAGTTTCTTCATAATAAGTTGCCCACCCTCTATCTGAATCAGCACCTATTTTCAATTTAAGATTTCTTTCTTTTTCTGCTTTAGCACTAAATGTTATTTTATATAAACCTAACTCTTCAAGATTAACTCCTCCTTGTATTAATTGAACTCCGTATGCTTCTGCAGCAGGATTAGTTGATACAACTCCTAAAACTCCATCAGTTATCTCATGTTCTCCTTCTCCACCCGCATTAAGATAGAAATACCAGTTACCTTTTGTCGCCGCCGTTTCAATACCTTCACTAAAGTCCCCATTTTTTAAAAGTCCTCCATCAAATGAGTTATTACTTGTCTCTGTTCCTACCTTTGTCGTTTCTCCTTCGATTTTATTGGCTGTACACCCAATAAAACTAACACTTAAAACTACTACCATTAAATAAATAATTTTTTTCATTTTTCCTCCTTTTTTTTATTGTGTTTTTTATTTTAACACGCGTTTACAAAAGAATAAAAAAAATATTTTTCTTTGCTTTTCTTTCGTTTTTAACACGTGTTTATGCTTTGTTGTTAAATAATTTCACATCAATTTGACTGTAAAATTATTTTTTGTTCTTTTAATTATCTTTTTTAAGTATTTTTAGATCACTTACTTACCGTTTTCATGATTATACCACTACTTTTTTGTTATGTCAAGCTTTTTTGATAAAATGCTTTATTTTTTATCATTATTCGTTACTTTTTTTAACATTCATGATATTTATCCAAAAGCCTCTATCTTTATTTCTTCTTTTTATTAAAACTTTTTTTAATTTATAATCTTTTCTCCAAAAGTTTCGGATATTTTATTCATATTTTCATACCAATTTTCTGCTAGTGGATCTAATTGAATTACTTCTCCATTTATTTCTTGAGCTATCATTTCAGCACTTTGAATACTCATTTGTTTTTGAACTATTATCATTTTTATTTCTTCTTTTTTGGCTAAATCAATTATATCTTTTATATTTTTAGGTGTCGGTTCTTTTCCATCTACTTCTATTGCTATTTGATTCAAATTACAATCTCTGGCAAAATAAGTCCAAGAAGGATGATAAACTAAAAAGTTATTGCTTTTTAAATCTCTTAACTCTCTTGTAATTTTTTCATCTAACTCTTCTAAGTCTTTTTTGAATTTTATATAGTTTTTCTTATATTCTTCACTTTTTTGAGGATTTAATAATACCATAGCTTTCATTATATTTTCTACCTCAATTTTCACCATTTTTGGTGATAACCATATATGAGGATCAATTGCTTTACCTTTTTTAATTAAATCTACTCCATTAGACAAATCTATAATTTTCATTCTTGGATTTAAATTTCTAAATTTTTCAATATAATTTTTTTCAAATGGTATATATCCTATTCTAAAATAGATAATAGAGTCAGTTAACTCTCTTAATTGCTTTGGTGTCGGATCATATGCAGCTGGACTTGCTCCTGGTGGTAACATTACATTTATTTTATAATCTTCTCCTACTATTTTTTTTACAAAATATCTTTGTGGCAAAATACTAACAGTTATCACTTTTTTTCTTTCAATTTCTTCTACTTTTTCATTTTTAAAAATATTTAAAGCTATTATAATAACTAATAGGGTCACTATGAAAATAATACTTTTTCTTTTCATTTTAACCTCCTTTTTTTATTATTGAATTGACCGATATTATATAACTTAATATAATATTTGTCAATTCAATAACACCCATTTTATAAAAATATTTAATCAGCATATAAAAATTTATAGGGACAGAGGTTTCCTGACCCGTCTAAAAAAAACAGTACATTTCTTGCTTTAAGTCTCTCTTTAGTTAAAGAGAGGCTGTCAAAGGACGGAGAGTTGTGAAGGTTGGGAATTATTGAAATTATAAAATGAAACTCCTCATCCCTTTTTATCGAACCAAAGTGCGACAAATTCAACTAAGGTTCTGTTTTAGTCTTATATTAAATTCAACTTTTTTAATTCTAATTTTATTTTATCTTTTCGATACGGCTTCATTATATAACCATCACACAAATTTCGGAATGATTCTTTTACATCTCCATACCCAGTTAATGCAGTTGTCATTACTATTCTAACTCTTTCTTCCCATTTAATCTCTTTTCCTTTTTCAAATTTTCTTATTTTCTCTAATACCTCATTCCCGTTTAATCTCGGCATCATTATATCTAAACAGATTAAATCAAAATTTAATCCCTTTTCCATATTTTTCTTATACTTATCTAATCCTTCTAATCCATCTCTTGCTACAATACATTCACCATATTCTTCTAACATTTTATTTAATATCAGTCTACTTGTTGAATCATCTTCCACTATTAATATTTTCATAAAATCAGCTCCTTTTTTGTAAATGATGTGGAATATAAATTTTTCTTATTTTTCTTCTTTTGGAATTGTCATAGAACCATAAGGAAGTACTATAATTTTTGCATTTTCTCCTTTTAGGTTAATAGCTTCATTTAAAGCTTTTTTGATATCTGAAAAAGGTTTTATATGTACTTTTTTGATCAATTCATCCTCTAATTCTGTTACTCCCCATATCTGGGCCCAAGTATTAATTTCAGCCATCTTTCCTGCCTTATGATAACCTAATTTATAGTTCTCTTTTATCTTTTTTAACACCTCTTCGGCATTTTCAGATCCTGCCATCAATTCAAAAAAGGCTTCTTCTCCTATTCCTGTTCTACATTGTGATACCATTATCAAAATACCACCTTCTTTTAATGCTAATTTCCCATTATCGATTGCTTTTTGTGATTGATATAAATCAATATCCATTGGATAAGGTGCTGCTGAAATAACTATTTCTGCTTTTTGTGGAATATTTACACAAAATACTTCATCTGCTTTTTCTATGGCTTCATAAAAAGACTCTTGCAAATCTCCAGTTGTTATTGCATATATATCATGATCTTTGTCTAATACTGTCATTATTGCAAATATTTCTATATTTTTCAATACTTTCATAGCATCCATCATATCTTCATGAACTGGATTACCTTTTAGATTTAAGGCTTTTGCTTCTCTATTTAATGCCAAAGAATGATTTTGTTCTATTGTTTTAAATGCTGCTACTCCTGGCAAAAATCCCTTTCTACCTCCTGTATATCCTGCAAAATAATGCGGTTCTACAGATCCAATAACTACTACTTTTTTAGCATTAGCTACAATTTTATTTATATACATTTCTGTTCCATTTTTTGATTTACCCAAATATACCATTTCATCTTTTCTAGCATCATGACAATGAATTCTGTTTTTTGATTTCAAATCATTATATATTTCTTTTCCAAAAATATATTCATATTCTTCTTCCGTTGTTTCCCTATGAACCCCAGTTGCAATTATAAAAAATATATTTTTATTTTTTATTTTTGGATATATCGCCTTCATTATCTTAGATGTTGGAGTAGGTCTTGTCCCATCATTAACAATAAAAACAATCTTTTCTTCTGTTTCTGCAAATTCAAAAAAGTTTTTCTCATTTAATTTATTTTCTAATGTTTCTTCATACTGCACTTTTTCTACTATATTAGGATAATATACTCCTAATAATTTTTTATCTTCTATTTCAACATCTATTTTTCCTTTACCATATGGTAAAACTACATTCATTAGATCACATCCTTATATTTTATTAATATTTATAATTTCTACCACTTCAAGACTACAATTATATTATATGAAAAGAGGTGTATAATCATACACCTCTTTTCTATATCTTATTATTTTATTCTAATATTTGCATTTTTACTTCTTTAGGATAAACCGTTTTATCATCTAAAATTGTAATTCTATATTTATATTTACCCGGTTTTACCATCCTACCTTTATTATCTTTAAAATTCCACCCTACTATCATATTTGAACCTACTCCGTCAAAGCTTCTGATAATCTCATTTTTAGAATTTAAGATGTCAATTCTCCATTTTGATATTCTATCAATAGATGCTATCAATCTTATTATTCCTTTTCTAATACTTGTAACATACACTCTTTCTGGTGGTGTATTTATTAAATCTTCCAGAGTTGTTAATTCTACTTTGTTTTTTTCTGACTCATTCTTATTATAATCAATCGCCGTTATTGCATATATATATTTTTTACCATTTTGTATTTCAGAATCTATAAATTTGACATTTTTTAATAATTTAGCATTAATTTTTTTATTATCTCTATATACATTATACCCTGCTAAATCCTTTTCAGTATTTTTTGCCCAAGCAAATGAAACTTCACTTAATTTTATAACTGTTTTTAAATCACTTACTTTTTTTGGTGGAATTTCATCTTTTTTGACTGTTATAGTCCAATTTAATCCCATATTAGTATCCCAACCCATTTTATTTGTAAATGAAACATTCAAGGTTTCATTTCCTGGTAATATTTTATGTTCAAAATACCATGCATCAAAGATATTATCTTTTTTCATTTTTATTAATTTTTTTCCATTTTCCTCTGTAAAATTAAAATTTAATTTGGCATAAATATCTTTTTCTCTTAATCTTCCCAATTTCGAACTATAATATATTCTTACAATTTCACCTTGTGATGGATTTATTGGTTCCCATTCACATTTTCTTTTCATTAATACTCCTGTTTTTTTAGGAATTGCTTTTACTATTTTTGAAAACACACTCTCATTTTCACTAAAATCATATACCTTTATTGCATAATAATATTCTTTTCCTCCAACCAAATTTTTATCTATATAAGTTTCATCAAATATTCTTTTTCCATCTGACTCTGCTTGCTCTTCAAAATTTTCTTTTGAATTACTTCTAAATACTTTATAATGAAAAAAATCTTTATCTATCGACTTATTCCACTCTAAATAGACTAATGAATTTTTTGTAATCACATTAATTTCTTCTATTTTTTTTGGAACTATTAAATCCTTTTTTGCATCAAACTTATAATCTCTTGACCAATTTGTATCCCAATTATCTAATTCATCTTTAAAAACCATATCTAAATCCTGTGCATAATCAGGGATTTCAATTTCCAATTCCCAATATTTATTTTCTGTATTATATATCATTTCTACATCATCTAATTCCAAAATTGTATATTCTAGTGTCCAGTTATTATATCCATAATGCACATAAACCTTTTCTGGTAATTCTTTTATGCTTTTATCTCTTCTTCTTGATTTTTTTCTATAATTTAGTAATTCCTTACTACTTATTGCAGAAAAATATATTCTGACTTTGTCTCCTGGTACAAAGTTTTTAGGGAAAATATCAACTATCCCAGTAGGTCTATAATTTTTAGGCTCTACTTTTATTTCTATTTCTTCTGATTTTTCACTTTCTTCTCCATCTATATTTATTGATGTTATTTGATATATATACACTTCATTTTCTTCAACATTATTATCTTGAAAATAATTTTCTATTGACAATGAATATTTTTTTATTTTATTTTTATTTTTTTGCTTTCTATAAATATTATAACTAATAATTTCCAAATCATCTGGATTTTTCCACGAAAATTCTATTATATCTTTTTTATTTATAAGTTCTATTTCTTCAGGTATTTCTAACTCTTTTTTGATAATTGTTTCTCTCTCTTTTGTATATAATTCGATTTTACCTTTCTTATTTACTACTCCTATTTTATATATATATACTACATTTTTATTTACTTTCATATCAATATAGGCTGGTAAATTAGTTACTCCAATTCTATTATATTTTTTTTCTCCTTTTATTTTTCTATATACTTGATATTCTTTAATACTCTTTATATTTTCCCATGTTATTTTCATTCCAATTCCTGACAGATAAATTATTTCTTTTATTTCAGGTGTTTTTATATTTATTTTCTCTTCTATTTCTATTTTTACTGAATTTAGTATTGGATTTTGATCTGCCCAAAAAAATAAATTATGATTTCCAGCAGATATCTTTTTCGTAATTATAACTTTTTTCTTTTTTCCTTTTGTTTCTCTTCCATCCCAAGCATTTTCTGTTGCCCATCCAAAATTAGTTTTATCTATTGCCCATTTTATATCATCATCATCTCTGCTGCCGTTATCATTTGCAGTTGCAATCACTGTTATCTTTGCCTCTGTTTCATAGGGTAAACTAAATGATATTTTCTTCCATATTTCATCCTTTTCTAATCCTACTGCACGTGTATTTAAATTTGAATTTAATATTGTTTTCATATCTTTGGAATAACTTATTCCTGCTAATAATAAGAATAGTAATAATACTTGTAATAATTTCATATTCATTTTTACCATAACAACATTCTCCTTTGTTTGTTTTATTTTTTTTTGTTTGTTTTATTCGTTTTTTTGGTGGAGGTGACGGGAATCGAACCCGTGTCCAAAGACAAGTCCACAGAAGAGTCTACAAGTTTAGTTCTTATTCAAATTTCATATATTTAAAGTATAAGAGCTCACTTATAATATACTATCTCTTAAATTTTCCTTTAAATCACAGAGAAAAAATTTAAAGTAAGTTGGATAATTTTGACACTTCTCTTGAATTTCTCCAACTCAAATAGCAAGGAAGTGTAGCTACCCTAGGCAGCTAATAATGCGTTATTATTGTTTCCAATTATATTTAAAAAAGGCTTTTTTACAGGAGCAACCCTGACTTGCATCTTCTATTCACTTTTGTCCTTGTCGAAACCAAAAACACCCCCATATTTATTTAACATGTATCAATATAATAATTCATTACATTCATTCTATATTAATATCTTCAAATTAAAATTTCATCAAATATATTTCTTTCACACTATCTCTTCATTTCTTTTATTACTTTATCCATTTCTCTTTTTTGATCTTTTTTGGCTAGTTCATTCCTTTTATCATGAAGGTTTTTACCTTTAGCTAGTCCTATACTCATCTTTATAAATCTATTTTTCTCATATACTTGAAGTGGAATTAAGGTTAATTTTTCTTTTTGCATTTTGCCCTTTAATTTATCTATTTCTTTTCTATGCAATAATATTTTCCTTCTTCTTGTTTCATCCACATCAGATAAACCATAATATTCACATTTTTTCACATACATATTAATAACAAATAATTCATTATTAAAAATTTTTACATATGCTTCTTTTATACTCACTTTTCCATCTTTTATTGATTTTACTTCCATCCCCTGCAATTCTATTCCTGCTTCATATTTTTCTTCAATAAAAAAATCATGATATGCTTTTTTGTTATTTGCTATAGTTCTCCCCATTGTTTTCTCCTTCATAAAAAGCTACATCTATTTTGAGATTTAAAATATCCACCTTTGTGATGATGATTTTTACATTCTCCCCTAGATTATACACTTTATTTGAATTTTTTTCAAGCATTTTATAATTTTTTTCATCAAAAGTATAAAATTTCGGTGAATTTTTGATATCAAAAAAGCATTCTACTTGATTAGATAACATTATAAATATTCCATTTTTAATAATTCCTGAAACAATGCCATCATACACCTCTCCAATCTTATCGGACATATATTCTATTACTTTAATTTTAATACTTTCTTCTTCAGTTTTCATTGCTTTTCTTTCTGTTTGAGATATATGATTTGTTACTTCTTTTAATTCTTCTTTGATCTTTATTAATTTCTTATAATTAGGATATTTACCAATAGCTTCGCCCAATATTCTATGAACTAACAAGTCCGAATATCTTCTAATCGGAGAAGTAAAATGTGTATAATAATTAGAAGCTAGTCCAAAATGACCTAAATTTTCTACTGCATATTTAGCCTGCTGTAAACTTCTTAACATTACTTTTCTAATTAATAATTCTGTTTCTGTATTTTCTGCTTGTTTTAAAATCTTCTGATACTTTCCAGGATGTATAATTTCTGTATCATGTATTTTATAACCAAATTTTCCTAATGTCATATTTAATTTTTCAATATCCTCTTTTGTTGGTACTTCATGAATCCTGTATACTGATGGTATTTCCATCCAAAAAAGTTTTTCTGCCACGACTTCATTTGCCAAAATCATAAAATCTTCTATTATTTTTTCTGCTTCTCCTCTTTCTCGTAATTTTATTTCTTTCACTTTTTTGGCTTCATTCAATATTACTTTTGTTTCAGGCATATCAAAATTAATTGCTCCTCTTTCTATTCTTTTTGCCCTTATTAATTGTGCTAATTCTTCCATATTTTCTAACATTCCTACTATTTCTTGATATCTTTCCAGCATTTCACTATCTTTATCTAAAATTCTATTTACATTTTTATAGGTCATTCTTTCTACTGTTTTTATTTCAGATTTATAAGTTTTTTCTGATAGTATTTTTCCTGTTTTATCTAATTTTATTTCCGCAGTAAACGTATATTTTTTCTCTCCTTGATTTAATGAGCATAATCCATTAGATAATTCTCTTGGTAACATTGGTATAACTCTGTCTACCAAATAAACGCTATTTCCCCTTTTTTGAGCTTCTTCATCTAAAAGACTATTTTTTTTAACATAATATGATACATCTGCTATACTTACCATTAATTTATAATTTCCATCTTCCATTTTTTCTAAATATACAGCATCATCTAAATCTTTTGCATCTTCACCATCTATTGTTATAAAATCTAAATCTGTCAAATCTATTCTCTTTTTTGATACCTCTTCTTTTTTATTCTTTATTACAGCTAATTCTTTTTTGATTTCACTTGAAAAATCTTCTGTATATCCCTTTTCTAGGATAAGTGCTTCTAATCTAGTATCACTATCATAAGGATTTCCCAATTTCTTTATTATTTTACCTTCTGGTTTTTTATCCTTATCTCCCCAAGAGTATATCTCCACTACTACTAATTCATTATTTTTCGCTCTATTAAAATTTCGTCTATTTACATAAATATCTTGCAATGAATTCCCCATTGCATACACAAATCCAAATTGTTCATGTTCTTCAAAAATTCCTATTATTGTCTGTTTTCCTCTTTCAAGAATTTGAACAATTTCTCCTTCTTTTTTATCTCCAGAACTTTTTTCTTCATCTATTTTTACTAAAACTATATCATCTGTCATAGCTCCATTTATTTTCCTTGGAGGAATAAATACACTTTCTTCATCTCCATCTACAAATGCAAATTTATTTTTTATTATTTTAACTTTCCCTTTTAATAATTCACTTTTTTCTACTGTATATCCCCCACCTTTTACTTCTGTTATCTTTCCTTCTTCTTCTAATTTTTGTAATAATTTTCTAGTTTTCTTTTTTGTCTTTTTTGATAATCCTAAATCTTCTATTATTTGATTTATACCTTTACCACTATTATTTTCTAAATAATCTAATATCTTTTCTTCTCTATCCATTTCCCATCCCTTTTTCTTTCATCAGTATATAATTTCTCATCTCAATTGTATTTGTATGTATGACTCTTTCTGTTGATAACAAATATGAAATTTTATTTTCTACTTCTTGCAAAATAGCTTTATTTATATTTTCATATGCTAATTTTCTAACCTTATCTACATTCTTACATTTTCTACTCGGTTCTATCACATCTGCAATATAAATTATTTTTTCTAACATACTCATATTTCTTCTTCCGATTGTATGATATTTTATTGCTTTTAATATCTGTTCATCTTCCACCCTAAACATATTCCTTGCATATATTGCTCCTGCAAAACCATGTAATATTTCTGGCAATTCCTTCATCTCTTCACTTATTTCTTCTTCTCTATGTATTAATCTCTTCATATCTTCCAATTTTAAATTTTTAGCACAATCATGCAATAATGCTGCTTTTTCTACTCTTTTTTCATCTTCTTTGTATATTTTTGCCAATTTTTTAGCTACTTCCGCTACTCCAATTGTATGATCATATCTTTTTTGGGATAATATTTTTTTCAATTCTTCTTTTATTTCTCTCATATTTTCTCCATCTCCCATTCATGTATATCTCTTGATGCGCTATTAAAAATCTATTCTATATTACATTTTATCTGAAAAATACTCTAAAACTTCTTTATGATTCCCTTTAAACACAATCTTTTTAGTCGTATTTTTTATCTGATATTGATACATTGGATCATAATATTCTTTTAGCAATTTACTAATCCATTTCTTATGTTTTTCTTTTTTTCCTGTTCTATTATCTTCCTCAAAAGCTTGATCTAACAATTCAAGCATTTCCTTATAATTATCTCCACCAAGTCTTTTCTTTATTCTATCCATACTATTTTTAATGTATGCAAACCATTCTAATAATCCTTCTTTTTCTCCATGAATTTCTTTATATTCTATTTGAGATTGAATTACATACTCTTCAAATGTGATTTCTACCCGTTCTTCAAATGGTATTTCTAATATAACCATATCTCCTTCTTTATAATATTCCGCTAAATCTTTTGGAATATAGCATCTTCCAACATGTCTACCTTCATCTTCTAATATTGTATATTTATATTTTTCATCCATATGTTTAATTATTGCGTATGCTAAATTATTTTCAAAATTTATTTGACTTGGTTGCTCATTTGAAAACCTTCCAAAAGAAGAACCTCTATGATTTGCTATTCCTTCCAAATCAATTGCATTTTTTAATTTTTTTAAAAGTATTGTTTTTCCAGAACCAGTATATCCTCCTAAAATAATTGGAATACTTTTTTGATTTTCAGCTTGTAATTGCTCAATCAAATAATTTCTAAATGCCTTGTATCCACCATCTAATCGGATAATATCCTTTCCTGCATCTTTAATCCATTGTTGACTAATTTGAGAACGACTTCCCCCTCTAAAACAATAAATCATAGCCTTTGGATTTTTAGAAATATAATCAATCCAAGTATCTACCCTTTTTTGTTTGATTTCACCAGAAACCAATTTATGTCCTAATTTAACTGCTTCTTCATTTCCTTTTTTTTTATAACAAATCCCGACTACTCGACGTTCTTCATCTGTCATTATCGGCAAATTAATTGAATTCAAAAAAGCTCCTTTTTCAAATTCAATTTCTGCTCTAACATCTATTAGTGGTATATTTTCAAGAACTATTCTTTTGAAATCATTATTCTTTTGACTCTTAATATCTAATTCCATTATACCACCTTAATTAATTTTTCTTTTTTGGCACAAGTTTGTCCTATTGATTTAAGAGATAAACCTGCTTTTTTGGTAACATTTAAAAATTCCTCTATACTATCTTTTTTGACAACTGCAAGTAATCCTCCTGAAGTTTGTGCATCACATAATATAATTTCTTGCTCTTTTGTCATTTTTTCAATCTTATGACCATAACTTATAAAATTATTTTTAGTTCCTCCTGGAATACATCCCATTGCTAAATATTTTTTCACATTTGGTAATATAGGTACATTTTCATAATTTACAGTTGCTGAAATATTACTTCCTTCACATATTTCGCTTAAATGTCCTAATAATCCAAATCCAGTTACATCTGTAAGAGCTGTTACTCCTTCTATTTTAGAAATCTCTGAACCTATTTTATTCAAAATACACATATTTTTAATTGCTATATCAATATGCCCTTCTTCTATTTTTTTTTGTTTTTCTGCTGTTGTCAAAATTCCAATACCAATTGGTTTTGTTAAAAATATTTCACAATTTTCTTGAGCTTTATTATTTTGTTTTAAATGCTCATTTTCTACTAAACCTGTTACTGCCAAACCAAATATAGGTTCTGGAGAATCAATTGAATGTCCTCCTGCAAGTGGAATCCCCGCTTCTTCACATACAGCACGACCTCCATCTATTACCTCTCTTGCTACTTCTTCTGATAACAACTTAATCGGCCAACCAAATATTGAAATTGCCATTAATGGCTTTCCTCCCATTGCATAAATATCACTTAAAGCATTTGTTGCTGCAATTTTACCAAAAGTAAATGGATCATTTACTATCGGCATAAAAAAATCAGTTGTGCTTAATACTGATGTTCCATTTCCTAAGTCAAATGCCGCAGCATCATCTTTACTACTATTTCCTACTAATAAATTAGGATGTGATACAAATTTTTGATTTGTTTTTAATATTGATTCTAATACGTTTGGAGCTATTTTACATCCACAACCTGCTCCGTGGCTATATTCTGTTAATTTTACTTGTTCTTTTCCCATTATAATTTCATCGCCTTTTCTTTTTATTTTCTTTTCTTTTTTATTTATTATAACATATCTCAAATATATTATAAAGATTTACTTATTTCATTTATTTTTAAATTATTTTCTTTTTTATTCGACTTATATCCTAAAATATAATCCAAATTAACATTCTTTAATGAAGCAAAAATATTTGCTTTAATATTTGGATTTTTATCTTCTAATTGGGTTAACAAATCCTTAATTTCCTTCCTTTTTGAAGAAGTTTTTTCCTTTTCAAAATCACATCCACAATCCAATAACTCAATTTCTTTTTTGGCCATATAAGATATAATATTTTTTTCCTTAATATAGACCATTGGTCTAATTAATTCAAACTTTCCACTCTCTGATTTCACTTTTGGTATCATAGTTTTTATACTTCCAGAATAAAACATATTAATTAAAACTGTTTCAATTATATCATCAAAATGATGTCCTAATGCTAATTTATTACATCCTAATTCTTCTGCTTTTTTGTATAATATTCCTCTTCTCATTTTTGCACATAAAAAACAAGGATTTTCTGGAGATTTTGCAAAAGCTATCTTCCATATATCTGTATCAAATATTTTATAATCAATTTCTAGTTTTTCAAAATTATTTTTTATTTTATCTAAATCTTCTTTTTTGAATCCCGGATTTAATATTATTGGCTCTATTTCAAAATTTTTAGATTTATCTTTTTTGAGCTCTTGAAATAATTTTACAAGCAACAAACTATCTTTTCCTCCAGAAACTCCTATTGCTATTTTATCTCCATCTTCTATCATATTATATTCTTTAATTCCCTTTATAAATTTACTCCATATATTTTTTTTATGTTCTTTCATTATCCCCCCAAAGTTTTTACTTTATCAAATATCTTTCCATTTCATTTTCTAATTCTTCTCTGTTTATTTTTTCTACTTCACACGCTTCTCCATTTATATATATATAACTTTTTTCTTCCCCTTTTGTTTTTGAATATCTAGCAAACAAATTCTTTGCAAAATCTAAATTTTCTAAATCAAAATCTCCAATCCCAATAATTTTAGGCCCGGGTGTTGTATTTCCAACTATTACTAAATCACATTTTTCTTCATATTTTTCTAGTTTTTCATTTTCTTCCAAATTTCTTCCTATAATAATATATTTTCCTTTATCAAGTCTATAAAATCTACCGGCTTTTAACAATTCAAATAAAAATTCTTTTTTGAAATTTCCATCTTCTTTTAGTAATTTTAATTTTTTACTATAGTTTGGCTCTGTTAAAAGACAGCCACCACCTGGACTTTCAAATCCTACAATATTATATTTTTTTACTAATTCTAATTGTCTTCCTCTTCCTCTTCCTTGTATATCTAATAATTTTTCTCTATCTACTAAACCTTTTTTTTCTAATTCGCTTTCATCCATTAATTTAGCTGAAAGTGGTCTAATCACCAAACCCTTCATTCCTGATATATTTCCAACCCTCCTTAAAGAGTTTGCATTTTGTGACATTGGTCTTTGACCCAAAACTTCCCCTGTAATTATAAAATCAGCTTGATATTTTTCCATTAATTCTCCTGCCATTCTTAACATTAATGCGTGACAATCAATGCAAGGATTCATATTTTTACCATAACCACTTGGCGGATTTTCTACTATTTCTCTATGTCTTTCTCTAAAATCTATATACTCTAATTTTACACCTAATTGTTTGGCCATTTTATCTGCTTTTTCGTTTGATCCTCCAAAAAAGTATGAATCAAAATTTAATGCTATTACTTCAATTCCTTGTTCCTGTATTATTTTTATAGCTAAACAGCTATCTAATCCTCCTGAAAATAATGCTAATGCTCTCATTTTTTTATTTCTCCTTTATTATTTTATTATCAAATAAATTATTATTAACTGATATTTCACAATTATAAAATAAACCTTTGATTCCCTCAATATACCAAATAACAGTATTAAATATAAATTTTATTTTTTTGCCAAATATCCTAGCATTAGGTTTCTCCTTATCAGGAAGAAACCGACAACAAGGGATGAGGACTTTATTTATAACGTTCATCCTATCTTTCTACCTTAACTGGAAACAATAAAACAGCCTTTTTTGAATACTCTATCACATCTTCATAAGAAGAAAACAATTCTGATATTATTTTTTCGCTTCTCACTCCATATATCATTTCCTTTATTACATCTTTATATTCAAACCCTTTTTTGTATTCCACTACTCTGTATTCTTTTAATTTTAAATCTTTTGCTAATCCACTAATTGTTTCTTCTAATCCACCAATCTCATCTATTAATCCTATTTTTAAAGCTTCTTTTCCTAACCAAACTTTACCCTGTGCTATCTGTTGGACTTCATCCATATTTATATTTCTTCCTTCAGATACATTTTGTTTAAATTCTTTATAGATTCCTTCTGACCTTTTTTGTAATATAGCTATTTCATCTTCTGATATTTTTTTTGTTACATCATATATTCCACTAAACTTTCCTCGCTCAACTGATTCAAATTCAACTCCTAATTTTTTACTTAGTTTTTCAAAATTAGGAATTAATAAAACTACTCCAATTGAACCAGTAATCGTATTTTCAGTTGCAAATATTTTATCCCCTTTGCTAGAAATATAGTATCCACCAGAAGCTCCCATATCTCCTATTGAAATGTATACCGGTTTTTTCTTTTGTGCTTCTTCAACACTTTTCAAAATGATTTGTGAAGCCAATGCCGAACCACCAGGTGAATTAACTCTTATTACTATTCCTTTTATATTTTTATCTTCACTAGCTTTTTTGATTTCATCACAAATTACAGAAGGAACTACTCCGTCTTTCATTTTCGAATAATTTCCATCATCCATTTTTATTCCACCTTCTGCATAAATTAGAGCTATTTTATTTTTCACTAAATTATTTTTTACTTCAATTCTGTTAAATTCATCTAAAGATAAAATTTTATTTGCATCTATATTTTTTAGTCTCAAAAATTCATTATAATAAAGTAATTTATCTATTAAATTATATTTTTTTGCTTCTAATGATGAAGCTATCGCATACTTTCCATTTTCTATTTCATTATTCAAAGTATCAAAATTAATTTTCTTTTTTGTACTTACTTTTTTAACAAAATCCATATAGTTTTCATCATAAATCCTTTTTAATTCTTCTTTTAACTCTTCTGACATACTGTTTTTAATATATTGTTCTCCGTATGTTTTATAAGCTCCAGTATTTATTACTGTAAAATTAATTCCTAATTTTTCACCAAGATTTTTATAATATCCCATATTTCTATAATATCCATTCAAATTAAAACTTGTCGAAGCTGATGGTGGCATTATGATTTCATCTGCTAATAAAGCCATTTCATATGACCTATTATTTATAAATGTTCCATAGGCATATATTTTTTTACCACTTTTTTTAACTTCTTTCAACTTTTTTGTTAATTCTGTTCTATGGTTAGCTGATAAATTAAAAGTATCTAAATTAATTATTATTCCTCTTACTTTTTTGTTATCCTTCATAACTTCCAATGATTTTAAAACATTATAAAAATTTAAACTTTGTTTATTAATATCAAAAGGTGCCTCTTTTAATGCTCTTTCTTGTATCCCTTTTGGAAAACTTAATTTTATAAATGTCCCTGTTTCAATTGTTTCTTCTTTTTCTCCATAAAAATTTGATACCATTATTCCTATTACTACCAAAAAAGTTGAAATTAATAATACATTTAAACATAATGAATATATTTTTTTTAATATATCCATTCCTATTCTTTTTAAAAAATTTAACATTCTCATACCATCTCCTTTTCTTTATAATATTTTTGATACAAAAAAGATCCCACTTGATTTTCTACTCATTCTATCTAAAGAGAGGTGACTGTTCAATGCTAAAAAGAACTTGACCTTCCAAAATTACTTCGCTATAGGTTTCTCCTTATACAAACTATATCACAATTAAAAAATATCAAGTTTTCTTATTTGCTAGTGGCGAGATTTTCTCGCCCAGGGCAGGAAAACCCTGTCCCTACAAGATCTATCCGTGTTCTTCCGTGAAATCCGTGTCTGTTTTTTTCTTTTGTGATTTTTTCTTAGCATTGAACAACCCTGCCTTTTCAAAGGGAAGACTTTTTTGTTCATTCAAAATGGTTTATCTCCATTATAAAATAACCACAGAGATTTATCTCTGCGGTTATTTTATCTTTATAATTCTAATATTTTTAACTCCAATTAATTCTCTTTAACTTGTATTACTTTTTTGTTAGATTATCTTCCACAACATTTCTTATATTTTTTTCCACTTCCACAAGGACATAAATCATTTCTTCCAACTTTCACTACTTTTCTTTGTTTTGGTTTTATTTCTTCTCCTCCATCATTATAAAACATCCTTGTTTCTTTTGGTTTTTGTCTTAAATTAACTTCTGGAGTTCTTATTCTTATTTTAAATAAATATGAAACCACTTCTTCTTTTATTGTTCCTATCATCTCAGCATAAATTTCCGATGATAACATTTTATACTCTATAACTGGATCTTTTTGTCCATAAGCTCTTAGATGAATTCCTTCTTTTAATGAATCTAATGTACTTAAATTTTCCCTCCATCTACTATCTACTATTTCTAATAATATATATCTTTCTAATCTTCTCATTATTTCAGGAGAATACTCTTCTTCTTTTTGTTTATATTTTTTTTCTAATTCAGTAAAAACTTGTGAGATGTTTTCTTCTACTGTTTTCGATTTTAATTTCTCTTCTGATACTTCATGCTCAAACAATTCACTTAATCTTTCTTTTACTCCTTTTGTATTCCAATCATCTCTTGTTTCTCCAGAAAGTTTAGTTTTTATTTCAGTTTTTATTGTACTTTTTAACATTCCTAAAATTTCTTTTTGTAAATCAGTATTATCTAAAACTTCATTTCTTTGTTTATAAATAATCTCTCTTTGTTTATTCATAACATCATCATACTCTAATAGTTGCTTTCTTACTGAAAAGTTTCTTCCCTCTACTTTCTTTTGAGCATTTTCAATTGATTTATTGATCATCGAATGTTGAATAGCTTCTCCATCTTCTAATCCTAATCTACTCATGATAGCTCCTACTCTTTCTGAACCAAATAATCTCATCAAGTTATCTTCTAATGATAAATAAAATTCTGATGTCCCTGGATCTCCTTGTCTTCCTGCTCTTCCTCTTAACTGGTTATCTATTCTTCTACTTTCATTTCTTTCTGTTCCTAAGATATATAATCCTCCAGCATTTATTACTTTTTCTTTTTCTTTTTTACATTGTTCAATATACTTTTCAAAAATTTCTGTATATCTTTCATCCTCTTCAGGTACTTCATTCTTAGCCATCATCTCTGGGTTTCCACCTAATACAATATCAGTTCCCCTTCCAGCCATATTTGTTGCTATTGTTATCGATCTAAATCTTCCTGCCTGTGATACTATTTCAGCTTCTTTTCCATGATATTTTGCATTCAATACCTCATGTGGTATCTTTTTTACTTTTAATATTGACGCTAATTGTTCCGAACTATCTATTGACGCAGTTCCAACTAATATAGGCTGTCCTGTTTTATAAAGTTCCATTATTTTTTTAATTACCGCATCTGTTTTTTCTCTTTGCGTCTTAAATATAAGATCTTGCTTGTCATCTCTTTTAATCGGTCTATTTGTTGGAATTGAGACAACTGGAAGTTTATATATATGCATAAATTCTGATGCTTCTGTTTCTGCTGTTCCAGTCATTCCTGATAATTTTTTATACATTCTAAAATAATTTTGCAATGTTATTGAAGCTAATGTTTGATTTTCTCCTGCAATCTCTACTCTTTCTTTCGCTTCTATCGCTTGATGTAATCCCTCTGAATATCTTCTTCCGGGCATAAGTCTTCCTGTAAACTCATCTACAATTATTACTTCTTCATCTTTAACTATATAATCTTTATCTCTTGAAAATAATTCTTTTGCTCTCAAAGCCTGAATCAAATAATGAGTAAGTTCTACATTTTCTGGAGAATATAAGTTATCAATGACCAATTCTTTTTCTACTCTCTTTATTCCTTCTTCGGTCAAAACTATTGAATGAGCTTTTTCATCTACTTCATAGTCTTTATCTCTTCCTATTCTTAGACTCATTTCTGAAAAAACTTTATACCATTTTGTAGTTTCTTCTGATGGTCCAGATATTATTAATGGTGTTCTTGCTTCATCAATTAATATTGAATCCACCTCATCCACTAATGCATAATTAAGTTCTCTTTGTACCTTTTGTTCTTTATCTTGCACCATATTATCTCTTAAATAATCAAATCCAAATTCATTATTTGTTCCATATACTATATCACAATTATATGCTTCTTTTCTCTCTTCATTGTCCATTCCATTTACAATAACACCTACTGTAAGTCCCAAAAATCTATATACTTTACCCATCCATTCCTTATCACGAGTTGCCAAATAATCATTTACTGTTACTACATGAGCACCTTTTCCAGATAAAGCATTCAAATAAACTGGTAAAGTTGCCACTAGAGTTTTTCCTTCTCCTGTCTTCATTTCGGCGATTTCTCCTCTTTGAAGAACTGCTCCCCCTACTAATTGGACATCATAATGTCTCATACCAATAACTCTTTTTGATACTTCTCTTACAACAGCAAATGCCTCTACTCTAATTTCATCTAACGTTGACCCTTTTTTGATTTTTTCTTGAAATTCTACTGTTTTAGATTTTAATTCCTCATCTGTAAATTTTTCGAATTTAGATTCCAAAACATTAACTTTTTCTACTTCTTTTAATATTTTTTTTATTTCTCTCTCATTTTTAGTTCCAATAGTTTTCTTCAAAATTGCTTTTATCATTCACATTTCTCCTTTTTTGTTATCACATTTTATTCGATAAATTCTACTAAGCCTCTATAAAGTTCTATAGAACCAAGTTTCAATCGCACTTTGTTCCATAAATTCAACTACAGTTCTATAAAGTTCTATAGAACCAAGTTTCAATCGCACTTTGTTCCATAAATTCAGCTACGGTTCTATAAAGTTCTATAGAACCAAGTTTCAATCGCACTTTGTTCCATAAAT
>Ga0307991_1000988_pt1 | contig 20347 bp, 8 predicted proteins | sample EllFjometagen131_FD_203146 | JGI IMG/M metagenome (GOLD analysis project Ga0307991, IMG submission 203146) | Marine microbial communities from Ellis Fjord, Antarctic Ocean - #131 | ecosystem: Environmental > Aquatic > Marine > Unclassified | place: Southern Ocean | collected 2014-10-08 | reverse complement strand
GCATCTTATTCTGAACAGTGGCAAAAAAATTTCCCGTTAATTTATCATCATTTCTATAATCAATACTGGTCGTAAAAATATCCGTAACTTTCTGATAAAAATTACGTTCGCTACTTCTGATATCACGTATCCGCTGCAGCAGCTCTTCAAAGTATCTTGATCGTGCTCCCTCCTGCTTCAAGCGTTCATCATCAAGAGTGAAGCCCTTTACGATGTACTCTTTCAATCTTTCTGTTGCCCAAATTCGGAAACGGGTTGCAATAAGGCTTTTTACTCTATATCCAACAGATATAATTGCATGTAGATTATAGTAAATATGCTTTCTCTTTACTTCTCTCGAACCCTCATTATGAACTATTAAGAAATCCTTAATAGTTGAGTTTTCTTCCAATTCACCTTCCTCATAAATATTTTTCAAGTGCATATTTATATTAGGTATTGAAGTTTGAAAAAGATCTGCCATCAATTTCTGTGTAAGCCAAACAGTCTCATCCTCTAATTTTACATCAATTCTTAAATTACCGTTTTCTGACTGATAAACAAATATTTGACCTTTGTTGCTCTCATCTTTCATATTTCCCTTCTGTTTGTCTGAATTTATTGTCAATTCACCAAAAATCTCTCTGACAACTTACCACATTATTTTTAAAAGCATCATATTATTCAAGTTATTTATAGATTCTGTACACCTAACCCGGATAAACTGAAACCATAAAGATTAACGAAATTGTGAGATCGTGAAATTGAGAAAATGAGAAATTGGAAAACCAAAGAGGAAGATTATGAACCGCGAAAAGTGCAAAAAGACGCGAACGAAAGAGTGAATCTAATCCGAACTGATGACAAGAATTTACTACCACCAGTCTTCATAGAAATTACGCCCCGGCAAGCGAATAACTCGAATCTTCACGATTAAGATTGAAGAATAAAGATTGATTTATACTGGCATTTATTCGTGTAGATTTGTGTAGCTTAGTGGTAGTAGAAAATGGGTTGATTTCTTTTCTTGAATTATTTCGCGTTCTTTTGCGGCTTTCGCGGTTCAAAAATTCCGAATCACTATTCATTATTCACTCTGAACGAAGTGAAGCCATTTTCTCATCTTCACATCTTCTCCACTTCTTTCCCTCAATCTCTCTTCCTCTCTGCCTGCTGCGGCGTAATGGAATGAAGACTGATCCATGGTTCAAACTCTACTCTTCAGCGGAATTTTCAGGCTATAAGCACCGTCACCCAATGGTGACATATTCATCGTTTTTCTATATCCAATGTAAACCCACTGTATCGCTTTTTGGTGACAAATTAGAGATTATACCTCTTTTTCACACCATTCAAACATACTGCTATGAAATGTTATACTAAAGTAGTAATTAAAAATTATTGTTATTGTTATAATTAAATGTCAAGAACTAATTTAAAAATAAAACTTTTCAGCCTATTATCTCCAATATTATTTTCAGAACCATCAGCAAAAAAATGAGTATCATTATCCCGCTTTACTCTGAAATTCACAATTCTCCAAATATTACGAATGGCCTTTATTTCTTCAATATTGTTAATTTCATAATCATCTAAATTATCTAAACAACCTGGATTGTTTTTATCCAATGACCTTAAAACTTGTTTTATTTCATCTCTACGTCCCATAAAATCTCCCTATTTATTAATAAATAATATAACATAAAAACTAAAAATCTTTTAGGTTAGAATTCTTCTAAATAATTTGATAATTGCGAATAATGTAAAAGAAGAACGTTGTTTGAGTTTGCTAGCTGTTGAGCTGATTTTGTATAGCTTGCATTTGAAACTACCATAGATAAATTGCCATCATAATACTTCTGAGCTGCAAAAACTTCTTGAACTGCTTTATTACCTACAGGCTGTGAATATAATTTGCATTGGACGACAATTCTATAATTATCCTTATCAGCTATAACATCAGCTCCTTGGTCACCTGTTTTCTTAGTTTCTTTCGTTTCCCATCCAAAAGCTTCAAAATTGGTTGCAACTGATTTTTCAAATAGTATTGGGTCTTCCAAATTATAAATATCTACATCAGGAGTTTCATCACTTCTTATTACTGTCAGATTATAAATGCGAATAGCACTTTGAATTATATCTATTATTCCATCAAAGATTTTTTGCTCAATGTAAGTATGCATATATTTTCTATAACTACTTACATAACTTTCCATAGACACGGTATTGTCAAAATGTTCAATTGCATTATATATAATTTCACTCAATAAAAAATCCATTTTTCGTTTGACGAACTTCTCAACTTCCTGTTTCCAATCGCTCTCAATCATATCTCCGTAATCATCATTATAAATCAGTTGTTGCTGTTTTAAGGACAAAGTTGAAAGATAAGGAGTGAATAAATTAGTTATTTTTTGCTTATTTTCTTTCAAAATGTTTTTTATAATCCCATCGCTGGCTTTATAAGGTCTAATTTCAGGAGATTTAATTTCCGGTTTAACCTCTTCATCAAAATCTTGTACTTTATTTTCTATAACAAATTCTCCAAAATGTTCTTTTGCTTTTATTACAGAATCAATAGCATCTTTTATTGGAATTTCAAAAAATTCTCTACTGGATGAAACTCGAAAGCCTTTATGTTCCAAATATGTATGTATAAAGATTTCTGCTTCAGAACAACTTTCGAAATAACAATCGTAAACTACTACAAAGGGTGTTGGAACTCCTGTTGTTGATGAGAATTCTTTTGCTCTTTCTTCTGGTTCTCTTTCTGTTTTTCCAATTTTTACTATATTTTTCATTGAAGGATTCATTAAAACATATACATAACCATTATCTGACATTTTTTAATCCTTTTTTTTCATTTCTTTTTATTGTACAATAAATCCATTTTGTGAGTAATTAAACCGCTCATTCTTCAGTCCAATCAATTTCGTCTAACGGACTCTTTAGTTTCGGAATTCCCTTATGTGTAATATGAGTATATATTTCTGTCGATTTAAAATTCTTATGGCATAGCATCTTTTGAATATATCTCAAATCATCTCTTTTTTCCAACTATTTTCTAATAAATTATTACATTCATTTCTGTCAATAATTCTATTATTCTGTTTATATATTTGTACTCTTATCCGCTGACATCACTCTTCTCTTCTTCTCATTCTCAAATTTTTGCACTTTCTCAATTTCCCAATTTCGCAATTTCTCATTTTCGTGATATTTTCTCCCCTTCACCCTTTCTCCCCTTCGTTCTCTCATTAGCTCTTTCTCTCTGTGAGTGAAAGCTCTTCTGTTCACTCCTTTAGAAAACTATCATTTTCTACACATTATCACGGATAATGTACTCCATATCTTTTGCCAGCCACCTCTTAAATGGTTCTGCTTTAGGTGATGGAATATATTGAATTATGCGGAATGCACTTTCTGTGTTAACTACTTCAGCTTTATAGAATTTCCCGTCTGTGGATTGCATCTTGAGTTGTCGACAAAATGTCGACAGTTGAGTTCCGCCCGCCAAAGACGAGACCAAGAATATTCTCAAGGTTGAACGGCATAACACTTTGCTGTTATATTGAACAAGCTTGAGAATATTCTTAGTTGGCTCTTTGGCGGGTATATGGTGGTGGATTTTTGATAAATATGGGTTTATTCGTGTTCAGAGTTATAAGAGGCAACTACATTATCTTTGATAATCTGCTTTTTTAGTGTCATAATTTCCATATCAATTACTCTCCTTATGATCAAGTTGTAGCCAAAAGTAGGGATATATAGGAAAAAGTAGGTTAAAGTAGGGATAAGTAGTGGCAAAGAAGTAATCTCTCATAGAATCATCATAATCCTTGTTTTAATTATCTCTCTTTCTCTTTGCTTGCGAACCAATAATGAAATATTCACTAAAATAATGTCAAAGGGAAATCCGTTTTTTTGAATCGGGTGAGTTTGAAGCTGTGACTTGTGAGAAGAAAATATAATCCAGACCAGGGATGGTCTGGGAACGTACACAGGGCATCCCTGGCCTGATTAAATTGTCCCATTTTCTTTTTCCCTCGCTCCATTTATTAACTCAATATATGGATCAGTTTTCTTATTGATTTCACGTCTCACGCTGAACGAAGTGAAGGGTGTTCGCTGCTAAATGAATTATTCTGGTGTTTGCTTTAGAAAACTATCGTTTTCTACACATTATCACGGATAATGTACTCCATATTTCGCACTTTCGCACCTTTGCCCCTTTGCCCCTTCGCACCTTTGCCCCTTCGTTCCCTCACCTCCTCATTCCTCCCGATATATTGTGATACCAGCAAAAATAGTTTTACAAAATAATCTAAATTATAAATAGTGACAAAAAACATTCTCCTTCGCATAAAGCTTCGGAGGATCTTCGAGAGGGAAATTATATGTATGATGATCCAGTAATAAGATTGAAAAATGTCCGCATGAATTATGGCAGCGAGGATGTGCTTAAAGGTATAAACCTGGAGATAAAACCTGGTCAGATCATCGGGTATATAGGACCAAACGGGGCAGGGAAAACTACCACCATAAAGATACTTTTAGGGATGATATATAATTATGAAGGTGAAATTGAGATTTTTGGCGAAAAGATCACTCCTGATAAGATTGACTATAAAAAGAAAATAGGTTATGTCCCCGAAGGTGGTGAGATTTATGAAAATCTTACCGGCTGGGAATATTTGGAATTTATTGGTGAAATATTTGAAGTCCTTCCCGATAAATTGAGACTGCGAACTGAAACATTGGCAGATTGCTTTGGCATGACCGGGGCATTTAATGACAGGATCTCTTCATATTCCAAAGGCATGAAACAGAAAATACTCATTATCTCAGCACTTTTAAATAATCCGGAAATCATCATTCTTGATGAACCGCTTAACGGGCTTGATGCCAATAGCGTTATGGTCTTCAAAGAGATATTAACTAAACTGGCAAAGGAAGGTAAAACCATCTTTTACAGTTCACATCTGATGGATGTGGTAGAAAAGATCAGTGACAGGATAATCCTGATTGCAAACGGAGAAATATTAGCGGATGGAACTTTTGACGAACTTAAAATGAAAAGCAAAGAAGGTACACTGGAAAAAATATTCAATGATCTCACCGGATTTCATGAACAGGGAAAAATTGCCGACAAAGTTATTGCCGCCTTGCGAGATTAAGATGAAAGATCCATTTATTCTGAAAATATTAGATCTGTTTTCCTTCCTGTTTTCCCGTCAAAATATCAGTTATGATCAGGTGAGACTGATAATGAAATTAAAGCTTCTGCAAGACCGCAGAAAACCGAGTAGTATGTTTAAGAATCTTAGACCGATCAAAAATAAAGATAGTAATATGTTTCTTCTCTCGCTATTCTTTTTCGTACTTATGGGATTATTGTTTTTAGCTATCATTGCTGAAATGTCACTAACATCTCTGCTTATTGCCAACATACTATTTTTCACTATTATAATGTTAATTGTCTCCTATGTCATTATCATTGAATTCAGTCTGGATCTCTTCGATACTTCAGATCACGTGATATTGCTGTCAAAACCTATCGGTTTCAAGGAATTGAATGTTGCCAAATCACTTCATGTTTTCCTTTATATTTCTGCTATTTCAACGGCGATGTCCTTGCCGACTCTGGTTTTTTGGGCAATCCAATTCAACATTTTCGTCAGTATTGTAGCTTATGTTTTTGTGATACTCTCACTTTTTTTCCTTCTATACTGTTCCGCACAATTATATAGCCTGATCTTAGGGAAATTTTCCGGAGAACGTTTAAAGGATACTATCTCCATGTTCCAGATAGTTTCCATCATTGTTATCTTTGTTGGCAGTCAATTGTTTATCCATGCTTCAGAGGAGTGGTTCTCAAAACTGGAAATTACCGGTATTCCAACGCTGCTTTACTTTCTGCCATCCACCTGGTTTGCTCTGCCTTCCTATATGGTGGGAAGCAATTCCTTTTCACTTACAGGATCTTTAGTTGTCCTGGCAGGCTTACTTATTACCATCTTTGGCTATCGGTATTATTTGTATCATCTGGCTCCTGATTTTGAGAAGAATCTCTATAAAATGAGCGTAGTCAATACGAAGATCAGCAAAAGAAAAGAATTATTAGCCCTGAAATTTGCCCGATTGATGAAAAATAACCTGAACCGTGCCTTTTATAAATTCTCGGTTATCATGTTATCTCGCGAAAGACGTCTGAAACAGGCAATATATCCCACCATGGCAATGGGATTTATCTATCCGGCTCTTATAATTTATATTAGTATTAGCGATCCTGATATCATTATAGCAGAAACTGAATATTTCTTTTTTTTCTATTTTGCAATTGTCATGATGCTGCAATTATCAATATATACAAATTTCAGTGAATATCATAAAGCTTCCTGGCTATATTATTATCTGCCTTTAAAATCTCCAGGTAATATCATACTGGGAGCAAAGATGGCAATGCTGGTCTGCTATCAGTCCGTTTGCTTGATCATCACCGGTCTGCTATTTCTGATATTCTGGAAATTCACGATCACCTTTGATGTAATTATCATGCTGCTTAATGCACTGATTATTCAGCTCATCTATCAGGATATATCTAAAAGGGTATTACCATTTTCAGAAGAGATAAAAACTGGACGGAATACTGCTTTTCTCCATTTTTCTTATTATCTGGCAGCTTTTGTTTTCACACCTCTGGCTGCCATGATCCATTATCTGATGCATAGCTTTCTACCTGTTTTAGCAATACCTTTTATAATAATTCAAGTAGCAGCCTTGTATTTTCTTATTAAAAATCACTATAATATCAAATGGGATGAGATATAATTGCAGCAACTGAAACCTTGCGAATGGCGGAACGTTCTCCGTAGCTTTAGCGTAGGAGAATTCTCCGCAATGGTTGACCCAGCAACCCAATTTCTCACCATTTAAATACTGCAATTCTGCTTGTCATTTCTCATTTCAAAGATCTGCTGAAATCTTACATGGGTCTAATGTTAGAGGCTTAATATAGGACAAATAGGACTTATAAAAGACTGGCGACATTACGATAGTTTTAATCTGGCATCCCCCCGAAATTGATGTGTGTGGGATAAATAGTATTGAGTTAAGACGCTACTGCGGATTGACTTAGGGCTATTTATTGGGCGGAGTAATTGTTATGTCGCTCTTAAGTCAGTTCGGTGTGCCGTCCTAACTCAATGGCTTAGTCGGTACGAATTTATGAAATGCCTGGCAATACAAAATTACAAAATGGGGTTGCGTAACAACCCCATTTATTCGATTTGATTATTTTATAAGCACCAGTTTGAAGTTTTTGTGAAAACTTTCAGTTTGCAATTTAAGGAAGTATAATCCACTGGGAATTTCGGAAGCATCCCAGTTGATATTGTATGTTCCCTGATCTTTGAGCTGATTTACAAGAGATGTAACCCTTTGACCTTTCAGATTATAGATGCTGATATTTACATTTTCTTTTTCAGCAATCACATAAGAAATCTTCGTTGATGGATTGAAAGGATTAGGATATGCAGATAATATGGGCTGTTGAGCAACTGGATCATCTTGAAAATATGAATTCAGATCAATGATAACCGGTTTTTCAAAACTACCAGTATGGGTATCTGCTGTGAAATTGAAAGAAAGGTCAAGTTTCTGTAATTTTGAAGACTGATTGTTTTGGTAATACAGCTGGAAATCTTCTTCAAATTCTGTGTTACTATACAGCATTATGGCATAATATTTTTTACCAAGGATATTTTCATAATCAAGCAGTTCGCAAGTGCTGCGTAACTCATTATTACAGAAAGCAGAAATTAAAGATTTTTCAGGTAGTTCCTGATAAGAGCTTATCAGTAAAGAAGCATTATAGTGGAATTGATGAGGATCAAAGCCATTGTTATATTCTTTTTCTGCTGAGCTAAAACTGCCATTTCTAACATTACCCGGATAGGTAAATTCGCCAGGTGTGATAACATCCAGCAAGTAACCATTCAGAGGTTTCAGCTCAGAGAGCGAGCCAAACCAGCCAGTTTCCGGACAATATGAAGAGAACTGAATTTGATCCTTTATATAGATGGCATTATCTTCCAGAGCAGATAGTGCTTCATTTATTTCCAGAACTGTCTGAGGTGCATAAGAAATCCAGTTCCAGCCAGCATTTAAATTATAGATGAGATTTTCTACATCAACAGGAATCCCTTCAATATTGAGGGTGTCAGGATTATTCATTTCCAAACGATATAGATTAGTATTACTGATAGAATTCATAGAACCAAACCAGCCAAACTCGGGACTATAGTTGGCAAACTGAGTTTGATTTTTGATATAACTGCCACTGCCATAAATGGATGAAAGAACTGAATTTATACTCATATCATCGGAAACAACATTGATAGAAAACCAATTCCAGCCAGATGTAAATTCTTTGCTGACTGTTAAACCTGATGAGGAATTGATAGTAAATATTACTTCATCAGAATCTGAAAGCTGATTTATGGTTTCTGCATCGGTTACGGTGAAACTTACAGATTCACTTCCAGTCCAGAATTCATCAAGTATGTTTATACTGGCAATATTTTCAATAATATCAATTTCAAGAAAACCGGCAGAAAACTGAAATGGTTCAAGAGGTGTACCCAGAATTTGATTAGAAGTGAAAGAAACCAATTCCTGAATCGGCAGGATTTGCTGGAAATTCTGATCATAAAACTTAAACGAGATTTCATCTTCATCTGAGTTGGAATAAATAGTTAAGAAATATAACCAGTGGTCAATGTTATACATTGCAGTAGTTATGCCTCTGCACTCATTATCCGAGAAAGCCGCAAGAAGATGTTGTTCTCCGGTAGCAGAGCAGCCTTTTGAATAAACTTCGGCAGTTAGATTCATAGTATATTGATAGTCATTAGGGTCGATTTCCCAGTTTGGGGTTTCAATAGTTTGTCCGTTTGCTAAAAATTCATAGCTCCAGACAACTTCATCACCATCCAATTCAATCAAGTATTGCGAAAGCTCAACAGGCATAAAATCATGATCAATATTCACTGACTGATCGGGAATATCCGTTACTTCCGGCGGTAAATCTTCGGGTAATATCGTGTAAGTGACAGCCTGCTCATTCCAGGCAGCGAACGGTGTATTATCTTGAACGCGAAAAGTGATGGTTTCACTTCCAGACCATTCGTTTGAAATAGGGCTAACATTGAGAATATTATCAGTATTCAGATTCAGCTGCATAAATTCATTACCATACCAGCTCCATAAAACGGGATCACCATCAATTTCAATGAGATAATCATCCAGATCAATGTCTGCGAAGCTTTCATTAAGAAAAATTGTCTGGTCTGCAATAGGTGATATCCGGGGTGCGTTATCATCAATTACAGTTAGAGATATCTCATCTGAACCGGAAAAACCATTTGTGGTATATAAATCTTCAGCAAAGAATTGAAGTATGCACTCTCCAGACCAATTGTCAGTGATATTAATTTCTGCAATTGCCGCTGAATTGATATCAAGAATCAGTCTGCCTGCGTCAAATTGAACCGGCTGCAAAGGACTTCCCAGGATAAGATTATTCACGAAACCAATTTTCTGCAAAACAGGCATTAAACGCCCTTTTGCAGTATCATAGAACTCAAAAGAGATTTCTTCTTCTATAATGTTTGAGTGAATTGTTAAAAAATATAGCCATTTATCTATTGAGAAAACGGCATTTGCCATGCCCCGGCATTCATTTTCACAAACTGCATATAAAGTATGCGAATCACCGGCAGCAGGAGATCCTTCTGCTGTTATTTCCGCAGTAAGATTCATGGAAAACTCAAAGTCATTGGGGTTATACTGCCAATCCGGGATTTCTTCCGCTATTTGTTCGGGAGGAAAGCAAAATGACCAGCCAATCTCATCACCATCCAGTTCCATCAGAAAATCATTTAGAGGGATTTCTTCAAACTGCATACCGGAAGCAATTACCTGATCAGGAATTTCCACCACAATAGGAGGATTATCAATGCCGAGAACAGTGAAATTAACATCCACAGAACCGGACGCTGCAAAATCAGTAACATCTGTAGCAGTAAAAGTCAATGTTTCAGTTCCTGTCCATTCAGATGAGACTACTGTGATTTCTGCAACATTATCAACAATATTTACGTTAAGATTTCCGACATTTGAATGTGACCATATTACATCATCACCATCAAGTTCAATCAGATAATCATCAAGGCTGATAGATTCAAATTCTTCTCCGAGAGAAATAGTCTGGTCGTTAATTGGCAGGATTTGTGGAGCATGATCTTGTAAAACTGTAAAAGTTGCAGTATCAGAGTCAGAATATCCGGCATTTGTATTGATATCAACAGCTGTAAAGCCGATTGTTTCTGAGCCATACCAGTTATTATCAACAATAAATATATCAACAATATTCGATTGATCAATTTCTATCAGGAAGTTGCCGGAATTCAGGATAAATGGTTCAAGCGGATTACCAATAATCCCGTTAGCAGAAAACGTCACAGTCTCAAATACCGGCAGTTCTTTTTCTTTATCACTATCGTAAAGCCGAAAGCTTATCTCTTCACCGGAAGTATTTGCAAAGATAGTTAAAAAATATAACCATTTGTCCATAGTGAATTGACCTGAAGAAATTCCCCTGCATTCATTGTCGCAAAAAGCGGCAAGTATATGCTCAGCACCTTGAATATAGGAACCTTCAGAGATGATTTCTAATGTAAGTGACATTGTGAGTTCATATCCAGATGGAGATGCAGTCCATTCCGGCACAGGTTGCGGGTCAGAGCTATCCATGAATTGATATTCCCAGCTAATGGAATCGTTGTCTATTTCCACCAGATAATCATTAAGATTGATTTCTGTAAAACTATGTCCTGAAGGAATCGATTGGTTGGGGATGTCATTTAATTGTGGCGGATGATCTGTGGGCAATACAGTAAACTGAACTGTATCAGAAGCAGAAAAGGAATTAGACGTTTGATCAGTAGCAGTGAAAATTACAGATTCAGAACCTGACCACAGGGGATCAGTTTTTTCGATAAGCGCAAGATTATCTGTAATAAGGACTTGCAGAAAAGCACCGCTTTGGGCATTCCATACAATCTCATCTCCATCTAATTCAGTAAGATAATTATTTAGCTCAATACTATTGAAATTTTCAGTGAAGTTGACAATCTGGTTAGGAATATCAGCAACTATTGGCGGGTTATCATAATCGATAAAGATGTTCATTTGAAGAGGTTCTAAAACAGAGCCATATAATTGGTTAGGCTGAAAAACTATCTCTTCATCAATATTCAGAACCATATCTGATTCAGCTTGATAATAGCTAAAATTTAGCTGCAAATCCGGCTGATTGGCATATACAGTTAAAAAGAATAATGCATCATTCCCAAATTGAGTTGGCAAAGTCACACCGCGGCATTCAGTACCGTAAAACGCTGCCAATATACCTGACATATCATTTTGCTGCTCATTATTAACGAATATTTTTGCTACCACATTAGCATTAAATTCATAGTTGGTAATATCAACCGACCATTCAGGCACAGACCTATTATCACCTGATAAAGAAACCGCGAGTAAAAGGGCAATCAGCAGCAGATTTATGTTAGATTTAATCATAATTTCTCCTTATTAATTAATATATGGCTTGCAGGCGCGTAGACCTGCAAGCCATGACAGGTTTTATTTCATTAGGAGAACTTTTCTCATTTCCTGACAATCAGATGTTTTTAACGAAAAGAAATATACACCACTTGCAGCGGGAAGACCTATATCATTTCTTCCATCCCAGCTAAGGTTGTAACATCCTTTTTCCTGTTGCTGATTGACGATTGTTTTTACTTCCTGACCCTTGATATTATATATCATAATTTCTACAGGAGTAGATTCTCGTAAACTGTAACTGAAATACAATTCAGGATTAAACGGGTTTGGATACAGAGATTGCAGACCTGTTTCCAGTATCGTTATCTCATCATCTTCATTATCAGTTACGCAGGTACGAAGCACATAAGGCTCAATCACAGAACCCAGAATTTCATTACTTGTAAACTCGATATTTTCTTCAATAATGCTAATATTTTCGGATATGCTGTTATAATAGCGCAATTCCAAAACGTCTTGTTCAATATTGCCATATATTGTAATGAAAAACATGTATTCATCGAACTCCGGCAGATAAATGGGCGCATCAACGCCACGGCATTCATTTCCGGCGAAAGCAGCCATTCTATCATTTTCAGAAACAATCTCATTTTCCGTAACAACAGCTATCAGATTCATACTGTGTTCATAGAGTTCAGGATATATCTGCCATTCTGAGGGATTAACGGCATCACGCTTAGTGCATTCTGAAGCCATGCTGATAAGCTCATCATCATAATCAGAAGCGGCTGTGATCATCTCATAAGGATACACCAGTTCACCTGGATATGTAAGCCGCAGTAAATAACCTTTGTTTGGATCCATGAAGTGCATATTACCATACCAGCCGAGATTTTCAATGTATTGAGCAAAAGCTGTCTGACTTTTGACGATATCGCCAGTAGTGAGAAGCTCCAGTGAATTAAGAGCATAGTTTAGCTCCATACTGTATTGCGGCAGGTAACTAATCCAGTTCCAGCCGGATTCAACAGCGATAGTATCTGTTTCCACATTAACGGGATAGCCAGTAAGTTCTAAAATATCAGATTCTTCCAGTTTTAGCAAATACATGGTTTTTGTATCAATTTCAGATAGATTACCGATCCAGCCATAATCCTGAACGTATAGTGCGAAAGCATCCTGAGCTTTGATAATGTCATCTGTAGTTGGATTAAGTGATGTAAGGAATTGATTTAGTCCCATATCAGCACAATTAAGATTAAATGAGAGCCAGTTCCAGCCATAACTAAGATCAATGTTTTGAATAATATCATTTGAGGCAGTCAAACTCACAGGTGCCTGGGGATTACCAAGCACAGAATTTACCACAAACTCATATTCTTCATCAATATTTGCAAGTACAGTTGATTCGGAAGCATCCCAGACGCGGAATTCGAGGTTTTCACCTTCCATTACATTACTGTAAATAGTGATAAATGCCTGATACTGATTGAGCAAGTTTGGCAGAAATTCTATTTCACCTACACCACGAATTTCATCATCAACATAAACGCATATCTTATCATAGATGTCTTCAGTGGAAATGCCATCAATAATGAGTTCAGTTGTCATATTCATTGAGTATTCATAATTAGCATAATTAACAGTCCATTCTGGCGGATATTCCAAAACTCTGATATTTATCGGTAAAGGTTCATCACCTAACACAGCGCTTGCATAAATGATAGTATTATATGTTCCAGCACCTGCATCATCTGTCAGATCAATATTGATCGTCAGATTTTCGCCTGAAGTCAGGGTTCCGTTAATTGGAGAAACTTCCAGCCATTCGGGGATAGGAAGCGGGTTTCCTGAGGGCAAGTCATTATCACGTCCGCCAATCATTTCAAAACTGCGGCTACTGCCCCCTGAGTTTTGTAAAATTCTACTGGTTGAAACAGATTCATCGATATATATCACTTCATTGATACTTAGACCATCCCATTCTATAGGATTGCGGTTAACAAAGAATTCCCAGGTAATTATCTCATCAGTGGAATTGCCATAGACATCTTCCAGACTATTGATGCTAACGCGGAAAGTTTGATTTTCAATCCAGGCATTTGCAATCGCAGGCTCGATGGTTATAGTATTAAATCCATAAGTATAGTCGAAATCTACCAACTGAGCTGTTTCAGTATTGGTTAGCGTAATATCCTGATTACCGATACTGATCAGTTCGCCATTGATATTTTCATTGAAATTAATCGCGATATCGTCATCCACCCCAAGGATGCCATCTGTTGGTTCCGGATTTCCAAATATTTCCGGTCCTTGCCTGTCAATCAATCCAGTAATTATCTCGGAATAGCCATTCCCTGTATTACCGGTTGAGGTAGTGATAGCACGCAATTCATAAGCTCCATCAATAATGATTTCAGGAGAAATATTCCAAGGCATGATGATATAGTCTTCCGTGATGTTTTCTTTAAGAACTGAAAAAGTAGTAAACCATTCGCGCTCACGATTGGTTTCTTCTTTTTCATTTTGTTTATCTCCACTCTCAAAAAGGCATTCTCTCATAACGTTTTTATTTGCAGTAAATTCAGTTTTGTCTGTACCCCTTTTTTCCAATCTGTCAGAAGCTATTTGTTTGTATTGCAAATCAATGCTTACCAGGTTTTCAGCTAAACGATTATATCCATCCATTGTCACCCAGAGCGTATCACAGCCATGAGCAGAATTTACCAGCCAGTTACTTTCAGGCTGTGCTATATGAACTTCACTTGCAGCCTGCTGAAATTCCACACAAACATAAGCTTCTGCACCCAGCTCTTCGTCGTATAGTGGATAAAATTCAAATTGCAGGTCGTCATACGAATATGCTGTTGGTCCGCGTTCGATTGAAAGTGTGTTTTCTATGATTTGTCCGTAAGGGACGACATAAGAAAGATTATCCTCAATATATACGCCATTTACTGAAATCTGTGCGCCATCTGGATTAGAGGAATTCAATATACTGAAAAGGTATTCCTGTTCTTCTTCTGTTTCACTTAAATTTCCCAGTTGCATAGTAAAAACTGCTGCTTCATTGGGTGGGATATTCGTTTGAATAGAAGGACTGATAGCGAGATACGGTTGATTTCGTTTCATAGTTTCTTCTTCCCAGGGGCAAGAAGATGCTCCAGAAATCAGGTCAAATACCGGAGTGCCATACACTCCATCCCATTTAACATCAACAGTAAAGAAATCACCGTCATCATCATCAGTCAATACATAGCCTACGGTATTAGAATGAATTATGCTTGTTGTAGAAGATTCTCCCAAAGTAATCTGAGTACTGATCATACCACCGGCAGTTACGCCAATACCATTTACCTGGACTCCAGCATCAATAGCAACTCCCATCTCAATTTCCATTTCAAAATCAACGGTAGTAGATGAAGAAGTTTCCGAAGTTTCCGAGTATTCATATATCGTACCTGCATCAAATGAACGATTACTAAGTAGGCTTGCAGATTGCTTTAGAGCATGATTATTATCTACAAATCCCTGCCAGCGAACTGCCGAAACTGTATCTTCAATCGCCATTAATGAAGGTATCAGTGTATTAATTATGTGATGCTCGGAATACAGATAATTTGTGGCAAAGCCTTCCGGTGCCACGATGAGGTCTTCATCAAGCAGTAATTCACCATCTTCCACGGTAAGTATATCTGTGATTCCATATAGCAGGTTCATAGCTCCACCCATATAGATATCACCATCTTCTCCCACAAAGTCATCATCATCTGAAGTACTGATACTTTCTGTAGTAGAAAATTTCCAGGTTTGCTCCGTTGCTGTGGCATTAGTTACACACAAAGATGTTGATGCTGTCATATCTAAAGTAGCATCAAGCTCTAAATCTGTGAAAACAAACTGCCCCGTGGATATTGTAACGTCAATTCCCAGATGTAAAGCTATATAAGCAGAAGCACTGTTTTCATAAATTGTGGAAATACCCATTGACATTGAATGCTCTTCCGTTGTTGAAAAATAACTCGAACTACCATCACCCGGAGGATCACGCAAGATCATCAAGGGAAGTTCCGGAGTGGTGGTTGTAAAGGTAGTAGTTCGCGGACTGTTTCCCGTGACGATTACCCATTCAGTCACACTCGCCTGTCGATCATATTTATCTGTTGCAATTGCTGTTAGTTCCTTTTGATATGGATGATCACCGCCACCTAAAATATTAGGGCTTCTGGCATCTACGATATAGTCAAGGCTACCTTCTGTAAATGTATAGGTCGTGTCTATGCCGTTGCTTACATGATCAATCAGATGAACATAACCAGAATCAACGTCACAATAATTTATTGTTTCTTCGCTATCAAGCCAGGTAGAATATTCTTCAAAGACATCTATAGAAATCAGATATTGCTGATTCATCGCCATAAGTCCCGCATCTGAGATCATTGAATTATCTGGAAGCGTGATAGAGCCTGCGGAAGGAATATCATTTACAGCGATCTGCGGTGGTGCATAATAAATAAAATCATATTCGCAGTTTTCTTCTTCGAGTGAGATATTATCAGCAGCAAAGAAACTGTCTATATTTGGGTCTGGATGGTTAATCCAGATTTGATAATTGAGAGGCGGTAAATTACCAATTGTATAGCTACCGGTTAATATATCCGGTACAACTGTTTTTTCGATACAGCCGTTTACTGCGCGCACCGTTATCTCAATCTGACTTTGAGATGGTGTTATCGGAAATTCACAGCTTCCACCTGCCACAACACCGCTAACTTCACGCAGTTCCTGATCAGAAAAATATAAACCCGTGCGTGGAGATGTAATCATTGGCAGTTCTATAAATGGGGGAGAAAATTCATGTTCTGCAAAATATGCTGAAATAATATCTCCAATACTGCCCGGTTCCAGGTCCACAGTCCATTTTCCGTCTGCATCTGTATAAACCGGAGGTATCAATGATTCTCCATTAACCAGAATTTGGGCACCTTCTTTGAAGCAAGCTGAAGACTCATAACGGATATAACCACTTACCGGTATCATCGACATATCGGTAAAATTGATCAGATCGACTGCTGTATTACTGTGGTTAAGTGAAGCCTGTCTGCTTTCAGGATCATAATAATGGTCAAATACCTCATGAAGCGGAATATCTTCCGACCAGATTATGCCGTTTTCTAAAGTTCCGGTAACAAGATTACCTGTGGCATCTGTAATCAAAAGATCACTGCCCTCATTCATTTTCCAATAGTTTTCCAGCCCATATTCATTACCTGTCAATGGCTGCATCAGGCTTCCTGTTATCTGATCATGATTACGGCAAAGATTCCAGAACCTGATTTCGTCAATTCTACCTTCAAAATACATATTATCTAATTGAGATGATTCTTTACCAATTACCAGCTCTGACAAGAAACCAATAGGCTGAGAAGCATTTTCCGCTACTATATCTCCATCAATATACAGCTTGAGTAACTCATTATTACCAGAATAACTTACTGCATAATGATGCCAGAGATTATCTGCCAGATTATCCATGCTTTCAAGTTCAGCATTCAAATGTGAACCTTTGATAGTTCCGTTTGTCGTCATTTTGATGCTTACAACTATTTCTTCAGTAACAGGGTCAGTGGCAGCAAAGATTGTTTGTTCCATCATTTCAGGAGTTTTAAACCAGCCTTCCAAAGTGTAATCATAGGTCAGATCAATCCGAGCACCATTAAAACTGATGCATTGGTCGATTCCATTCAGTTCTAAAGCCCTGCCAACATTTGTTTGCATAGAGGGTGTAACCGTAAATGTTGTACCATTACCAAAATAAATACCTCTGATAGCATAATTACCCACAGCATCAGTCACTGCACCCACATAAACAGGTGCCAAACTATTGCTCCTTTCTATATGACAAATCTCTCCGTCATTATCATTTTGTGTAAGGTCAAAGATGATGTCGCCTTCCACTTCATCAAACTTCCAGTAAGCTGCCAGACCTGATTCATCACCTGATAATGTGATATCCTGATAAAGCCGCAGGTCTTCCCATTCTCGTGCTATACTCCAAATCCGAAAGTCATCTATATTGCCATAAAAGTAATTTGTGTGTTCCATGGGAGCACTTTTGCCAATAACGATTTCTGCCTGATCATCAATATATCCGTCGGCTATTGTTTCTCCAACAATAAAGCCATCCACATACATGGTCATTTCCAATGTATCAAATACACATGATACATGATGCCAGCTTGTCTCACCGCTTTCATCAATCCCGCTGTATGGATTTATGGTAGTTAATTCCGTGCCTGTTATTCCTGCCGTGGGATTATGCTGCCATCTCAGATAACCGCCTTCAGTAATATCCAGTTTTACATAATGAGCGATAGTTAAGCTATCCACTGCTGCAAAAAGCGTCTGTTCATGGTCTGAGTGAATTGACCGAAACCAGGTTTCGATTGTATAGTTATCTTCCAGACCGCTAAATAATCGGTTTACACTCGTTTGAGGGTCAATATAATAAATATAAGAATCATTTCCGGGTGTAAACTCTGCTGATCTTCCCATATTGGGCGTGAGCGTAACTTTGGAATCCTGAACCGGATTACCGCTTGGAGTTTCGATATGACCTGTGATTACTCCATTGGGATTCAAAAATCCCGTATTATCTTCAGTATGACTGGTTCCCATATCGTTATATGACACTACTCCATATTCATAATATTCGCCGGGGAAAACACTTAAATCCTGATATGCTGTCTGCGAAATAGGTAAAGTTGTATAGGGATAGCCATTACGAAATAACTGGATGTCGTCTCCGGTTACGGGTGGTCCTGTGCGATCATCTTCTATTGTCCATTCCACCAGCACCATATCCTGAAAATCTCCGTCTGAGGCACGTACTATCGGAGGACGCGGCTCTTTCATGTAAAATGACCAAAAACCCATTGCACTACTAAAACTGGAATAATTGGTGACTACCTCGGCTAAAGGCTGTCCTACTGTAAGCTTGGTATTAAAATGTGTGGACGCTGCATCGCCTTCTATATACCCATTTGTCAGAGAAAAATATGGACAGGTATAATTAGGTTCACAGGTCTCGCCCCACAAAGAAAATACCAGAAGCATTAGCAGTGCGGTTAGCCCTACTCGCAATTCTCTATTTTTCATTTTAATCTCCAGTTTTTCTTAGTTCTTAAGATTTTCTATTTCCTGCATCAGGGCTGATAATGCTTTTTCCAGCTCTTCTATCCGCTTATTCTGATCTTCCACTTTCTCATTCAGCTCCTTCACTGCTGCCACTGCCACTATACCAAAACCGCTGGTATTAATACCAATCCCATCTTCATTTTCATATATCAGTTCCGGTAATACGCTCTCTACTTCCTCAATCTCAAAACCAATGTCCTTTCTTGATAAATCCCTTTCATTTTCACAATTGAATCTAATGGCACTTAGCTCCATAACCTTATCCAAAATTCCCGTATAGGACTCTGTATTTTCTCTTCCCCTGTTATATGCATCTATATATGAACCGTTATAACTAATATAGCTAACACAATCGAATGTACTTGAATGATGCCCAAGATTACAAAAACCTAAATTTAAATCTTCTATATTAATTGACCATTGATATGGTTGCTGCTCGTTAATGAATTGAATTCCTTCATCCGCTCCACCATCATTGCTGTGTAATATGATAGGACAATGAGATAAATCTATCCCTGTCCTTGTCTCAATTGTACCATATACATATAAATCATTGGCATTTATAGCTTCTATTGGAAAATGATAACTAATTCCATCCCATATCCTTACAGATTTATCCCGTATATCAATATCGCTTATTGGCTCTAAATTATGCCCGATTGAAATTGAACTCGAAGTAGAAATATTCTCCGCATTTATATTTACATGCTCATCAGGTGTCACTTCTATCACTGTTGTTTCTCCACTTCTCAATTCTATGCTGCCATTTCCATCATTATCACTGTCTGCTGTGATAAAGGCTGTTCCATAATTGGTGATAGAGCTGGCTGCTCCTCCAAAATCTGCACTGTTCAATGCTGAGCCATCATCAAATAAAATACTGCCATTACGCATCTTAAGATTTCCAGTAATATCCAGCGCTTCCATAGGCTCTGCATTATTTACCCCTATCTTGCCATCTGACTTCATTACCAAAGTTGCTTCACCTTGCATATCTGTGATCAATATTCTGTCTGAATCTGCATCTGTTGCCTGTATGTGAAGATTAGCTTCCGGCTCATGAGTTCCCATGCCTACATAACCTACTGAAGGAAATACGTTATCAACACCAAAAACACTCATAGCTGCGGGTGATTTAGTTAATTTTATGCGTGGTTCCATCTCGGTTCCGTTATTTACACTGATCCCAATCCAGTAATTTTCGTTAAAGGGGACGTTATCCAGGCTTTCTATGCTGCCGAGTTCCACCACATATACTCCATTACTGATGAGCGTGCTGCCATGTGTTTCTTCCCAGATCAATTCGCCCGTTGAATCAGAATTATATAGTTTGAAATTTAGTTCATAATATCCGTCCTCAACTGTTTTACCCAATGGGTCTCTTAAAACTCCCTGCACTGAAAATGTGTCTGCTGATAATACACAAAAAATTAATAACATCAAAACTAAAATTGTTCTTTTCATCTTTGTCTCCCTTGTTTTTTTATTTGCTAAATATTTTATAAATCTAATTCCTGGTAACTAAGTACTAATACACATA
>Ga0307991_1000986_pt1 | contig 20353 bp, 12 predicted proteins | sample EllFjometagen131_FD_203146 | JGI IMG/M metagenome (GOLD analysis project Ga0307991, IMG submission 203146) | Marine microbial communities from Ellis Fjord, Antarctic Ocean - #131 | ecosystem: Environmental > Aquatic > Marine > Unclassified | place: Southern Ocean | collected 2014-10-08 | reverse complement strand
CGGTCATCGCGGGTTAAAACCCGCAAAATGACCTCCGGTCATCGCGGGTTAAAATTCCGCGGCTCGGGTTTATAGCGGAGGAGGGACTCGAACCCCCGACACGCGGATTATGATTCCGCTGCTCTAACCGACTGAGCTACTCCGCCTAGATAATGCTTTAACTGCTTATTGATAAATCTTTTTCCGGATCCACCTTTTAAAAAATTTTCTCGGCCACCAGCATCTCTTTTGTCGAGGTATGACTCATAGTAGATCAATTTCCACGGGCGGCCTGAACGAGTCGATCGCGATTGGCCCCTGTTATGTTCGCTAAATCTTCTCTTTAAATCAGAAGTACTGCCAATATATAATCTATTGTCCTTTAGTGACTGAAGGATATACACATAAAACATAATATATTATGATTTTTACCCCGCGATGACCGAAGGTCATTTTGCGGGGCCGCTGCTCTAACCGACTGAGCTACTCCGCCATATTTGTGCCGCGGCCGCAAATATCTATAAAAACACCTTATCAAAAAGATAATATCCAGCTATACAAATAATAGAAAAGAAAATACTATTATAAGAAACAGATGACTTCAACCAGAAAATCTTCAAGAAAAATCTAAAAGGAGTATTTTATGGAAATGACGCTCAAAGAGATCGCTGACCGGATCGGAGGTGAACTGATCGGAGATCCTTCAATCTCCGTCAACACTATAACCAACCTGGAAGGAGCATCTCCGGGGGCATTGATCTGGATTGAGAAGAAGAGATATCTGAAAAACTCCGAGGAGACAGCCGCGGCCGCTATTATCTGTACCCGGGAGATTGAGACATCCGGCAAACCCCTGATCCGGGTGGATAACCCCCGCCTGGCTTTTGCCCGGCTGGCTCAGGTCTTCTTTCCCCCCCGCAAATTTTCTCCCGGGATCTCGCCGGATGCCACTGTCAGCCCGGAAGCTGAAATTGGAAGCGAGGTATCGATTCAGCCCCGGGCGGTGATCGAGGCGGGGGTGAGAATCGGCGATCGGTCAGTCATCGGCTCGGGGACATTCATCGGCTTGAATTCAAAGGTGGGATCGGAAACCAGACTTTACCCCAATGTTACGGTGAATGAAGATGTTGAGATCGGTGATCTCTGCATCATTCACTCCGGGGCGGTCCTGGGCGGCGATGGGTTTGGATATGTTCTGGATGAAACCGGAAATCAGGTCAAGATCCCCCAGGTGGGAAAAGTAATTATTGAAGATGATGTCGAGATAGGATGCAACGCCTGCGTCGATCGGGCTACTTTCGGCGCGACCATCATCAGGAAAGGAACTAAGATCGACAATATGGTCCAGATCGCTCATAACGATGATATCGGAGAGAACTGTGCCATATCGGGGCTCTCCGCCCTGGCCGGATCGGTGAAGACGGGGAAGAACGTAATCATGGGAGGGCAGTGCGGCATCGCCGACCATGTCGAGATCGGAGATAACGTGATGCTGGGCGCCCGGACTGGCCTAGCCCCCCATAAAAAGGTCAAACCCAACCAGATCCTCTGGGGGGCTCCCGCCCGACCCATCGAGGATGCCAAACTGCTCTATGTTATGGAATCCCGGAAACTGAAAGAGATGAAGCGGGAGAGAGAAGCGCGAAAATCCGTTGAAGGCCGTTAAAGATCGTTGAAAGATTATAGCCCGGCGACAGCGGCTGATGTCGGACTAGTCCGACCAGTCCGACTTGTCCGACAGATCTGCCCGATCCGACTGATTAATTAGTGGCAGTCTTTCAAAAAGAAGTGGTAGTATATATTTGATCAATAATTTAACCAGGAGGAACTTGATGAAAAAATATCAATCTTTAATTTATTGCCTGATTATTTTCTTGGGCGTGGCTCTTTCCGGGGCCGCTTTCGCCGAGACGACGCCCCCGGAGGCTATCGCCGCCGCTGAAGCCGGGCTCCAGCCGTTTCTGGAGTTGATTACACCGGAAGATATGAATAATTTCGGTCTCTTACCCAGTGCTAATATATCCGAAGCGGTACTCGGCAACCCATTCCAACTCTATACAATCACTCCCGCAAAGCTCCTGGACGCGGGAGATGACACACCGGTCAGTTCCCTGATATCACCAACCGGGAGCTGGCTCTTTCCGATTGTTCTGGATGGCAAATCCCGGGCTATCCTCACCATAGAAGAGATGGACGGAAAATGGCAGGCGGTCACCATGGGGAAGGCGGGTCTAGCCGAAGAGATGGAGAAACTGAACAGTCAGTGGCCGAAAGCGAAAGGATATGAACCTAAACTGATCGCCATCTACCAGGCCGCATCCTACTTCTTCACCATCCCGGAGAAGGATAGCAAGAACTTCACGCCTCTTACTTTCGATGGTGAAGGGTTCGGGGGCTACCGGCAGAAGACCGGACCAGAGTATTCCTCTACCACTCCTCTCTCCAATATGCTTGGCCCATTAAAGGAAACTGTGGAAGAGAACATCAACCTGAACCGCCGGTAATCCATCCAACCAGGAGAAAGATTATGAAAAAGTATATAATCATATTTACATCGGCTTTCATTTTGATGTCTTTCGGCTCACTTTCGGTAGTGGCGGGAATTTTACCAGTTCCAGTGCTCTTCCAGACACAGAATCAATGGTGCTGGGCCGCCTCCAGCCAGATGATCCTCTCATACTACGGAACCATCACCGCTCAATGCACCATGGCCAACTACTGCTTTGGCCTGTCTTACTGCTGTGCTTCTCCGTCCAGTTCTTCTTGCAATCAACCCAACTGGATCTATGGATATGGAAAAGATATGGCGGAAGTCCTGAGTCATTATGGAGGCATCTCCGGCTCCGGCTATGAAAAAGCGCTGGGATGGTCCACACTGGTCTCCGAGATCAACGGCGGCCATCCTTTCGTGATCGGATTCTCCTGGACCGAAGGCGGCGGACACGCCCTGGTTGGCCGGGGCTACTCAGGCAGTTATGGTTACTATAACGATCCCTGGCCTGGCAATGGGTACAGTTGGAATCTCTATAGCTGGATGGTCAGCGCCTCAGATCATGTCTGGGATCAGAGTTATACAACCAGATTGTCCTACCCAGTCCTGGCCGGTGGAGATTATAACGGGGATGGAAATGACGATATAGCCATATTCCGACCTTCCTCGGGACTCTGGTCGGTCCGCGGGGTCGGCCGAGCTTACTGGGGCGGTTCCGGAGATATACCGGTCCCGGGGGATTATGCCGGACAAGGAACAACCAGTATAGGCATTTTCCGCCCCTCCACCGGTCTCTGGGCAATTTCAGGATTTAATCGTTTCTACTTTGGTTCTTCTTCAGATATACCCGTTCCTGCGGACTACACTGGCAACGGCAAGTGTAATTACATGATCTTTCGCCCCTCCTCCGGCCTCTGGGCATCTGGTAGCTACCGCATTTACTTCGGAGGATCATCAGATATCCCGGTTCCGGGTGATTACAACGGCAACGGAACAGCAACACCCGCCATCTTCCGGGATTCATCCGGGCTATGGGCCATCCGAGGAGATCCGGTAAGGGTATATTTTGGGGGAAGCGGAGATATCCCGGTTCCAGGAGATTATACTAACCAAGGCGATTGGAACGCGGGAATCTATCGGCCCTCCTCCGGTCTCTGGGCTCTCGCCGGGATGACCCGTTGCTACTTCGGCGGACCATCTGACCAGCCGATCCCGGCCGACTTTGATCAATACTGGGGAGATGACATCGCTACCTTCCGGGCCAGTTCCGGCCTCTGGGCTATTAAGGGTTACACCCGGTGCTACTACGGCGGTAGCGGCGATATTCCGGTAACGAGATAAAGGGTGGGGAATAGAGAATGGGGAATTGCGAATTGGTGTCTGACGGGTTGGACCAGTCAGACATGTCCGACAGCATAAGCTTTCAGTGAACCCCGTCTCTCGTAGTGGCTGCCTTTAGGCTGACACACGATGGCAACCTTAAGGTTGTTGCTACGAGCACGAGGCAACGGGGTTCACTAAAACCTTACCCGACAGCTACGGCCCGGATGGAGCAACTTATTCCTCTTTACTCTTTGAAGTTTTCCGTTCTTTTAACTTAAACAGGTATCTTAAATCATCAATATCTTTAGGCCTTGCGGCAGCATTTTTTATCCTAAATTAGGCTTTACCACACATCGAACTTAATAATGAGGAACAGCATGCCTCGTTTATCTTATCTCAGTAGTATTATCACGGCCACGATACTCTTCCTCTTGCCGGCGGGAGCGAAGCCAGCCGGGGATGGGGGGAAACTCCCCTTTGAACCGGGCGATACCCTGGAAGAGATCCGGTACAAGATCGACTATAATGGTTATGACTTTACTGTCTCAGATAACTGGATTTCCCGGTTGTCGGAAGAAGAGAGAAATAATCTCCGGGGGAAACACCAGTCCCGTTTCCCGGGCCAGAAAACCGCTTCTACCGATCCCGGTCCGCTGATCGGGATACTGGGCAAACGGGCTCTTCCTTCCAGTTTTGACTGGAGAAATTACAATGGCCATTCCTACATCAGCCCGATCAAAGACCAGGATCCCTGCGGATCATGCTGGGCATTCGCTGCCTGCGCGGCGGCCGAGGGAACTTATAACTGGGCTATGGGACTCTATGACAGCAACTGTTCTGACTTCTCCGAGTCCTATATGATGTGGTGCCTGGGCAGCATCCTCCCGTACAGTGATCATTTCGGAGTATGCAACCAAGGCGCCGACTGGGACTATTATGAACTTCTGGCCCTTACCCGGGCGGGGATTACCGGCCGGGAAGGGGTCTGCGGCGAAGAGAATTTCCCCTACCAATCCACCGCCCCGACTTCCTGTAATCCATACTTAACCTATCCCCGAGTCCGGTTCAAATCCTGGCACCGGGTGGCCTGCGGCGACATTGCCGCGATCAAGACTGCGATCATGATCTATGGAGTGGTTGACGTAGCGATCATGACCAGTTCGGCTTTTGACGCTTACAACGGCGGAGTCTTTCAAGACTCGCTAACCAGCTGCCCGGGGGGCAACCCTCCTGATACTGATTGCTACTACACCCCCACTGATCACGCGGTCTCTCTGGTCGGATGGGATGACAACCCACCGGAAGGCGGAGGAGGATGCTGGATATTGCGGAACAGCTGGAACACCAGTTGGGGTGAGAGCGGGTATATGCGGATTAGATATACCTCCGCCCGTGTAGCCTGCGAGGTCGCTTATCTGGTCTATGAATCTCCCCATCCCGCCGGTGGCGACTATAACGGCAGCGGGACGGCGGATATCGCGATCTTCCGACCCAACTCCGGCTTATGGTCGATCCGGGGAATTACCCGGATATATTTCGGCTCCAACAACGATCTCCCGGCACCCGGGGATTACGATGGCTCCGGAACAACCGATATCGCGGTCTTTCGACCTTCCAGCGGCCTCTGGGCCATCCGGGGAGTGACTAGGGCTTATTTCGGGAACTCCGGCGACAGCACGGTCCCGGCCGACTATGACGGGGACGGTTCCTGCGATCAGGGGATATTCCGGGAAACCTCAGGACTCTGGTCGGTTCGAGGGATCACCCGGGTTTACTTCGGCCGCGCCGGTGACCGGCCGGCCGCCGGGGATTATTCCGGCAATAATACCACTGACATTGGAATATTCCGTGAATCCGCCGGTCTCTGGGCCATCCGGGGAGTTACCAGGGTCTATTTCGGAACTTCGGGAGACATCTCGCTTCCCGGGAAATATACTATGTCCGGCCCCAACACCCCCGCCATCTTCCGCCCAACTTCCGGCCTCTGGACTATTCGGGGAATTACCAGAACCAACTTCGGCACTGGCGGTGACATCCCTGTTCCGGCAAATCTTAGCAATCCTTATTTCAATAACCTCGCCATCTTCCGCCCGGCCTCCGGCCTCTGGGTGGTTCGCGGTTTTACCCGGGTATATTTTGGGGCGACCGGTGATCAGCCAGTAACGAGATAGAGAATGGGGAATGGACTGGTCGGAACGGTCCGACTTGTCCAACACGTCCAACCGATCCAACACGTCCAACCGATCCAACCAATCCGACCGATCCAACCGATCCAACCAATCCAACCAATCCGACCGATCCGACCAATCCGACCGATCCGACCAATCCAACCGATCCGACCGATCCAACCGATTCGACCGATCCGACCGATCCGACCGATCCGACCGATCCGACCGATCAATTATAAAAAAGAGGCCGAAGGGCAGCGGTGAGAGAGGACACACCCTCCACAGTCAGGTTTCTTGGCCCGGCAGACAGTTCGGCCGTGGGAGATCAGGAGATAATTTACCGGGCCCCAGTGCTTCCGGGGGAGGAGATCCATCAGGTCCCACTCAATCTTGATGGGATTACTCTCGTCGGTCAATCCAAGTTTCCGGGATAACCTTTTTACATGGGTATCTACAGCAATCCCCGATGTTATCCCGAAACCGGTATAGAGAACAATATTGGCCGTCTTTCGCGCCACCCCCGGAAGAAGGAGCAGCTCCTCCATTGTCCGGGGAATCTCTCCACCGAATTTATCCACGATCATCCGGGCTGCGCCGATAATATTTTTAGCTTTATTGCGAAAGAACCCGGAGGAACGGATATCCTGCTCAAACTCTTCCCGATCAGCCCGGGCGTAGTCTTCAACCGACCGATACTTCCGAAATAGATCCACGGTAATCTTGTTGATCTGCTTGTCGGTGGACTGCGCGGAGAGGATCACGGCCACCAGAAGCTCCAGATTATTGCTGAAATTCAGGGCACTCCCCTCTCCGGGATATTCCTTCTTGAGGAGGCGGATTACTTCCAAGGCCCACTTATTATCAGATTTTTTCATCGACCATCTGAACTTAGCCCTCACCTTCAGCTCGGGCAACGTTTTGAAGTGCCTTAAGTGCCTTAAGTGCCTAAAGTGCGCTAAAGTGCCTAAAGTTAAATAATTCACCTCGCAATCACCGGCAAAAGTCACAAGGTACTAAGCCGGAGTTGGGCATTAGAAACCAGGTGAAAGCGAATAACTTTAGGCACTTATTCATCCGCCATAGCTTTAGCGACGGAGGAAGCGCACTTTAGGCACTTTCAACTCTATATACTTGCTACATTTAAGAACATTGAACTAACAATCATTCCTTACAGACCACGGAATGTAGTAATGATAACCCCCGGGGTTGAACGATACAGCTTTACCTCCCGGTCGGGATCACCGGAATAGCACCAGCGCGCAGTCGGATCGGAATCCGACCAGGTGGTCCTATTCCGGTGGGTGAACTGCTCAGCGCCCTCCCAGGTTACCTGGAGACTGGTGTTATTAACGTCCAGGATAACTCCCTTATCCTGCCATTGGGGGAAGCCCTGAAAATGCCAGTAGATATTGCCTCTCCGGGAGAGAGTATCCTTCACCTCTATCCTCCGGTCACCGGTCTTATATAGGGTAATCTCTCGGGTCCAGCTATTTTTTCCATCCTTAAGGCGAGTAACGGAGCGGGAGATGTCCGATTCATTGGCCCAGCTTACCAGTTCCGCCCCCACATAACTGCCGAGGATATCGGCCAGGTTATACCTGGTTTTTTCAGGATTGAAGAAATTCATGGTTACCCCGGTCAGGAACTCTTCCGGCCCGTAGGATAAGCTGACCACATTATTGGCAAAACTGTATTTATTCTCCCCAGACTTTGCCGCCGGATAAGCGGGATCGAGCATCAGGTAGAGATCGTTATCCCCCCAACCGGAGCGATGAATAAACTTATCAGGCTGGGTCTGGAAGGTGGAGAGTGTCTTATCATACACACTATCGATCTCCCCTTTCGGACTCATGGGACGATAGATAGCACGGCTGGGGGTATGGCCGCCGATCCCCGGCTGAGTAGGAGTAACTCCTTCGTTCAGATACCAGTAGAGATATACTGGATTAAGAAGAATAGCGAACGGACCCCACTGACTGGCTTCATATCCATAACCAATCTCTCCGAAAGCACTGACAAAATGAGTGGTTCCGTAGTTAAACATCTTCTGGAGGAGCCATCTGGCCTCGCCCGCTAACTGGATATGATCAGGGTCGTCGTCATTCAGGACCGTAGTCGCCACTACCAGCGGAGCCATAAAATGATTGATATAATTCTGCCGGTAGTCCTGTCCGTAGGACGGGTTAAACCCGTTATGAGGGAAGGTATCGATGATCCACTCTATCTGCCGGGCAAAGTTGGGTTTCCAGGCTACCCCCCAGCTATCAACATCCGGAATAGTCATCCGGTTAGAATAGAGGGCCACCCGGAGCATCTCCCTGATGAAGAGCCCCTGGTAATAACTGGAGTTCTCGGGGAGCGTCCAGGTGTCGTCATAACTGAGGAGCTGGTTGGACCAGGAGATCATCTCGCCGCCTTTCTTTCCCCCGACAATATACCCGACCACTGCATTGAGCCCGCAGATAACTCCCTGCCCGTAGTTTCCATTGTTGTAATACTCCCGCTGCCCGATCGCCAGATCATAAAATTTCTTCTCAATCTCTGCCCGTTCCTCTTCACTGAAAAATCCTTCCGGGATCATGGAGAGATAGGACTCGGCAATATCGGCGATATACCGGCAGTGCTCCTCCCCGCCCCAATCAAATGATTTATCCCGGACCAGTTCCAGAAGTTTCTCTTTATAATAATCACCGGTCGGCTTATAGCCGGTAACCAGGTATATAAACGCGCAATTGGGGAGATAGTCAAAGAGAGCGTAGTTAGGGTCCAGGTCGGTAAGATCCCACTCATAGAGCTTGAAATAATTGCCGGTCTGAAAGTCGATCCAGTCGGCAAAATCCATCAGGGATTTATATACGGAATATGACGTCGCTCCGTACGGTCCGGAAACCTCCCCAGCCACACCGGCAACAAAATTCCCGGACGCGGAGACACTCTTCTGCTGGCTGTTCTTGGCGCCCGGCGTTCCGTAATTCAGGCCATTATAAAGATCAACGGCTGTATTCCAGTTGGAAGAAGAACAGGATCCAATCGTAGGATCTATCCGTTCCATCGATTTGATCGAAGCACCGGCGGCCCAGCTACTGTTGCAGGAAACTGTATCCACCTCACTAAGGCTAGAATCATTTAGAGCCAGCTGATCTCCAGAACTACTCATGGATTTTTCGCTAGTATCGTAACTTTGATCTCTTTTACCTCCCGTAGGATCAGTCCCCTCATTCGCCAGAACAAAATAATCTTCGGATTGAATTTTCCCAGTCAAGGAAATATCCCACGTACCATTACCTAAACTCCAGCCGGATAGACTAATCGATGAATCCCCGTAATTATAAAGCTCGATCCACTGGCCGCCGGGAGTACCTTGTCCGATTGTCCCTCCCCAGTTGATCTCATTGATCTCCACGCTGGTGCCGGTTCCCCCGACCGGTGTAGGTGAGGTAGATCCTGAAGGCACGGATGTCGGAGTTGGGATCGGTGTCGGTGGCGGAGTGGGCGTGGTAAGAAGGATGCCGAAGAGGTCCTTATAGACCTTCTTATAGGTCTCCTGGAGGAGCGGGTAATTGAGCGTCTCCTTATTTGAATCGTATGGCTCGGGCTCGGGTTTCCACTCATAATGTGGAGGAAGGGGCGTAGCCGACGAACCGGCTGACTCTGATCCTTTTACTCCGGGATCCGGGGTAGGGACCGGTGTATTAGAACCGGAAGAACCGCGGAATGAGGCACTATTGATATCAATCTGGTATATCTTGACTTTACCATCTGAATAGTTAGAGCGCACCCAGATATACTCTCCGTCCCATGCCATATCCCAGGCTTCCCTCCCCTCGGGAAGTTCGAAATAACGGCCGGTCTTACTGCCATCCAGGTTCAGCTCATAGACTGGGAAGGGCGGGTATTCCCGGGCCAGGCCGGCCCAGAGGCTGCTACCCACGCGGACTACACCTCCCTGGGGGAAGCCAACTGGAATAGTATCCACCTGCTGGGGCCCGGTACTGTCAAAGGCCCAAACATTAATGTAATTCTTAACATTACTGGAGGCCAGGAGCTGGTAATTGTCCGGGTCATAATAGAGCCCAGCGACATGCCGGATCGCGTCCCAGCTGTAATCATAATCACCACCGGAGGAAGGAACCCGGGAACAACCGGTCTTCCAGGGATCGGCAATATACCAGCAGGCATTGTCCGGATCCCAGGCAAGTCCCATATCTTTGGTCGTCTCCAGCCCATCGATCCGCCCGAGGATTGTACCATCGACAGGGTCACGTTTATAAATGCTGTTGCTCTTGGAAATGTTTTCGTAAAGATAACCATCCCGGAAGGCTATCCCACCGTAATAATCCCCGGTTCCGCTGACCGAAGTTAGCTCCTTCACTACCACCGCCGACCCGGAACTGCTTGATGATGGCGGAACCGGAGGATACTCGATACCACTTTCAGATTCGGTATCGTCCGCAGCCGCAACCTCACTCGGAGCCTGCCAGACATAGATCTTCCCGTCCCGGGAGGCGGCGAAGATCTGTGAACCGTCGACATAAACCCACTGCATCGGCTGTTTGATATCATCAATGACTCCGAAGAGATCAAAATCTTCTTTCTCCCAGATATATATTCCGTGATCCAGGCTCGATCCATATATATAGTCTCCACCCGATATGGCGGAGGTTACCTGATTAATCGGCTCGGAGAGAATCTTCTTTAAGTAGAACGAGGAATAATCCCAGATATAGATATTACTGTCCGCTGAGGCACCGTAGATATAACTCCCATCGGCCCGGACGGCGTTCAGATCATCACTCGCACCGGTCAGGATTTCTTTCAGGTCGAATGTCGCCCGATCCCAGAGATAGACATTGTAGTCCGCCCCACCGCTGGCGGCATAGATCCGCCCGCTATCGGCATATACCGAATTGAGCCATCCCCCCGGACCGGCCACTTTTGACTGAAGATCGAACGCGCCCCGGTTCCAAACATAGATAGAACCGTCATAGTTCGCCGAATAGATATAGTCGCTGTCCGCGAAGACCGATTCGGCGTAATACTGCCCGTCTCCCAGAACGTGGAGAAAATTGAAGTTATTACGATCCCAGACATAGACCCGGCTGTCATCATTCGATCCATAGATATAGTCATCATCGGCATAGACCGAGAGCATCTCCTTGCAGTCCGGGACCGTGAGCGCCGCTACCTGTTGATAGGTCGACCGATCCCAGAGATAGATGTAGTTGTCTTCATTGGCGCCGTAAATATAATCATCATCGGCATAGACCGAGAACATCCAGCCTTTACCACGGGAGAGGACAGCCAGCAGGGTCAGATCTCCTGGTGTCGGGGATGGGCTCGAATCAATCGGGATCAAAAATCCAAAGGTCGGCGATGGCTTCGGAGTCGGGGTTATGAACCCTTCGGGAGTCGAGGTTGGCACCGCAGTCGGAGGCGGAGTCGGAGTGTGGTAACCTCTTGGAGACGGTGTCGACGATGGAGGCGGGGTTGGGGTTCTATAATTCCCCGGAGTCCTGGTCGGCATCGGGGTTGGAGTAGAAGAAGCGGTCGGGGTCGGGGTGGGGGTCGGGGTATTTTCCGCTTGCCAGATATAGATATTGCCATCGGCGGAACCGCCGTAAATGTAATGGGATACGGCATCTCCCGGCCGGTAACGGTCGGCGAAGACACTGTTTATCGAGAGACTGCCTGTCTTCAGAGTTGTCTGAAGAGAAAAATCATCGTTCGACCAGGCATAGACCATTCCATCGGGACCGGCGCCGTAGAGATACTTCCGATCATCGGAGGAGAGACTCCCTATCTGCCCGGGGACCGCCGGGAGAGCGGTCTGAAGAAGAAAGGAACCTTTCCGCCAGACGGCGGCGGAGGGATCGGAACTCCCTCCATAGCAGTAGTTACTATCAACCGTCGTCGCCCACATGATATCCGTGCCGACGGAGAAAGCGGAGGATAAAGTCATTGTTTCTCGATCCCAGAGGTAGAGCGCGCCATCAACGTTGGAGCTATAGATATACTCATCATCCAGGCAGATCGAGAGCATGGGACCCACTCCCCGATCCAGAACAGTCTGAAAACTGAAGTCGGCGCCGTCCCAGATATATATCCCTCCATCATTGTTGGCCCCGCAGATAATCTCCCCGTCGCCAGCCACCGAATACATAAACTCACGGGCCTGATCGAGAACGGCCAGGAGCGAGAATCCTCCGGACCGGAGATCATTGCTCCAGGCATAGATACTGCCGTCCTCACTCGCCCCATAGATATTCCGGCGGGAGTTATCCCGGAACGACTGAATCCCATAAATATTCCCATCGCTATATCCCCCGACAGTCTCCCGGAAATAGAACCCGTACGCGGTCCGCTCCCAGATATGGACTTCTCCGCCACCGGATCCCCCGTAGAGATAGCGATCATCCGCCCAGACCGACCAGACAGGACTTCCGACTGAGAGAGTATCAACCAGATCAAAGGTCATCGGACCAATCTTCGGAAACGGGGAGGCCGATGGTGCCGGCGATGGAGATAGCGCCGGGATGGGCTCCGGTGTTGCCGCACGGAGGATCAATGTGGGAGCGGGCGTCGGAATACGCGCGCCTCTCGATCCGCTCCCCACGGCTGGGGTAGGAACCGCCTTGGCAAGTTCACAGAGCCATTCGTCCGAGTAGGTACTCCCATCGGAACCTATGAAGTAATAGACTGCGGTAAACTGATTAAAATGAGCTGGGGGATAAACATTGACGGACTGCCCACCATCGTAGGTGAACTCCACCCAGTCCCCTGTATGAGTAGTAAAATTCTGGGCTTTCCTGTATATTCTTATCGCGACCGCCTGTTTGGGATAACTCGTATATTCGTGGAAAGTATTTCTATTGTCATAGACATAACCGTAACCAAGTCCTCCACCTGGTTTGGTTGCCCGGGTAATTCTATAAACCCATCCTGTACTGCTGGTTGCCCGGGTAAAGGCGATCGACATATCTTCAAGCTCGGAAAATTCAAGGGGGTCGTTACCACAGTAAGGCGTCGGGGTCGGGGTCGGGGTTATAGATGGTGAAGGGGTCAGGGTCGGAGATACTGTCGGAGAGAATGTCGGGGTCGGAGTTGGTGTCTTATAATCTTCCGGGGTCGGGGTGGATACCGGGGGCGCGGTCGGTGCCGGGGTTGGAGTTGTCAGGGCAATCCCGAACAAATCCCAGTAGACCGACCGATAGGCCTCCATCAACAGGCTGTAAGCGAGAGTCTCCTTATGAGGATCGTACTCGGTATCTTCATAGTCATCATACTTAACCGTGGGCCGGTTTGGATAGGTAACGGTTATTTCTTGTTTATCAGTAGTACGATCAAATATACCCCTTCCCTTCATGCCCGGGCCAAAAGCAGCAAAAAGCTCCTCGGGCGGGACCCAGGCCGATGAGACTTCGGGAGTGGAGGTCGGAGTAGGCGTCGGGGTCCGGTATCCTACCGGTGTCGGGGTAGGGTAGAGCCAATAACAGGTGCTGTACGGCAACATCCATGAAGACAACGGAGTTGACGCGGGGGTGAGCAGGGCCGGTTCTAATCCGGGTTCGGAAGAAGAATCACCATTGGCTTCCAGGATAGGTTCATCGATCGGAGGAGCGACGATTCCAACCTTAAATCCGAATGAGGAGGAAGAAGCGGAAGAGGTGAGGTCCGACGACCCGGCGACGGAGTCCGTCCCCTCGTCGCAGAAGGCCGGAAGAACGAAAAGCAATCCCACCATTATTCCAAGCAGCACGCCGGCTTTATTTATTCTCCATCTCATCATCTTCTCCTGATTATATTATTAAGTAAACCGTTTTGGGTTTTCGGAATCTTATTAGCCATTGAACTTGCTCACCTGCCGGATAAATGCTTGCATCCCGATGGATATCGGGGCCGGCAGGGGTCGTTTTGCTTTCGATGGCTCCGGTTAGCCATTGAACTTGCTCACCTGCCGGATAAACCGGCAGGGGCCGTTTCGCTTTTTGGGACTCCGATTAGCCATTAAACTTGCTCACCTGCCGGGTAAATGCTTGCATCCCGATGGATATCGGGGCCGGCAGGGGCCGTTTCGCTTTTTGGGACTCCGATTAGCCATTAAACTTGCTCACCTGCCGGATAAATGCTTGCATCCCGATGGATATCGGGGCCGGCAGGGGCCGTTTCGCTTTTCGGGGCTCCGGTTAGCCATTAAACTTGCTCACCTGCCGCGCGAGGCGGCAGGGGTCGTTTTCTTGGTCTGGTTTCGCGATGTCGGACGGGTCTGACCAGTCGGACATATCTGACAGCTTTAACCGGTCGGACTGTTCAGCACCTCCAACCATCCATCGGTCTTCAACGACCTTTAACGTTCTTTTTCAGACTCCAGCTCCACGCTCCAGCCCTAAGCGATCTATATGCATCTGTGTTCACATCTGTGTAAATCTGTGTTCTTTTCCCTGTGTTCCGATCTGTGTAAATCTGTGTTCTTTTCCCTGTGTTCCGATCTGTGTAAATCTGTGTATTTCCTTTATATCCTCCGCGCTGAAACTACCGTAAAATCAACATCCAGTTTGTCCGCCACCTTGCGGCTCAACTTTATCTCAAGCCTCTCGACCTTCAGGCCTTCCGACGAAGATTCCATCGCGGCTAAAATATCCAGCAACTCCGGGATGGTAACCTTTTCCAGATGGACAGTAAGGAATGTCTGGCGATAAAGGTCCTGGATATTTTCCTCACGGGACTTCATCCGCCTCACATCGACGGTCGGGGCCTGCTCCTTGATCAGCTTCTCCAGAAAACCCTTCAGGGAGGTAGCAGCTCCCGCCGCCGCCAAACGGCTGGTAACCAACCCGGTCTCCTGCTGAAGGCGGGTATAGCGGGCCCGGAGACGCACCATCCTGGAGAGTACATCCTCCCGTGAAATCACTTCACTCCGCAGCTTCGACCATCGGTTATATAACGAGTCATCCCAAAGATAGAAGAACCAGAGGAGAGCGATAATCAAGACCGCGATCCCCCCCATAATTAAGGTCCGTTTTTCTTTCTTCTTAAATTTCATTTTAAATTATCGCCTGCGGTGCTAACTCACCGAAAAGGTATTAAGATTAGCACCGCATAGAATCGCTCAATTTAGGTAATAGTTATTTTCGCGCAGCAGAAGCAATAGGGATACTGTACTCAAACTCTACCGTAACCAGCTTTCCTCCCTTCTTCAGGGTTTTTGTGTCACGGGTTTCTTTGATCTTATCACCGATAAAATAATCCGACTTAGCCAATGAGTTTTTTATAAGATCAGCCGGTCGATATTTCTCGGTCCTACCCCGGAAAATCACCCGCTTTTCATCTATATCCAGAACTACTACCTGAACCTTGATATCTTCCGGAATCACTGCGCTGATCTCCCTGAGAATATCGAGACTGGAGACCGAGATCATATCCTGATAGTATTCAAGTTCTTTGCGAGCCTTCTCAACTCCTTCCTTCATCTCCTTAAGTTCGCTCCCCTCTTTCGGTACCGCCTGATCGGGGAAGGAGGTCTGCAGGATATCCTTGATATTTTGGAACAGAGACTCCGAAGTATTTTTCTCCATTTCAATCCTCCAGAAAAAGCCCATTGCCAATAATGCCGTCAACCCTACCACCAAAGCTATGGTGGTAAAAACTCGGCGGCGAAGCTTCTTCCAGATTCCTCCAAACGCGAACTCACCTCTCCGAAAATCAATCCGAACTTTTTCCGGGACTATCTCACTCACAGCCAGACCCAGAGCTGCCCCGACAATAGTGGGGTTCTCGGGGGATTTCTTCGTATTCACTCCGGAAAAAGGGTTGAGATCCAGCGGCTCAAGATTCAACTTCCTAGAGAGCTCATCTTTTAACCCATGCTGAAGAGAAGCGCCGCCGGTCAGAATAATATTTTTGAGCGGATGGCCGCCCAATGCCGAAGCGGCAGTGTTGATTGTCCTCAATAGCTCGGTTTCCAGCCTGAAGATTACGCCCGATATTACCTCCTCTATCGGCGCGCCCGATCCGGCGGAAGATATCTTCAGCGCCTCGGCCTCGGCAAATCCACAGCCTTTCTCATCCATTATCACCCTGGTGACCATATCCCCCCCCCAGGAGAAACTCCTCAGGTAGACCACAGCACCATCCAGTAGAAAAGCCGCCCCGGTATGGACCGCCCCGATATCCAGCAGCATAGTCGCCTCCCCGGCAGGGAGGTCTATCAATGAGGTATACACCCGGCAACTGCCCAGCAGATCAACACTGACTTTAGACGGATCGATTCCGGCCTCGGCCAGCAGACTGAGATGGCCTTCCAGGACTGTCTTCTTGGCAGCCATCATTATCACCCGGGTCTTTCCCCCCGCCAGTTCCTCAACCGGCCAATAATCAATAATGATCTGATCGAGAGGGAAGGGAACGTGCAGTTCTGCCTCCGAAGCTATCACCTGCCGGATCTGGGAGTCTTTAGTGAATGGAAGTTCCAGGCTGCGGACAAATACCCGGTGGATGGGGAGTGATGAGACCAGCACCTCTTCCTTCATGCGCATACCACGGGTCAACGATCGCAAACTCTCCAGCACCACTTCAGGAGAAACACTCCCCGCTTTCTCCCGGGGGATACGGCAGTCTCTCAGGTCGGTTAACCGGGGCTTCTTGCCGTTTTTCTTCAAGGCCGCTATCCGGATGCCGGTAGTCCCGATATCAATTGCCCGGCAATTAGGCACTGCGGCGGAACCGTTTTTAAATATATTCGAGATATTCATATTAGAACTTCGCTTCGCATTTTTTAAAAGGACAATTTTGGGACAAGACGATTACCCAACCTCGGCCCCTTTTATGGCAGGACCATTACAGGCAGGACTATTACCCCTTACCTCGGCCCCTCTTAAGATCAATTTATCTTAAATCATTTTGCTATTTTATCATTCTACCTTAAATCGTCCTGCCTGAAATAGTCCTGCCATTAATCGTCCTGTCCCATAATCGTCTTGTCAAAAACAGTCCTGTTATCGACCCTCAAACCGCCAATAGCAGATCACGATCCGGTTTTCCTGACGCTGGACGATAGCCCGAACCCGGGCGGTCGTCTTCCCCACTTTCCCCTCGGAGAGGATATTAAAATATTCACTGCTGACCTTGAAATTCTCTAAAAATTTGTCCTTAATCTTGAAACTCAAGTACTCATCATCGTTTATATCTTCCACCGACTGGAAGGGAAGCTCCTCCCTGGCAGCGATAATATCATCAGCCAAGGTCATCTGGTCATCATTCTCATCCTGTAGCATTACTTCCAGAACTTCCTTGGAAGCAGTGTTGATATTAACTTTCCCATCACCATAGACAGTCATATATCCCCGCAATCCAAGAAACGGTTTATCGGCCCAGGGGTCGATGAGTTCCAGTCCGTCACCCTTCTCCTCAACCTCGATCTCCTCCCGAAGCGGCCACCCCTCCAGCATGGTCTCGTTCATATCCTTGATCAGTGCCAGCTCCCCGATCGTCTCCATAGGACCGCTCCTCTCAATTCCATCGATACTCCCACTCGGCTTATCTTCAATCCAGTCGACTATCGCGTCCATCGTTCCTTTCGGTGTATCAAATAGAGAGATAGCGAAGGGATCGATCCCATCCGCTTCATCGGCCAGCTCCCTGATCTGCTCCAGCAGGAGCTTCGCGGAGAGATACTCGGACGATTCATCGTCAATCTCGATCTTATCATCATCATCGTCATCATCATCGTCATTCTCCGCGTCTTCTTCTACCTCCTCCTCATCTTTCTTGCTCTTCTCTTCCTCCTCCTTTCTCTTCTTCTCCCTCGCTATCTTCTTCAGCGGATCGTCTCTGTCTTCATCCGTCAGTTTTTTTTCTTCTTCCTCCGCCGCCGGTTCACCCCCGGATAGCTCCGTCCGGGCGGCCGCGATCTCTTTTACCGCGTCCTCCAAAATAAGATTCAGGTTAAACTTTCGATCCTCGTCGACAATCTTAAATACAAACTCTCCCGTACCCAGTTCTACCGACGACCCCGGCATTGCCCATTCCTCATCCAGGCTATCGACTCCTTGATCTTCGTCATCTTCCCCTACCGATTCAGTCTGGCCCGCCACGGGGTCAGTGTCCCCGTCTTCACCGGTATCCATTCCGGCGAGCTTATCCTCTTCCAGTAAGAAAATCGCCTGATTGATCCCGGCCCGGGCCAGATAATAAGCCTCCACACTATCCCGTGCCCCCGAGGCCATCTTCTTATCCAGGGAACTTAGATAAATGAACTGCATTACCAGCACAGCCAACAGAACAATCATCAGAACCACCGTGATCAGGACCACGCCGGCTTCGGCTTCTATTTTTCCTATGCTTTTCATCTTCTCATCAGTTTCCGCTGATTCGAAAAAGTCGGACAAGTCGGACTTGTCAGACCGGTCTGACGGATCAGGCATACCCACCGTTTCACGGCCTTCAACTTTTCAACGATATTTAACGGTCTTTAACGTCTCTTATATTTCTCCCTCCTCCTCTTCCTCTTCCTCCTGCCTCGGAGTCATTGGAAGTGATGTCACCACGCTGAATTTCTTGGGCGCCTTATCCCCTTTGACTCCAATGGAAATTGTAATCCTCACTCCATAGGGGAGAATCGGCATCTCTTCATCTGATTCGCCTGCGGACGCGGTGGCTTCTTCTCCGCCCCATGTATCTACCCAATCAATGCCATTAAAATACTTGAAATCCAGCGAACGTATATTTTCCGCCAGGATTACTTCTTTTATCTTCCCAAACGGCTCTTCCAGATCAAAATAGGGTGAAGTCTCCATAAAGAGAAACCCATCATCACTTCCCCGTCCCAGGTAATATTTCACCTCAAATGAATCATAGCCTATCCATTCCTCTCCGCCCAGAATAGAGGTTGTAGTCACCATACTCAGGGAATCGTTTTCCAGGCCGCCATACCATTCATCAATACCCACAAACATCTTGCCCTCTTCTCCAAAGAGCGGCTGATAGGATCCGCCTATCTCCTTGGCCAGCGTATCCAGAGTGATCCGGGCGGTCTGATAGACATCGGAGACCTTGCTGTAGTTCATGGTAGTCTTCACAATTGTATGATACGCCCCATATACCACCGACAGAATCATCGCCGCCATCACTACCCCGATTAGGATTTCAATGATAGTAAAGCCGGCGTTCTTTTCCTCCCTGTGCAGTTGCATTTTTCTTCGTGTTTTTCATTTCCAACTAATTCGAGCTAGTCAGACGTGTCGGACCAGTCGGACGTGTCGGACATTCTAGCCGTTTCACGATCTTCAACGACCTTTAACGCTTTTCTCTTTAACGTTCTTTCTTTTTAACGTCTTCATTTTTCAACGTTCTCTTGTTTCAACGTCCTTTCTTTTCAAAGTCCTTATTCCTCAGTAATCTCCTCTTCCTCTTCTTCAAAATATAGATTCACAATGTATGTCTCAAGATCAACACCGATGCGCTTATCCTCATCCTTCTTCTTTCCCGGTTTAGCTGATCGGGGAGATACCCCCACAACGATCTGCGCCAGAGTACCATCTTCGTCAAAGGACATTTCATCGCTCATATTCAGATAAGGATAAGTCTTCATATCCTCATCTTCCGGGACCATCTCCAATCCCTCAAAGCCCATCGTCTCCAGCGTACCGATCCGGCTTTGAGCCAAGAGGCTAGCCATGGTTATCTCCCGCGCCTTTCTGATATTATGTACGGTATCTCCGTGGGTAATCAATAGCGGCACTAGAAACACTCCCAGCATAGCCACCGCGACCATTACCTCCAGCAGAGTGAATCCTGAATTATTATCTCTGGCATATATCTTCATAATAGTATGAATGCCAATCTGTCATCACTCCCTACTCCCAAACCGGCACATCCCCCCTCCGACCCAAAATAAGACCCCCTACTGCCCACTCCCTACTGCCCATTGCCTATTCCACCACCTCAACCGTTGACTTTCCGGTATAAGGTTTAACCTTGATCACCACCTTATCCCCCTGTTCCGTTTCCAGGTATATCTCGGCGCCGTTGGAATTTCCCCTCGGGTAAAAACGGACAACCGGTTTATATCTATCTACAGCACGGGTTTTAAGTTTTAGACGCGATATAGTCATCCCTTCCGGTATTCTTCGCTTCCTCGGCTTCTTCTCCTCTTCGTCTTCTCGGTAGCTGTAATAACTCCTTCTCTTATCGTCATCTTCTTTCGCGATAAACCAGTACTCCTGCTTGTCGCGGTCAATATGAAAATTATATACCCGGCCATCAACCACCGCCCGGGAGCGGGTATAATCAAGTGCCCCCGCCAACTCCCGGCTGAATCCCAGGAGCTTTCTTCCCGAAAAGAGACCGGTCAATCGAGGCATGACGACTGTAAATACAACCCCGATCAGAATTATGA
>Ga0307991_1000985_pt1 | contig 20353 bp, 18 predicted proteins | sample EllFjometagen131_FD_203146 | JGI IMG/M metagenome (GOLD analysis project Ga0307991, IMG submission 203146) | Marine microbial communities from Ellis Fjord, Antarctic Ocean - #131 | ecosystem: Environmental > Aquatic > Marine > Unclassified | place: Southern Ocean | collected 2014-10-08 | reverse complement strand
TTCAAGGCATACTCGGCGCTGACAACCTGACTGTGCTGCTCTGCAACGGCCAGACGATAGTCCTGATCATCTATCTTCAGGATCTGCTCGCCCGCTTTCAGGTGTCCGCCTTCCGTGAATCGGGGGTTGATCTTTACGATATCTCCGGCCATACGGGTCTTGAGCGTGATTTCACGGGCCGGGATGATGCTTCCCATCGCCGGGACTATGACCTGCTCCGATGTGTGCCGGGCCGGCAGAGTCTCCACCAGGGGTGCCTCCCGCACGGGAGGGGTTTTGCGCGCCTTGGGGGCGGTGCTGCCGATGTAGAGCGCGACGACGACAGCGATCACAAGAACCACAAGTGGCATCACTATCTTTTTGCCCATTCGTCCTTCGCCGGATGATGCTGTCCGATCCGCCGGTGATTTGCTTGTTCTTTCCTGTTTTTCCATGGAAGTTTTACCCTTTATCATTGCTGGAAGTTTTCGTTGGTTCTCCCGCTTTCATGCTGCCGCCGGGGGTCAGCTTGTCTGCCCATGTCCCGCCCAAAGCGCGGTACAGCGCCACACGGGCGATCAGCAATTCGGCCTGCCGCTTGATCAGATCCACGTCGAGGGACTGGACCTTGAGGAGTTGTGTCAGGACGGGCAGGTAATCGTCGATTCCTTTGAGATAGCGCTCTCGGGCCTCATCGAGCGCACGACCGGCCGCCTCAATCTCCGCCTTCAAGGCATCGATATGCCGGCGCCTCTTCTCCTCGGTGATCAGTGCGTCCTCGACCTCTTTGATCGCCGTGTAGACCGTCCGCCGGTAGGCGGAGAGATTCTCATCGGCAACCGCCCGCAGGCGGTCCACCTCCGCAGCACGCCGTCCTCCGTCGAAGAGCGGGGCGGTCAGGTTCGCGGCGAGATTGGTCAGCCAGCTGTGGAAGAGCAAGTTGATATCGGGTGCCTGGTAGGCCGCCGATGCGGTCAGACTGATAGTGGGAAGACGATTCGCGCGCGCCGCCGCGACCTGCCAGTCCATCGAACGCAATTTCAGCCCCGCCGCCCGTACATCCGGCCGGGTGGCCAGAAGATCCGCGGGGAGGCCCGTCTTCGGGATCTCGAATGGTTCCGGCAGCGTGCTTCTGCTGATCGCGAGCGCTGTCCGGGGCGGTTTCCCGAGCAGCAGGGCCAGCGTGTGCATCAGAATCTGCTCCTGCTCTTCGACGAGAGGTATCTGCGCCCGAACCTGCGCGACCACCTGTCGCTGCTGGTAGACATCAAGGGCGGACACCATTCCTTTGCGAAACCGAAGTTCTATCAGTTCAAGATAGGTTGTATTGATGCCCAGTTGCTCGTTCAGGATCTGCATCTGTCTTCTCTGTGAAATGATATTGATCCAGTTCTCAGCCACCTCGGCGGCAAGTGTCATGGCGGCTGCGTTAAGATCTTCACGGGTCGCGGTCGCATCGAGAATCTTTGCCTCCTGCTCGGAGCGAATCCGGCCCCACAGGTCCAGTTCGTAGCTGGTAGTCAGACCCAGGGAATAGGTCTTGGTGGATATTGTTGTCAGGTTGCCGGAGGTGTTCTTCGCCCTCTGGCGTTTGTAGGAAGGGCCTGCGGTTGTGGACAGGCCTGGATAGAGTGAGGCTCCCGACTGAACCGCCAGGGCCTTTGCTTGATTGAGGCGCGCCCAGGCCTCTTTAAGCGTAAAACTGCCGGAGAGGGCCTCCCCGATCAGTGCGTTCAGCTCCCCGTCGTTGAACTCCTGCCACCAGCGTTCCTGCCGTTCGGGTCCGGACGGATAGAGGGAAAAGGTCCGGGGCATTTTGCCTGCCGGTGATTTCCTTACGGGTGGCCTGAAAGGATTACATGACGACAAAAAAGAAATCGTGACGACGATCAACAGAAATGTTTTCAGAACCCGATATTTCATCCCCCATCCTTATAACCGCGTTATTCAGACTGTGTTTTAGTATAGTCGCTTCAATTCCACAAGTTGTTACAAAAAAGTTTTACGACCCGAAAATGCGGGAAGAAACACTATATAATCTCTCAAAATTATTGCAAGACATCTTTTTTTTGTAACCTTTTTGAGAAGGCATGCGACTAACACAGCAAAGGAAAAGTTTTAACAGACACATCAAAAACCAAGTGGAGGAAATCAATGAAGTCAACAAGGAAAAGCATAGTAATGATGGCAATTGTTCTGGCAGTCGTGTTTGCCGGTTCATCGCTGGTACTGGCGAGAGGGTACGGGGCATGCGGCGGAGGTTCTTGCGCCGGACCGGGATACGGATGGGGACCGGGGGCGGGTGGACCGGGCCTGGGAGCGGTCATGAGTCTGAATCTTTCAGATTCTCAAAGGGACAAGATACTCAAGATCGTGGAAACCCATCAGATTGAAGGTATAAAAGCCAGAGGAGAGATGATAAAGGAGAACAACAGCCTCGGGACGGCCCTCCAGGCCGATAAGGTCAACGAGGAGGAGGTTCGCAAGGGCTACGAAAAGTTGTTTTCGCTGCGGACGGACAGGCTGGTCGCTCGGGCAAAGATGATTGCCGAGATGAAGGAGATCCTTACCCCGGAGCAGGTGAAACTGCTGGATGAGCTCACGGCCAAACGATCCGACAAGTTGGAATCACGGCGTGGTTACGGCAGGCCGCTTGCCGGCGGCGGGTACGGTGACTGTCCCCGGAGATAAAGATAAGATTGTCCCGAAGAAGGTGGAAACGGATGGGCGCTGTTTTTCCTCTTCAGCCCCCTCCGTTATTCCGCTTTCACGGAATACCGGAAGGCAAAGGGCTCTGGGGCCTGTGCCGCTGATTATGCATTGCAAGTTGAACCCCTTTTCGTTTACTATAACAGCCGATTGAAAAAACCGGATCGTGTGAGTCGATGCATAATACTCCCAGCAAGCCCAATGATCGTGAGATCATCCAACGGATTCTTGACGGAGACGCAGACGCGTTTGCGGAGATACTGACACGATATAAGGACTATGTGATGGGGATTGTGAGTAGACACGTGCCTTACGAGCAGGCTGAAGAAACCGCGCACGATGCCTTTATACGGGCGTATCAGTCGCTGGCGACCTTCAGGGGAGAAGATAATCTCAGACACTGGCTCGCCTCCATTGCGGTGAGGACCTGTTATGACTTCTGGAGGCAGCGCTACCGCTTGAAAGAGGTCCCCATGAGCTCTCTGACGCAGCAACATCAGGAGTGGCTGGAAAACGTTATATCGGATACATCGGACCGGGCATTCGGCGAGCACGGATCACGGAAAGAGGCGCGGGAAGTACTTGACTGGGCGCTGGCGAAACTATCCGCCGAAGACAGAATGGTCTTGGAGATGGTATATCTTGAGGGTCTGACGATACGGCAGGCCGCCGAACTGCTCGGCTGGACCACTGCCAACGTCAAGGTCCGGTCGTTCCGGTCCCGGAGAAAACTTCAGAAACTCCTTTCGGGACCGATAGGAGAAGGGATGATACAATGAAAGACAATACGACAAAGGTCAGGGAAGCACTCCGCGCGGCGTACCGGGAAAAAGAAACGGACCAGACCGGCGAGCTGTGGAAGACGCGCGTGATGGGCCATGTTCGAAGCCTCGGTGCCCCCGCGGCCCCGGCAAATTTCTCCGTGCTCTTTGGCCGGTTTGTGTGGCGGGCCGCACCCGTCGCCTGTCTCCTGATAGTCGCGCTGACGGTAGGGCTGGTAAACCTTGACTACGCGCCGGAATACGAAATAACCGCGACATTCATGGCCGATCCGATTGAAAGCACCGTCGAACAGCTCTGGGCAGGATAAGGGGAGGGGAGGATGAATAATAAAGTGAAGGTATCTGTCGGGGTACTTCTTGTGTTCGCCCTCGGAATCCTCGCGGGAGTGTTCGGAACGCAGGCCTATATGAAATACCGTGTTTCTCATTTTGTCCAGAGGGGTCAGGAGGCACGGGCTGAATTATTCCTGGAGAAGCTCTCGCGCAACCTCGACCTGACAGAGGCACAGCGAACCGAAATCGGAAAGATCGTCAGAGAATCGCACGAGAGACTGGGCCAGATCAGCCGCAGATGCCAGCCTGAAATACGGGGAATCATAGAGCACGATTTTGGGATGATTCGTGAAATTCTCAACAATGACCAGAGAGAGAAATTTGACCGTTTTCAGAAACGGTTCCATGAGCGGGGCAAACATCGGATGTTCCGTCAGTCGCTCCCGCGGCCGTCCCCACCCTGTGAGCAATAGGGGAAACAGCGGGTTGAGTTTGATCGTTGGCAAAAAACAATTGTAGTGTCGTGTCAATTATCGCTCAATTATTGTTATGCATCATCTATTCTTCAAATATGTTTCAACTGCCAGCTTGTGTTTGGCTACATAATCGCAGCTCGGCTCTTCGCCGCACTTTCTACATTTTGAATCGTAGGTTGAATTGATGCTCCGGCACTGAGGACACGTATAGTTCCATCGAATGTCCTTAAGCCACTGTCCATAGCCAACGGCCCCAATCTGCTCCAGGTTATCCCAAAGCTCGATCCTATGAGGCATTTCAGATTGAAATTGTTTTAGATCACCGCAGGGATATTCCGCGCATTCAACGCAAAAATCAATCCCTCGTTCAGCCGCGCAGGAGAACATTTTGCATTTCTCGCAATAAGGCCCTCTCTTGGCCGACCGACATCCGTAACATTTAACCGCTTCCTCAGAAAGCTGAAATCGTTTTGCCAGCCCCTTGAGCCTTGCCGGATCTTCCCTGGTGGCGATGAACAAAGTGCATGCCTCACAGTAAAGGCCGCATACAGCGGCTACTGTTTTGTCCATTTCTCCTGAATATTTTTCTTGTTTTTGCATGACGACTCCCTTTACCCACGTCACTGAAGCGCTTTGAGCATGGGGGGGAGCAGGACGCCCACCAATAATAATGCCATAAGTGGACGCATGAGATTGACGGGCTTTATATTGTGTTCCCTGATTGCCGTTGTTGTGTGGTTTGCAGCCGAAAGAATAAAGAACAGCAACATCACGGTTACAACGGTTGCGTCCGCGTATCGCCCCCAATCCAGGATAAAAACAAGCAGGGCAGTGAAGGCTGTTGCCAGGTTACTCAAGCCGGATTGGATCTGATACGCGCGATTGGGTTTATACCCAATCTTCTCAGAAGCTATTTCCCCCAATATCAGAGATTCAAAGGCTACTGTTCCGGACATGATAATTACCACGATTGGCCCAAGAATATGAAACTTCGATACGGCGTCAGTGCCAAAATAATCTGCAAAGAAATACACAAGCACTATGCCGGCAGGCCGAATCCACTCCATCATCCTTGAAAGGATCTTCTTCATCTTTGTTTCTCCTAAATTCCGGGAATTTGCCATGTCGTTACTATGCAGATGATATCCCAGGGTATCAATGAACGAAGTATACTGTCCCCGGAATTCTGTAAACACGGTAATTTTGCTGTATAGGCCCCTCGACTGTAGAAATCGTAATATCGTCACGAAGCGCCCACAAAAAACAAAAGCCCCGCTTCTCTTTTCGAAAAACAGGGCTTTCAGAATCGCATCATAATCCCCCCGTGGTTACAATCGATCAAAGCATACGAAAACATATTGGAAATTTATAAAAACCTGTCAAAGCAATAAATCTATGGTGATTGTTTGTCAAGAAGTTTTGCAGACAATGAGAATTTCAAACAAACTCACGAAGGCAGAGAAGGAGGGCCTTGTTTTCAAAAGTGGAGGGGGAATCTCCTGTAATTGAATTATCGGCACATAGCTCTCGTGCTCGAAGCCAGTCCACGTGCTCCGATTTTTTGAATTCCAGGCAAGAAGCAGTTCTCCTCCGGCCTTTCGCCTCATGGTCTCTCCCCGTCTTTATGAAAATCGGACGTTTCCCCTGGCGAAAGAGGCGAAGATGCCGCCAGTGCAGAGGATGCCGAATACAGCAAAGGCGATTCTGAAGCTGGTCAGGAAGAGGTCGGGATCCGTTTGATGGAGTTCCGTATCACCGACAAACAGGGCAATCAGCAAGGTCACGATGGTCATGCTCGTGGCCATTCCGATCATGCGCATGGTTGAAACTGCTGACGCGGCAACCCCATAGAATTGTTTATCTACCGATCCCATGATCGCGTTGGTATTGGGTGAGGAGAACAGGGCGAACCCGAAACCGATGAGCGCCAGGTTCAGTGTGATCATCCAGACAGGTGTGGAGATGCCGAGAAGCGTAAAGAGAAAAAGGCCCAGCGCGTTAAGCCCCATTCCGCATGAAGCGACAATACGAGGTTCGATCCTGTCTGAAAGCGAACCGGCGAATGATGAGAATAGCGCCATGATAACAGGTTGCGCGAGAAGGATGAGACCGGCTGTCTGGGGACTGTATCCCCGGATTACCTGGAGATACAGAGAGAGGAGGAACCCGATAGCAAATGTTGCGCTGTAGTTGATCATCGCGGCCAGATTGGAAAAGGCAAAGACAGTGTTATGAGAGAAGAGCCGCATGTCTATGAGAGGGAAGGGGACCCTTGATTCGAGAAGGATAAAGCCCGTCATGAGGATTACGCCGGCTATCAGAATATACTTTGCCCATGGCGTGCTGTAGATTGATGACATCCCATATAAAAGCGCTGCAAGTCCGAACATGTAGAGTATACTGCCGGCGATATCGAATTGTTCTCCCCGCGCGCTGATCGATGTATCCCGCACACGGACCATAATGAACACAACAGAGGCCAGACCAAGGAAAGCGGTAAAGTAAAAGATGCTTCTCCATCCCAGATGCTGGCATATGAATCCTCCGAGAACAGGCCCGAGTGAAAGACCGATATACGTCGCCGTTACGGCCAGCCCCATTGCCTTTCCCCTCTGTCCGGGCGGATAGGCGGCAGAGATTATCGCCATCCCCGTGGCGTATATCATTGAAGCCGTTATTCCCTGCAGTACCCGGAAAAGAATGAGCGAGGCATTCGACCACGAAACCGCGCACAGAAACGTGAAGGTTGTAAAGCCTGCCGTTCCCAGGAGAAAGATCCTTTTTCTCCCTGTCATATCGGCAATTCTTCCCATGGGCAGGAGAAAGGCGGCTGATGCAAGAATATACCCGGTGACAATCCAGCTCAGGACAAGGGCGCTCCCCGCGAATTCCTTCCCGATTAACGGTAATGCCAAATTTGTTGAACTGCCGATAAACGTTGTAAAAAAAGATGTCATCATAACGGAGATGACGATGCTCTTCTCCGGCAATACAGGTTTGTTACTTACTTCTCTTGTATGTTTTTCCATCCGTAAAAATAAATCTCCACAGGATCTTCCACAACACGGTGGCGAATCAACGATTTCCCTTAATAGATATCTTAATTCAATACATTATAACTGAATTCTCATAGATTTATTCTGGAATAACTGTCTATATCTCAATGAGAAAACAGGGTCAAACCTTTATCTGCTTTTGAACCGGTCAGGAGATCCGATGGATTTCAAAGCGTACAGCCTCTCAAAGGCATTTCCTTTTGATGCATGATAGTGTATGTACGGGTAGCATTTATGAAGGTGACAAGAAATTAAGCAAGAGATCATAATATTCTAAACGTCAATGATATCTCAGCAAAGGAGGGGAAAATGAATTTTTTGATCCAACCGAAGAAGTACAAAAGCCTCATGACGGACGAGGGGTCTCGGGCCATCATGGACAAGACCGTTGCCTTTTTCGAGAAGATGGGCAAAGAGAGGCTTTTGGATGATTACAACAAGAAGATCTGGTATGAGGAATTTATCGGGTTTATCGGCAAGGAGCAGATCTTCGCCAAACTGCTCACCCCCAAGGAATACGCGGGGGGTGATCCTGACTGCCGGTGGGATACGGCCCGTAACAGCGAATTCAGTGAACTGCTTGCATTCTATGGACTGGGGTACTGGTATTGCTTCCAGGTAACGATTCTCGGCTTGGGACCCATCTGGATGAGCCCCAACGAAAAGGCAAAACAAAAGGCGGCAAAGCTCCTGAAGGAGGGGGCGATATTCGCGTTCGGTTTGTCGGAGAGGGAACACGGGGCGGACATCTATTCTACCGAGACGACTCTCACCCCAAAGGATGACGGAACCTGGGTTGCCAATGGTGAAAAATACTATATCGGCAACGGTAACGAGGCGGAGATGGTCTCCACCCTGGGCAAGATCAAGGATGGCACGGACGACTACACCTACTTTGTCACCAATTATCACAACAAGGCCTATGAGCTGAAGAAGAATGTCATTTCCCATCAGGAGTATGTCTCGAACTTCGCGCTCCATGATTACCCCATTACGGAAGACGATATCCTGTCCCGCGGTTCTCACGCATGGGATTCGTCACTGAACACGGTCAACGTCGGCAAATTCAACATTGGCCCGGCTTCCATCGGTATTGTCGAGCACTGTTTCTACGAGGCCATCACCCACGCCTCCAACCGAATCCTCTACGGCTTCAGTGTAACCAACATGACCCATGTACGGAAGAACTTCATGGACGCGTGGCTCCGTCTCGTGGCCATGAAGACGTACCAGCGTCGCTCTACCGACTATTTCCGGGGCGCCAACGAGAACGACCGGCGCTATCTCCTCTACAATCCCACGAGCAAGATGAAGGTAACCCTGCAGTCCGAAGATATTATCAATCTGCTCTGGGATGTAATCGCTGCCAAGGGATTTGAAAAGGATACCTATTTTACCATTGGCGCTGTCGATGTCCGGGGGCCATCCAAACTTGAAGGCACGGTTCACGTCAATGTGCAGCTCATCCGCAAGTTCATGAAGAATTACTTCTTTGACCCGGTCGAGTATGCCCCCGTGGCGCCCGACTTCTCGATGAACGATGACGCGTTTCTGTTTAACCAGGGTCCGACAAAGGGCCTGGGGAAGGTCCGGTTCCACGACTACAGGCCCGTGTTTGAATCCTTCAAGGATCTGCCAAACGTGGCAACCTTCATCAAACAGGTCGAGATTTTGAAGGAGATGCTGGAAAAGGCCGGCCCGGACAAGGCCCAGGACATGGATCCCTCATGGTCCCTGCCGCTGGGAGAGATGTTCTCCATCGTGGTCTACGGGCAGCTCATCCTCGAGCAGGCCAAGTTCGACAACCTGGACATGGACATCATCAACCAGATCTTCGACTTTATGGTGCGCGACGTCGCCCAGTTCGCCCTGCAGATTTATGGGAATCACAGTTCCAGGGACGAACAGCGTGAATACTGCACGAAGATCATGCTCATCAAGGCGGTCTCCAACCCCGAGCAGTACAACAAGGTGTGGGAGAAGTATGTCTCCGTGCTCAACGGCGAGTACGCCATGAACGATTAGTTTACAGGGAATTTACAGATATATGACAAAAGGGGGAGGGCTAATGCTCTCCCCCTTTTCTTTTCTGGATTCTAACGAATCCGTCAGGAGGCAAAGCTATCAGAAATCTTTCAGTCCTGCGTGTATCGAATCGAGGAGGTCATGGCCACTGTGCCGGCAAGGAATGGTGCCATAGTATCCGAATTTCACAGGGCGGGTGATTTATTGCAGGCTCACATGGAATATTATACATGCGAATAGAAACAACACTTTGAGAACAAAATATAACGGGTATATATATAGGCGGTTCGATTATGGAATCGATACGCGGTTCAAAGGCTGGCGACTGGATACGGCATTCCATAGAGGCCTTTCTCGATCAGCCGCCTGAAAATTGCATCAAACCGGGATCGGAAGAGAGGACGTGGGATTCTTCCCTTGTGGGGTTTTCTAGGGGAGATGACCCGCTGTATGACGCATTCAAGGAGCATGTAGGAGACCTCCACTGGACACCCCAGGAGGCCTTCGCGCATGCTTTTCCGGAGATGTCGGTTCAACCCGGAGAGCTTACCGTCATAAGCTGGATTCTCCCTCAGACAGAGGCCACGAAGAGGGACAACAGAGACGCAACATTCTATCCTTCGGAGCGGTGGGCCCGGACCAGGGTCCGGGGAGAGGAGATCAATGCAGGGTTGCGGCAATACCTGGCAGAGGAACTGATGAGTGCCGGTATCCCGGCGCTTGCGCCGACACTGCTTTCGCAGTGGGAGACTGGAACTTCAGAACGGTATGTCATTATTTCATCCTGGTCTGAACGTCACGCGGCCTACGCTTCGGGGCTCGGAACATTCGGGCTCTCTGAGGGGTTGATAACAGAGAAGGGCACGGCCCACCGTGTCGGATCGGTAATCGCGAGAATCGAGACGGAGATCACGCCGAGGCCCTATTCCGATCACCATGCGTACTGCCTCTTTTTTTCGGAGGGCACCTGCAGGGCCTGTATTGAACGGTGTCCGGTGCAGGCGATTACGGAGGAGGGGCACGATAAGGTAAAATGCAGTAAACATACAGTGGAGGTCTGCCGCACCTATGTCGAGACACAATTCAGCCTCGATGGGGGCTACGGATGCGGCTTGTGCCAGACCGGAGTTCCCTGCGAATCCCGGATTCCCCGAAGAAGGGGTGGGCCGATTGCCTGATCGTTATCGTTCATATGGATGACGCTGGGTACTCATGGGAATCCTCGATCTCCTGTCGATGACTCCCACGGTACCCCGCATTAAACCGAAGGACTTTCCAAAACTCACCTAAATTAAAAGAACTTTCAGTGCCCGTGAAGATCGGCGGTATCATCCGGTCCCGCGATCGCGCTGGATGAAAACATCAGCACCGGAGCCAATAAGAGAATTAATATGAACGAAATTTTCTTTCTCATAATTTTCCTCCTTTATTTCCCAAATGCCGGGTCGTTGTATCCGGTTATGATATCCTGCATATCAAAAGATTAAGTTTGTGTTTCGTGAAGCTACTCTACGGAGAGATGGTGATCTTGGTCACAAAAGACAAAAGTCCTGTTTCTTGCAAGAAACAGGACTTTACCGTCTGAGCTCTAAATATACGCGAATCGGGCGAAACGATCTTATAGCCAGTATATTCGCCACCGTTACAGATGATCTTTCACTTCATTATCTTTCGGATTTTATCTTTTCTGACGATGCGTATTTCCAGCGAATCGGAACCTCTCTGAGGGTGAGGCCGGGGGTTGTACTAACCCTTGATTTTGAATTCTTTAAAGGGTCGCCAGAGACGTATTTTGGACGATGGTGCAATAATGACCGGATTGTTACGTCCATCAAATGGAGCCTGTAGACCAGTCCTCGACAATCCTGCCCCCAGTCACCTCCCAAATGAAGATGCCGGTTTCGGCATGGAACCGCTCTACGTCATTTCCCAGATTTCGGGAAACCCTTATAGATAAAATCGGGATCTCTGAAGGAACTGCCGCCGCTCTGCTCTTTGGCTCACAGAAAAACGGAGCTGACACGTCTTATCAACTACTACAAAGGGGTTCGACCTCATAAAGGGATAGACGGACTGACCCCGGAGGAAAAACTGTTTGAATATTTGTATCCCGATAAACTGTAAACAACGCTCGATTTTCTGATGCTTTAACAATAGGAGATTCTCCGCAACTTGTTGCGGGGAGCTTCAATAGTTGGATCGTGTCTCTGATCATGATATCCGGTGGGTTTCGAAGCGGACGGCCCCCTCTTCAACCATCTTCTTGATGGCACGCTGCCGGTTTGAGAGCCGCGAACCCGCTGCCTTGAATTCGATAAGGACAATCGAATCCTCCGTGAACTGCACCCCGTCAATGGGGGTGCCCAGAAACCTGAAATCGTGCGGGTCATAGGGGTACGATTCCAGAAAGGGCATAAACTGTTCGGTCAGTTTGCCGTAACGGACCGACTGGGAACGCTTTTGCCTGTCGAGCTGCGCGAGGGACTCGGATTGCGCCGCGAGCATCCGTTTCGAGTACCAGAGGAGTAAAAATAGTACGATAGATACGACTATTAAGGCAAGTATTATCCATCCTTCAAACTGCATGTGCCAACCTCTTGACCGTATTTTGTTTGTCGTTTTAGAGTAGTGACAATCCTCTTTTCCGTTTCATACTGGCGCGTACCTTCGGGAAAGAAGATTCTCCCCGTGGTAAAGGGAAAACAATACAGCTTAACTGTTTTTTGTCAATTAATTTTCCGTATTTGAACCCTTGATCTGCGGTGTCCTTTCGTTCCTTGACTTGCGATGTGCTTGCCGATATCATCCCGTATAACGCACGTGGCGGAGAGAAGCGGCTTTGCTTAAAGATCTGCTTTCGGAGAGGAATCATGTATGGACAATAAGACTTCCGGGTTGAGGCACGACGGTGAAACGCTCGATGAATTCTTCCGTGGCCGTCTGAGGGTCCTGCAGAAGGAGAAGGGGTACCGCTTTTCCGTGGATTCCCTCCTCCTGGCGGATTTTGTGAGCCTCAGAAGGGGTGATCGTGCCGTCGATCTGGGGACGGGGAGTGGTATTATCGCCCTGATCCTGGCACTCAGGTTCCCGGAGGCGAGCATAGCGGAGGTTGAGATACAAAAGGACCAGGCCGATATGGCGGGGAGAAGCGTAGCGCTGAACGGCATCGAGGATCGAATCAAGGTATATCCCGGCGATGTAAAGAAGATCCGGAAGCTCTTTGGCCCGCAATCGTTCAACGCGGCGGTTTTTAATCCGCCATACCGGAGGTTGAATTCGGGGAAGATCAACCCGGACAGTCAGAAGGCGGTCGCGCGGCATGAGATCAGGGGCACGATAGATGATTTTCTTACCTCCGCACAATACCTGCTGAAGGACTCCGGACGCGTGTATATTATCTATCCCGCGGCGAGGGGTGTCCAGCTCATTGCCCGGATGCGGAAAAATCATATCGAACCGAAGAGACTGCGCATCGTGCACACGAACGGTACGTCGGGGGGGGTATTTGTCCTGGCCGAAGGTGTCAAAGGGGCAGGGGAGGAGCTAGAGATACTGCCGCCGCTCTTTATCTACAGGGATGACGGCCGGTATTCCGACGAGGTGAACGAGATCCTTAACGGATCGTCCTTTACTCACTCAACCTCCGCTTGATGATCTTCTTGGGTGGAAGAGTTCCGGGTAACCCATTCAGTATCAGAATCACCCATTCATGAATCATGGTTTGCCTGGAAGGAGCAATAGGCGGTCAGTTTGGCCAAGGCGTTGACTGCCCGGGGAACACCCTCATAAACGGGGATTCCCGCCGGCAGGAGAATGTTTTCTATGACGGGTGCCCAACGCCGGATCTCCTGCTGGGGCTCATATTGCCGCCAGACTACGACCATGGGCTTGCCACCGGCCCGTTTTCGTCCTTCCCCGGCCAGATACAGCGCGACTTTTTCAATGTATCCGCCGCCTTTTTCCTTGCCAAACAACCAGTCAAAGGGCATGGATACGATAATATTATCGATTTCATCAGTTTCAGCAAGTAGCTGTAGAGTTTTCCCCATGAGGTCAAAATCATGGAAGGTTACCATCGCGTCAATCGGATTACAAATCATGGTGCCGGCGGGAGGAATTAGCTTTCGCAATTTATTGATCAACGCAGGCGAAAAAGCGGGGAGCTCGAGACCTGTTTTCGCGCAATTGTCTGCCACGGAAACGCCCGCTCCTCCGCCGAAGCCAAGAACTGTTGTTTTTCGTCCCTGTGTTTTTCCCAGATGATGAAACGCCAGAGTAACGTCGGCCATTTCTTCGAGAGACTCGACCAGCACGGCGCCGGTCTGCCGGAAGAAGGCCTGCCAGATTTTTTCTCCGCCTGCCAGAGCCCCTGTATGGGAGGAGACCGCCAGGGTGCCTGGTTCGGAAAGACCGCCTTTATAGATAATGATCGGTTTTTGTCGATTGATCTCCGTGGCCAGTTTCAGAAAGCGTCGTCCGTCCTTCACGCCTTCCAGATACATGGTAATGATTTTCGTTTCATGGTCATGGGACAGATAATCCAGAAAATCCGTGCTGTCCAGCGTCAGCGCGTTTCCGTAACTGAAGACCTTACTAAACTGGATACCGGTATGACTTGTCGTATAATTCGTGAAATCCTGAGCATTGCCTCCGCTCTGGCTGATGAGTGCCACGGGGCCGCTTTCTTTGGATGCCGCTGTCCACGTCAAAAGCCGTGTTTTCGGCACGTAAAATCCCATGCAATTGGGGCCGACAACCCGCAGGCCGCCCTCCAGGGCGATCTTTTCTATTTCCTCCTGAAGCCGGATGCCTTCCTCTTCTCCCGTCTCCTTGAAGCCTGAGGTGAAGACATGGACGGTCTTATTGCCCGTAGCGACGCATTCCCGCAATACGTCGGGAACGAAGCGTGCCGGCACACCGACAATGACTAGATCCACCGGTTCGGGCAGGGCAGTCAGGTTTGGATACGCCTTGATGCCGTTAATATCGCTGAGTTTGGGATTGACGGGATATAGCCGTCCGGCATAGCCGAAATTACGCATACAGCCAAACATACCTGGAAAACCGTCTGTCCGGGGACGTGCCGCACCGACCACTGCGACGGATTTGGCATTGACGGCAACATCGATGGCTTTGCGGATTTCCTGTGCCCGTTTTTCAACTTCCTCTTCACTATTGCCACTGTCAACGGCACCGTTTTCTTCGAACACCACCAGCGCATCGACGGCCTTTACCTGTCCGTCGGGCATGACGATCAGGGGATTGATATCCACTTCCCGAATCTCCGGATGTTCCATGCCCAGCCTCGATAGCCCCAGAAGCACCCGGCGTAACTGCGCCCGGTCGGCCACCTTTTCCCCGCGAAAATCACCCAGCAATCTGTTGCTCTTGATTTCATCCAGGAGGGCATCGGCCTGGGGCTCGCTCAAAGGAGCGATACGAAAGGCCGCATCTCCCAGAGCCTCCGTAAAAACGCCGCCGAGTCCGAACATCACCGTCGGGCCGAATTGGGGGTCTCGGAACAAACCGGCGACAAATTCGCGTTTGCCTTCGATGAGAGGCTGTATCAGGCATCCCTCCCAGTCTTCTCCGGCGGCTGTTTTGATCTCACTGTAGGCCTGGCGAATTTTCTCAACAGAACACAGATTCACCTTGACCAGCCCTCGTTCCGTTTTATGCGTGAGCTGTGCGCCCAGTCCCTTCAAGACAACGGGAAAACCTATTTCCCATGATCGGGAAAGGGCTTCTTCTTCACTGGTGACCACAAATTCTTCTACAACGGGAATACCGTAGGTGCTCAACAAACTTTTGGATTCCGTCTCCGTCAGAGATAACCGTTCCTCTTTTCTCACTCGATCAATCGATACAGCAGCAACTCCCGGCATATTCACTTTTCATTTCTCCTGTTTATTATATTTAGATGGCCCATCGCTGGTCAGCGCTTCCACAATCAGGCGTTCCGCCAGGCCCAGCGTATTCTTTTTCAATCTGTGATCCTTCTGTTCATCAGCCTTAAAATCTTCCAGTTGAATTATGCCCACCATCAACCCCCAGATCACATCCGCCATTGCGCAGACATTTACCTTTTTGATCAATTTCATTTCCATGCCTTTTGTCAGCATGCGGCGGGTAACATCGAAATTGACTCGGCCTCTATCATTCAAGGCAGAACGAACTTCCGGCCTCAGCTCACCCATCAGGCCCTGTTGCTGAAACAATTGAACGACTCGAAATGTCTCCGGTGACGATTGATACCCGTGATAGAAGGCGCGGAATATTCCGTTCATCAGGCTTTTGCCATCATTGATCTTTCCGGACAGGAGTTTCTTTTCGAGGGTTTCAAGGCTTTGTCTGATATCATTAGTCAAAGGCTGCATGAGGCTTAATATAAGATCGTCCTTGGTTTTAAAGTATAGATAGATGGTGGGCTTGGTTACCTCGGCGGCCATGGCGATTTCGTCCATGGTTGATTTGAGATAACCTTTCGAGGAAAAGACTTTCTTCGCGGCATCAAGGATACTCTGTATCCGTTGATTCTTTTCCCGCTCTCTTCTCTGACGACAGACCGTTTTATGCTTATCCTGTTGCGTCAATGTCGATCCCTTTGGTGTTATCGAAGTAACTTATTCCTTGTTCTTGCTTGTCGTGTGAATTAATGTACTACTGGTAATATACATACCATTGGTAAGGTAACTTTACAAGCGGTATTTCCCCGTCGGTTTAGCAGGACCTGTTCAAGTCTTCCTCGGTCCATGATTGGAACCTGGGAGATGATTCGTATTCTGCCGAATTGTTGGAAACAGTGCGGTAAACGGTCTGAGTCTGGATTGGTCGATCAAAACAGTCTAGGCCTAGCCGACCTATAAAGTTGTTATTTTTGGTGACCGGACGTAAGTGTTGGGATGCTGGAGCGAGGCTGCCTGTGATAGGGTACAGCGATAGAAACAACATATAACAACAAGGACGTCACATCCTCGCCGTAAGATCCTTTACTCACTCAACCTCCGCTTGATGATCTCTTTTATCATGAGCTTTTTAAGGATACCCTTCAGCTCTTTGTCGCCTACCGGAGAGAGGGTTTCCCTGATGACTCTCTTGTCCCGTTCCTTCAGGAGACGCGGGCTGAAGTCTATGGCAACATCCTCCGGGTGGACTGGTGTGGGAGCTATGTCGCCTATCGTGAAATAGATATTATTTATCTCTTCCTTTCCCCACTCGGCATTGACCTTGTCCATGATCTCCTGTTTCAGGAAACGGAGTTGCTGCATCCAGGCCGGGGTCGAAACGTTGACATAAAGGGTGTTGTTTTTGAACTTGAAGGGGGCTGTCTGGGCCAATATCTGTGGCCCGACCGCCTTGCGCCAGGTATCCAGGATGTGGTGATCCATCATATCCAGGAGCAGCTTTTTTTTCCTGAGGACATTCGGCAGAAAATCCCCCATCTTCAGGAGAGTTGTCCGACGTTTCCTTTGTCGTTTTCTCTGGTACATGGCCATCTTTCTCGCATAGTTGTCCCTCACAGTCAAGAAGGAGATACATGGCGATTGATTCTGTTATTTCTGTGTGTTATGGGGTAAATAGTATTTTGGTTGAGATAGGAGGAAATAATGGACCTGGCAAAGATGATAGAGGAGATCAAGGCTCATCCTGATTACAAGAAGGCGGGGATGATCCTGTGCCACAACGGCGTAGTACGAAATTCATCCAGGGACGGCAGACCGGTCAGTGAGCTGGTGGTAAAGGCGGACCGGAATCGATTGGAAGAGGTCATATCCGAAATAAAACAGCGCCCGGGGATCATCGAGGTCCTCGCGCAGGTTCGGGAGGGAAGGCTCTTCCCCGGCGATGACGTCATGCTGGTCGTGGTTGCCGGCGACTTCAGGGAGAATGTGTTCTCGGCACTCAGGGACGCGGTTGACACCATAAAGAGCGAGGTCACGAAGAAGACCGAGACCTAGGAACGCCTCGCCGCGTGCGCAGGCCGGAAGGTGGACAGAGAAGATGGGGGACCCCCGTTCGGATATCAGGGCAATCTTTGATGCCGGCCTGAAGGCTGCGGATCCCGGGGAGGCGATCAGACGTGTCGTAACCCTTGCGGGGGATCGGTTGATAGTCGAGGGCAGAGAATACGACCTCGGCGCCTTTGACCGGATCATGATTGTCGGTGCCGGGAAGGCGGCCGCGAGCATGGCCGCCGCGCTCGAAGATATTCTGGGCCCATACCTGACAGAGGGGATCATAACCACAAAGTATGGTCATGCATGTGCCCTGAACGTTGTCTCCGTGACGGAGGCGGGGCACCCGATCCCCGATGATGCGGGAGTCCGCGGTTCCCGGCGTATCCTTGATCTTCTCGAAGGCGCCGGCGAGCGGGACCTTGTCCTGTGTGTTATATCGGGCGGGGGCTCGGCGCTTCTTCCCCTGCCTGCGGACGGCATCTCTCTCGATGACAAACAGAAGACCACGCAGACCCTTCTGGACTGCGGGGCCGATATACATCAGATCAATACCATACGAAAACATATCTCAGGAATAAAAGGGGGGAAACTGGCAATGGCGGCCCTCCCGGCAACGCTGGTGACGCTGGTCCTCTCGGACGTGATCGGCGATGCTCTCGACGTGATCGCCTCCGGCCCGACCGTCCCCGATCAGAGCACCTTTGCCGACTGCATTAAAATCGTGAATCACTACGACCTGGAAGATGAGCTGCCCCCTCCGGTGATCGCGTATCTTAAGGACGGGGTTAAGGGGAAGCATCCCGAAACCCCCAAGGCGGGAGATCCGGTCTTCGAGAAGACCTCTGTCTCTATCATCGGCAGCTGCGCCCTCTCACTCACCGCCGCGAAGCAGAAAGCGGCCGCGCTGGGGTATAACGTAACCATTCTCTCTTCATCCGTAGAGGGCGAAACGAGAGAGGCGGCACAGAACCACGCGGGCATTGCCCGGGAGGTACAAATATCCGGCAATCCCGTTCCGATTCCGGCGTGTATGATCTCCGGGGGTGAAACGACGGTTACGATCCGCGGAGACGGCCTCGGTGGGCGGAATATGGAGTTTGTCCTTGCCGCCGCCATCGAGATAGAGGGGCTTGCAGGCATAACCATTCTGAGCGGTGGAACGGATGGAACGGACGGGCCCACCGACGCGGCAGGGGCGATCGCTGACGGATCAACCGTGCAAAAGGCCCGGGGGAGGGGGATCGACGCCGCGCGGTATCTTGCGAACAATGACTCGTATCACTTCTTTGAGGCGACCGGAGATCTCCTGATAACCGGGCCGACCATGACGAACGTCATGGATCTGAGGATCTTCCTGGTAACGTAGCCGAGTTCCGATCGAATGTAATATTCCTTGAAAAGTTTAACAATCGTATCAAGAGGGACCGGTTAGCATGTGCAATTCCAGGATTGAAAGCCAAGCTGACCTCCAGATACAAAGTTGATCTCTAATGCCAAAACCGGCCACTTATACATAACATTATGCACAAAACCCGCTAAAGCTTGTTGCCAAGGATTGACATGGAGAAAACACTTTGAACATTCGGAAAATCAAATCGTTGACTATGTTGATTTCGTTTGCTCTTTGCATTCTGACGACCGTTATACTTTATGAGGTTGTGTTCGTTTTCATTTTGAGGTTTTCGTTCAGATACTAACTAACAAGGAGAGCTGAAGATGGGTCATGTCAGTCTTATAAGTATTTTTGTTGTAGTTGCTCACTTGGTCATAATTGTCGGTTTGTCGCTTCGAATCATCATGAAACACAGGCCTGCAGGAGGCTCTCTGGCATGGATCATCCTAATCATCGTGTTACCATTTGCGGGTGCCGGGCTGTATTTGCTCATCGGTGAGAACCGTCTGGGAAATCACCGCGCTGAGCGCGCTAAGGCGCTTCTAGGTCCGTATAAAGAGTGGCTCCAAAGGTTGCCTCAGGATAAGCTGGTTGAGTGGTCAAACCTGAGTTCAGGGTGTGGACCCATTAGTGACCTTGCTGAGGCTATAGTGGGCATTCCGGCAATGGCTGGGAGCAAACTGCACCTGCTTGACGAGGCTGAAAGTATTTTCCGGTCCATAATCGCGGATATTGATCGTGCCAGGCATACCTGCCACATGGAGTTCTATATATGGAATGAAGGAGGAACCGCGGACGAAGTGTGCGAGGCCTTGATCCGGGCTGTGAAACGCGGCGTAATATGCCGGGTTCTCGTGGATGCGGTGGGCAGTGCCGAGTTCCTGAAAAGCGGACTGGCACGCCGTCTAAGAGAGAACGAAATCGAGTTGACAGCAGCTCTCCCAGTGGGACTCTTCCGGATGGCCTTTGTTCGGGTCGACTTGCGACTGCATCGTAAGATTGTTGTCATCGACGGAGAGGTTGCCTACACTGGAAGTTTCAATCTCGTTGACCCCCGTTGTTTCAAACAAAATGCACACGTCGGACAGTGGATTGACGCCATGGTTCGGGTTGAAGGCTCGGCCGTGGAGGCGCTCGGCGTATTATTTGTATCGGATTGGGAAATCGAGACAGGGCAAGATCTTGAAGCACTGAAAACCACCGGCGACCTCAAAGTATTGCCACCAGTGGGAACAGCAAATGTTCAAGTGGTTCCGTCGGGACCCGGGTATAAAAACGACGCAATCCACCAGTTGCTTCTTACTTCCATCTATGGTGCGTGCAGTGAATTGGTCATGACAACACCTTACTTTATTCCTGACGAGTCGCTACTTACCGCGTTGCAGTCGGCGGCACAACGGGGAGTTAAAGTTACAATCATCTTACCCGATAAGATTGATTCATTGCTGGTGCGCTATGCTTGCCTATCATATTTCGACGACCTGCTGGCTTCGGGAGTGCAAATTTTCCGGTTTCAGGGAGGTCTTTTGCATACCAAGAGCGTCACTGTGGACGGTGATATTGCTCTGTTCGGTACGGTCAACTTGGACATGCGTAGCTTCTGGCTCAACTTTGAGGTTACACTCTTCGTTTACGATCCAAACTTTAGGGCACGGCTTCGCAAACTTCAGCAACGGTATATCGAAAAGTCCGATTTAATAGA
>Ga0307991_1000982_pt1 | contig 20370 bp, 19 predicted proteins | sample EllFjometagen131_FD_203146 | JGI IMG/M metagenome (GOLD analysis project Ga0307991, IMG submission 203146) | Marine microbial communities from Ellis Fjord, Antarctic Ocean - #131 | ecosystem: Environmental > Aquatic > Marine > Unclassified | place: Southern Ocean | collected 2014-10-08 | reverse complement strand
CCTGTGCAGCTGCTTCTGCCCGTGCTGCTGCCAAGGCTGCTGCCTGAGCGTGGGCAAAGGCATCTCCAGAACTCGTGGCTACTGCGGCGGCGAAGGCCGTTGCGTACGCCTCACCAGTACCATAAGCCGACGCATCCGCTGTAGCTTGAGCCGTTGCCTGACTCGCCGCTGCAGCACACGCTGCGGCTTCAGCTTGCGCTTGTGCCGCTGCTGTTGCACAGGCATGGGCTTCTGTTTGTACTTGAGCAATTGCCGTAGCGACCGCTGTAGCCATTGCGCTTGCCGCACTTTGTGCCTTGGCGTAAGCCGAGGAAGCGGCAAATGCACTAGCTGAAGCTTGTGCCTTTGCCTGGGCAATCGCGCTAGCCATTGCCTGTGCCCTGGCCGTCGCTGTTGCGCAGGCTGAGGAAGCAGCAAATGCACTAGCTGAGGCTTGTGCCTTTGCCTGGGCAATCGCGCTAGCCATTGCCTGTGCCCTGGCCGTCGCTGTTGCGCAGGCCTGAGCGGAAGCACTGGCCTCTGCCTGAGCTGTGCTGTAGGAACCAGCGATCGCTGATGCTGCAGCCTGTGCTGCCGCATATGCTTCTGCGTATGCTACTGCTGCAGCCTCTGCGTGAGCTTGTGCCTTGGCATACGCGACGGCGATAGCCGACGCTGCAGCTTCTGCCTCAGCTATCGCCAAGGCATGAGCCTCAGCAACAGCTAGAGCCGCTGCATGTGCTTCTGCATAAGCAAAAGCTGCTGCCTCAGCCTGAGCCTCCGCGCGAGCATAGGCCGACGCGGCTGCCTCAGCCTGGGCGCTTGCAGAAGCATCCGCCAGGGCTGTTGCCTCTGCAGCCGCCACTGCTGTTGCACTGGCCTTTGCAACCGCCGTGGCAATAGCCTCAACGACCCCGCTCACTTCGGTGTATACCATCCCACACGGGACGGACGTCTGGATGTTTTGTTGGACAAGTTCAACCGCATCCTGGGCTTGAGAGTATGCCCGTGCCGAATCATTTGCCTGCGCCTCGGCGTATGCGCGAGCGCTCGCAACAGCATGAGCACGGGCCTGCGCTGCCGCCATGACTTCGGCGGTGGCCCCCGCTTCCGCTCTGGCGGTGGATACCACGAAGGCAGCCGCGTTCGCCTGAGCTTCCGCAACCGCTACGGCCTTCGCCAATGCTTCTGCCACTGCTGCTGCATAGGCATGTACATCCGCCGCCGCAGCCGCACATGCTGTAGCGCTTGCTTCGGCTTCAGCCTGAGCAGCGGCGATTGCCGCCATCACTATCTTGATCTCTGCCTTAGCGGTCGCTTGAGCCGTGGCACATGCACTTACTGAGACGCCAGCGTTGGCTTGAGCACTCGCACATGCTGATGCAAAGGCCGCTGCTGCCGCCTCCGCACGGGAGGCCGCTCCGGCACAGGCGATGACGCTTGCTTCCGCATCGGCCTGGGCCGCGGCACACGCCTCGGCAAGAGCTTCAACCTGTGCTTCCACCCGTGTCTCTGCCAGGGCTGTTGCTTGAGCAGAGGCTTGCGCCGCTGCACTTGCCGTCGCAGCCTGGCTTACGAGTGCATTCACGTCCAGTGAATCCAGCAGTCCCTTGGCATCAGCAGCGATCGCTTGCGCATGAGCTGCTGCTTGAGCCGCAGCGCTTGCCGATGCCTGAGCCAAGGCAACAATACTGGGCAAGACAGGCGGCGTGCCCTCTTGAGCCATCGCCCCCGCTGTTATTGCTAGAAGAAATCCCAACAAAATCAATAAAACCCTAAGTCGCTTTTTCACGGAAACCTCCTTGAATTAGCTAGACATACTGCCGGAGCACCACCAAGTACCCGACACGGTTCACTACGGACAATTTGAAGTGCAGCAAGGCCACCAAAACGGCCAGCAACACGTAGTTGTCTCCTTCTGTAACACAAGAGATGTCCGGCAATAGCAGTTCGTCACGATTGTCTTGTTCTCCTGACAGGTATTACACGAACAACCCCAGCTCCATGTGCAGCTATTGCATGGATCGTACAACTTGACGAATCGCGTTAACGTTCCAACGGATGTGTCCACATACAGTGTGTAGCTCCCCCCTGCTACAGCTACTCCATTAACATCAACCTGAGCCCAGGTCCCTTGCCACAACGAGGCCGGCACCGGTGCATCGTGTATCACAGAGTAGACGGTCTGACCGGAGGAGTTAGCGATGTGCCAACTCAGTACCTGTGATTCATTGCACGTGTTACATTGGCAACACGACCACCAGCCGCCACTGGAACTCTCCACCTTAAACGCGACTGTCTCTCCCAGCTTGTACTGCCCTGTCCATGTGGTATACGTAGATCCAGCTTGAACCACAATTGCAGAGAGAATCAATACTGCAACCAGCACCACTATTGCCCGCACAAACGAATTTTTCATATCGTTCGCCTCCCTTTATAGACAATGTACACCTAATGGGGGGGTAAGTGTCAAGGCCCGGCTGGAAACTCCTGTTCAGTTAGGAGAGCCAAGCCTTCAAGTCTGTTCTGGAAACTTGAAACGCGCTTATGCTACACGCTTTAAGAAGTTGTAAGAAAGGGAGAGCATCCCATGGCCGATCACCGAACATCGCTTCGGCAGGAGTACGTCGCCCGCATCAATCGGGTGATCGATTGCATCCGCGAGCATCTGGACAGAGACTTCCACCTGGATACGCTTGCCAAGGTAGCGAACTTCTCACCGTAAGACTTCCATCGGATTTTGCGCGGAATGACCGGGGAGACATTGAACACCTTTATCCGACGGATCCGTGCCGAGACAGCGGCGATGAGACTGATCAACAACCCGAAGATAACAATCACCTCGATTGCTATGCAATGTGGCTTTTCGAGTTCCGCCGCTTTTGCGCGCGAATTCAAAACTCTCTTTGCCATGAGTGCGTCTCAGTTTCGTAATGGCGGTCCACAATCGCTCGGCAAGATCCGCGCAGCTGATAGCAAGATCGATCAATCGGTGCGCAAGAATGGGAAAGACAAGACCTCGTCCGATCTCTACACTGAGGATACAGACGAAGATCAGAGGAGGACGATGATGATCGAGATGAATGTAGAAGTAAAGGAACTGCCTGAACTGCATGTGGCTTACATCCGCCACATAGGCCCCTATCCGGAGATTGTAGAAGCAATCGAGAAGCTTATGAAGTGGGCTGGGTCACGTAATCTGATCAACTTTCCCGAAACGACGCTCCTCGGCGTGTACCATGACAACCCGGAGACTACGAAGGAGTCAAAGCTTCGTTCAAGCGCTTGCATCACTGTGCCGGAAGATACGCCGGTCGACGGAGAGGTGGGAAAGATGTCAATTCCCGGTGGACTGTTCGCGGTGGCGCACGTAGAGATCGATGCAGGCCAGTACGCCGAGGCGTGGGACAAGCTGATGGGCGAATGGTTCCCCGAGAGCGGCTACCAACCCGACGATCGGATGTGCTACGAGATCTACCTTAACAATCCGGACACACACCCAGAAGGCAAACACATCGTCGATATCTGCGAGCCTATACGCCCGCTGTGAAGGCACTTCACATGAGAGACCGACTGTGGTCACTCAATCCTCTGCCACCAAATTACGTCCTTTAAGAAAGTCGACTAACAACACGTTGCTTGCTTCCACCGCGAAACTGGCTCATGTACAGCCGGTAGTAGAATCCTCGCTTTGCGATCAACTCATCGTGATTTCCGCGTTCGACGACACGCCCGTTATCTATCACTAGTACCTGATCTGCGTTGCGAATGGTGCTCAACCGATGGGCGATGACGAAGCTCGTGCGACCATGCATAAGCTTGAGCAGGGCGCTCTGGATGCTCACCTCGGTGCGAGTATCGACACTGCTCGTAGCCTCGTCCAGAATGAGGATTCTCGGGTCGGCGAGCACCGCTCGCGCGATCGCCATCAGCTGCCGCTGCCCCTCAGAGAGGTTTCCGCCGCGCTCGGTAAGGAGCGTATCGTACCCGTATGGGAGCCTGCGGATGAACTGATCCGCGTTGGCCAGTGTCGCCGCGGCGATCACCTCTTCGTCGCTGGCGTCGAGCCTGCCGTAGCGAATGTTCTCCATCGCCGATTCCGAGAAGAGGAAAGTCGACTGTAGCACAATTCCCAGTTGTTGCCGCAAGCTGTCCCTACTCACACCGCGGATGTCCACCCCGTCGATGCTAATCGCGCCACTGTCGATGTCGTAGAAGCGCGTGAGAATATTGACAATCGTCGTTTTCCCGGCGCCAGTCGGCCCAACAAGTGCGATCGCCTGCCCCGGCTTTACGGCAAGCGATATGTCCTTCAATATTGGCACATCGGGCACGTAGGAAAAACTCACATGGTCAAAGACCACCGCGCCTGCGATCTGCCCAAGCTCGATCGCATCAGGCAAATCACTGATCTCTGGCACAGTGTCGATGATCTCGAAAATCCGTTCCGCACCCGCAAGTGCTGCCTGAATTTGGTTGTATAGATTCGCCAACTGCCGCAAAGGCTGCGCGAAACGGCGTGAGTACATGATGAACGCAGCGATGATCCCCACGCTTGCCATGCCCCGCAGGGTCATCCATCCACCGAGACCGGCTACTACAGCAATATTTGCATTCGATAAGATCCCAAGGAGCGGTGGCATCAGCATCGCGTACGTTTGTGCTCTTATTCCCATCTGGCGAACGGACTCGTTTGCCACGTCAAATCTCTTCAACGTCGTCCCCTGCTGCCCAAAGGCGATGATCACCCGCTGGCCGCTGTACATCTCCACCAACTGGCCGTTTAGCTGGCCAATTTTGGCCTGCAGGCCGCGATACCATTTGCGTGTGCGCTTGCCCACAACCGCAACCAGCGCGAACATTAGGGGAAAGACGAGCATCGATCCCAAAGCGAGATACGGGCTGAGTGCGAACATCATCGCCAGGATTCCAAACAGGGTAAGAAACCCCGTAAACAACTGGGTTGCATTCTGCGACAATACGCGGCTGATGTTGTCCATATCATTCGTCAAACGACTCATCAGATCTCCATGCGAGTGGCGGTCGAAGAAACTGAGACTGAGCGTTTGTAGGTGAGAGAAGAGATGTGCGCGCAGTTCACGCATCGCCCGTTGCGAGGCCTTGGCCATGAGCACGCTCTGCACAATCTGCGTCAGCCATGAGCCGAGATAGACACCGAGCATCAACAGGCTCACGTGCAGCAACTCCCTCAGGGCTGCTCCCTTAATCGCTTTATCAATCGCCACACCCAGCAGGAACGGGCCAAACAGGGCGAGGATCGTGCTCATTGCGGCAAAGACGATGATGATTACAAGGAGCCACTTTTGCGAGCGCAGATAGTGCAACAGCCGGCGGACTGCTCCCTTTGGATCGTGGGCTTTCTCGATTCGGGCGCGCCCTCCGTGACCGCCAGGGCCCGGTATTCCTGAGCCATGACCCGCGGGCATCTGCGGCGAGCCTTCCCTAGACATGCGCTGCACCTCCGTCTCCCAACTGAGATCGGTAGATCTCCTGATAGATAGGCGACGTTGCCAAGAGATCGGCGTGCGTCCCGGTTGCCGCAATCTCACCCCGGTCGAGGACGACAATCTTGTCGGCCAACAGAACGGTACTAATCCGCTGCGCGACGATGACCCGCGTAGTAGTGTGCTGCGATTGTGCAATCAGGCTGTCAAGAGCATCCTGCAAGAGCGCCTCGGTCTCGACATCGACCGCGCTCGTTGAGTCGTCCAGAATGAGGATCTTCGGACGTACGAGAAGAGAGCGTGCAATGGCGATCCGCTGCTTCTCACCACCAGAGAGGGTCACACCACGTTCCCCAACCTTGGTATCATACCCATCAGGGAGTGCTATAATAAATGCGTGTGCCTGTGCCGCCACGGCAGCGGCAACAATCTCCTCCTCGCTTGCCTGCGGCTGCCCGTAACAGATGTTGTCGCGGATCGTGCCACCAAACAGGATCGCTTCCTGCAAGGCCAACCCGATGTGCGTTCTGAGGGAATGAAGCTCGATGTCTCGCACATCGATCCCATCAATTCTCACCCGCCCTGCACTCACGTCGTAGAAACGCGGGATGAGGTCGATGAGCGATGATTTTCCCGCTCCGGTTGCTCCCAGAATGGCCACCGTCTCCCCGGGCTTAACGACAAGATTGATCCCCTTCAAGACCGGGTCATTCCCGTCTCGCGAATAGCTGAACGAGACATTCTCAAACTCGACGCGTCCCTCCACATCCTCAAGAGATCGAGCGTCCTTCTTCTCCTTCACATCAGCGTCGGTGTCGAGGACCTCCAGGATTCTGGCCGACGAGGCGTCGGCTGCCGACAGAGGACCGACCATCCCCGCCAACATGAGAATCGGGAACAGAGCGAAACTCATATAGTTGATCGAAGCGACGAGTTGGCCTGGAGTCAACCTCCCGCTGATGACGGACGTACCCCCGAACCAGACTGCGCCAACAACCCCCAGGTTGACAATAAGGAGCATCGTCGGGATGAGAAACGCCATCATCTCCATCACGCTGATGTTCTTACGCATCAGCTTAGTGTTCGCATCGTCGAACCGTTCCTTTTCATGCCCGACACGCACGAACGCCTTGATCAAACGCATCCCGGCGAGGTTCTCTTGCAGCACTCCGTTCAACCGATCGAGCGCTTTCTGCACCAACAGGAAGAGCGGCTGTGCCTTGCGCATGAATAGGATGATCGCTAACGCGATGAACGGGAGGAAGCAAGCCATCAAGATGGACAGTCTTCTGCTAGTGAGCACGAGCATGATGATACTTCCGACCATCCACACCGGGGCACGGGTGAGGATCCGAAGCGACATCGCGACGATCGACTGCACCATGTTCACATCGCTCGTTGTGCGCACGAGGAGCTTCCCGGTACGAAGTTTGTCGAGACTACCAAACGAGAATGTCTGTACCTTTCGCACGATAGCGCTACGGACATCCGCAGCAAAGTCCTGCGCGACACGCACGGAGAGGATCGTGTTTCCCACAGAAAAGAGGGCACTGAGAAGTGCTATCCCGACCATGATGAGGGCGGTCGAAGCAATCACGTGCATGTTCTGCGCGGCAATCCCGCGGTCAATGATCCGCTGCGTAAGGCGAGGGATAAGGAGGTCAGCGCCAACCATACCCAAGAGGAGGATGAGGGCAATGATCGCTTTAACGCGGTATGGGTTCACAAAGCCGAACATCCGACGTAACGATTTCATCGTCTTCCCCCTCTGTTTGTCCCATTCATCGACCGACACATCCTCTCATGCGATATCGTCCAGATTGGCACGCATTCTTAGAAGGTATTCGCGCATAACCTCGCGCTCTTTGCTTGAGAACCCCACAAGCATCTGTTCCTCCAGCTTGCTCCAGTTTCCCTCAACGTTCGCTCGAAGAGATCGCCCTCTATCTGTCAAGAAGACACGCGACACACGTTGATCGCGCTGATCAGAGCGACGCTCGATCAAGCCGATCCTCTCCATGCGTTGGAGCGCTATGGTGACCGTCGCTGGAGCAACGTGCAGACTGTGAGCAAGCTCGGATTGGGTAACCCCGTCCGTTCGCCATAGCTGACGTAGCGCAATTCCCTGTCCGCAGTGAATTCCGATCTCGGCCATAAGCACGCGCGAACGATCACGCGATAGCTTACAGATGAGTGTTAATAAGTAGCGAATCGACTCGTGCTCATCATCCATGGACTATCCTCTTATCGACAGTAGATATTTAGGAAGCTAATATTTAGCTACCTAATAATACATGCTTCCCGTCCATTTTCAAGCCACCCTCCATGGTCTGTGGTGGAGTTTTGCAAGAACCACCAACTGAAAGATGGAAGTTTAGTCTAGCTCCTTTCATTCCTGTTCGGCATGCTCTTTCCAAGCTCTGTAGCTGAACAAGACACAACTCGATAGCCACGCTTCTGAGTCTTTGCAACGGCACACTTCGGCGAGCCAATTCGAAGGGCGGAAGCCTGACACTGGTGCACGCCACTTGTCTTGTGCCAAAATCTGCCTATAATGGAAATGCCGCCTGCTTGACAGGTGAGTCCACTACATAAGGGGGTGATCGCGTGACAAACAGTCAGTTGTTGTCGGCGGCATCCCCGGGTCTGGCTCAGTAACCGGGAGCGAACGGTTTTCTTAGCTGCTCTTAGTGGCTGTACCAACCGGGGATAGCCGTTGACACAAGAGAACTATCGTTAGTTAGAGTTGAGTGTTCCGCGTGCTGTGACGTTTATGGTTGACTGTCTCAACAGGCAATGTTGCGGCTGTGTTTTATAGCTATCGCGGATGGTCAACTATCACCGCTTAGTTGCTAAGGACCACGGTCTCGCTAATCGGCATTCCGTTCCACACCGAGACCTCTCAGCTCATCGTGTGCCCTCTCCAAGATCTGAAGGACTCTACTGACTTCCTCGTTTGAGAGTGGTGGCGGAAGGGACCAAATGGCGTCGTGGATCTCCATAAACACACTGCCGATCTGGCTCAGATCATCCCTCTTCGTCTTCCAGCGATCTACCCGTTCGAATATCTCTTCCAGATCACTTCGCCCGAAAACCTTGGCAAAGACAAGCATTGACTTACGCATGTTCTCAAAGAGTGTCTCCTTGACGTCGGTCGCCTCGTTGTACAAGGCTCTCCCCTCGGAGGTTATCGACCAGCGCTTGCCGCCACCAGGCTCCTCTGTCTCGGTGATCAATCCCTGCTGTTTCATCACATCGAGAAGGGGATACAGTGATCCCGTAGATGGCTTCCAAAAACCCGTCTCTTCTTTGATGCGCTTCATCAAGCCATAGCCGGTGAATTCCTCACTCAGGAGAAGCTTGAGGATGTAGAACCTCAAGTGTCCTCGTCTGATCCCTTCCATCGTTTTTCCCTCCTCAGTTGGGAATGACGAAAGTCGCTTCCGGGACGCTTGCGTTGTACTCGTAGCTCACTACACGAACCTCGATTGTCAGTTTGTCTTTGTCATAGATGTCTATTGCAACCGGGACGAGCGTTTCAGCATCGCACCAGACGATCTCTCTTCCACCAGCGCCACTAAGCTCTACCTTGTACGCATCGTATGAGACAGCGCTGCCGCCGTGCTCAAAGGTGTACTCTTGCGGGCCGTCAAGAGGCGAGATGTCATAGTCCTCCACAAACCAACCGATGTCGCGGGAAACAAAGTAGTAAAGAAAACCCATCTCTTCGCCTTCTCCCCCGCCGTCACCGCTCACCGTCTTGTGCATCGAACGGTGCAGGGCCGGCATATATGTGTATAGCTGATCACCGTTTATGATCAGTAGCTGACCTACCAACGCCTTCGGAGACGTATACTCAATCCGCATCTTGGTCGGCGGTACGTAGGTGAACTGGAACTCGATGGTCGATCCCACGTTGCCGCTGTACTGAGTCATCATGATGGAAGCGCTGAACGTCTGAAGAGAGTTCGAGACATCAATGACACTCTGGAAGGTCGCTGCGCCATCGGCCAGGGTGACGGCGCTCAGCCCAATTACTATAGTTAAGGCACATATTAGGATGTGTTTCATTGCAACTCAGCTCCTTTCTTTCCTTTGCGTAATAAACAATACTAACCCTGCAAACGCGCCAACAACGAGGGCCCAGAATCCAAATCGGTAGATCCGATGATACGCACCAAGGATGTTGTCAAGCGCGAATAGGGACGAGAAATCCGTGCGGGAGAGGATGAACCCAGCGATCGTTGGGCCGATTATCCCACCGGTCGTGCGTGACAGGCTGACTATTCCCGAGGAGACGCCTTCGCGTCCGAGACCTCCCTCGCGCATCCCGATCACGTTGATCGGGGTCATCAGGCTTCCCAGTCCGATTCCGGCGATGGCGCTTCCAAGGTAGTAGGCCACAACAGGGCTCGCGATCGCGGTGATCAGATAGAACGCGAGCCCTGTTGTGACAAGCGAGAAGAGAAGAGCCTTCTCCGGCCCGAAGCGGTCGCTCATCACACCAGTTAGGCCGGCGGAGACAATCATGAAGAACGCCATTACATCAATCGAATATGATGCCTGCGCCACTGTGTATCCGAGAAGAATCTGGGCAAAACCGGGGAGAAACGTCTGGAAGATGAACATCCCGATTCCACCGAGAACAGCGGTGACTATGACGAGAGAGAATGTCCTGTTGGAAAATAGGCGCAGATCGATCGCTGGCTCTCGCACATGCCTTTCAAACACAATGAAGGCCGCAGCAGAGGCAGCGAGGACCATCGCGTAGGGCAGGACTGCACTTGAGAAGAAAGCTCCATCGGACAGGCCGCGAAACATGAGCATGAACGCGGCCACCGTCACCCCGAACGACAGGATTCCGCCGATATCGAGGCTCATCTTCTTGCGCACTCGCAGCGTCTCGGGGATGAGGAATGAGACAACAAATCCGATCAGGGAGAGGCCAAAGGTAACGAAGAAGACGGCCCGCCATCCCCACAAGCTGTAGATTCCTCCGCCCATGTTGATCGCTGCTACGACGCCGATTCCGAATGCTGCGCTGATCCCACCCATCACGAGCCCCTTGCGCTCTCCGAAGTGCTCGTAAGCGATCGTCTGCGCTATCGGAAGCGCACCGCTCGCCCCGAGGCCTTGTAGAAAGCGTCCGGCAAGGACCCAACCAAAGTTGGGTGCAAGCGCACTCAGCAGCAGGCCAGCGGCGAACAGAGCAAGCGATGTGATGTACACCGGCCGGCGCCCCACAGAGTCGCTCAATCGCCCGATCACAGCCATGCCCATGCTGTAGCTGAGCATGAACATGGTGATGATCCAGATTCCGTACCCCGGATCAACGCCAAAGATCCCGTCGATGTTGCTGATGAACGGGACGACGATCGTAATCCCCATCGCCGTCAGAAAGTTCGTGGCAATGAGCGCAAACAATGTTCTCTTCGAATGCATACACCCCTCCGTCTTGACAAACACACCATATGCCGATATATCGAACGAGATATATCGACCGCGATATACTACCGTGCCGCGAGCACTTGTCAAGGGAAGGCCTCCCACGATTCCCGGCACACTGGGTCCACAGCATCTGACCCCGAACCTGACCATTGTGGCTCTAGCCAAGCGTTTGGCAAGAAGGCTAGCAGCGTAATCGCGCTTTTCTGGAAATGGGTGTGGCGTGCCGATGCAAAGCAAGACAGGTCACCCCGAAGCTAAGCTAGTTTGGGAACACCAAGATCAAAGACCTGGCCCCGGAGACAAGCTTGTACCCGGCATCAGTCACCACGCCGCAACAGAAGTCCCCATGCAACTGCCATCATGAACAAGGCAAAAGTCAGTTGAGTATCAATCCGCAGGACGTACACAATCTCAAGTGGCGCATACTGCACTTGGCGTGACAGCTCGTATGTCCATTGAAGGGGAGCAAACCACGGGTTCCCCCATTCCTCCCATGCTGCAAAACCCAGAGCTGCGTACCCGAGAAACGTGAGTGCACCCCGGCGGATCCAGATGAGGGATAGTAACCAGGAGACAATCAAGCCAGCCAGTACCCCAGCGACAACAACACAGAGAACGCTGGTCGTCAGATACTTGGGACTAAAACTGAAGTTTCGATAAGCATACAGACGTTCAATGATTACAATCGCCATCACTATGGGCGGAGAGATAGCCTTCACGAATCTTCTGAAGCCGACACTAAGTCTGGAACGCTTCCGCTTCGACATACCCGTTGCTTGAGGGACATTTGATAGCTCCTGCTTTCGATCCAGAGTATCGACAGGCGTTGGCACGGCTGTCCCAGAGGAGTCACTCCCTGATAGTGAGGGCATGAACGGAGCATGACAGACATAAGGCACCATGTAGGAGACTACGGAGCCTTGCCGTCGGCTAGCATCTTCGAGTGCTTCATACTCGCGAAGCGCTAAGATCGCATCGCTCTGATGAGAAGAATACTGTTCGTAGGCACGCCGGATTAGGGGAACACTTCTTTCATGAATCAGGCCGACAAACTCTCTCGCATTTCGGACCTTCTCCACATCCACACGAAATCTGGTCTCCGAGTCCGCGAACGTGAAAATCACATGCTTGTTTCCATCTGCGGCAACGCTTCCGACCATTGTGAGAACAACCTGTCCGATGTCCCACTTGCCCGCCGCCCTGGCAGAGGATACTGCTGTCTTCGCAGCAGCCTTAACGAGACCCGCGGGGCTGAATCCGACCCACATGTCAGCACGGTGTTTCGCGATCCAGACCAAGCGAGATGATGTAACAAGAAAACTGGCATGCTTGAGCTTTCCAAGATGCTCCCACTGCTGCCGTTCCATCTTCCTTTCAAGACGCGCACGTTGCCGAGGTGATGCGCCGTCTGGGATCTTGATGATCTTCATGCGAGAGAACGACATCTTGGCCCCATCCAGTGACTGAAGGACTTCCTCATCGGCCGATGCTTGGAACACACCATTCGAATCGATCTCTGGAGCTATCAGTCTGTCAACTCCCACAGTTTCTCTTGCGCGCACGGTGAACGCGAGCGAATGCGTGTAGTTTGCCATAGTGCATTGATCTTAGTGGCATTACCCGTAAAAATGAAATGCCTTGTGAATCACAGAAAGAGAGTCGCCTTCCCATTCCGATGCACTGCTTCCACCCCACGATTCTCTCAACCTGATCCGCTCTGCAAGATTCACCATCACCAGCAAGCGGGGAGAATACACCGGGGAGGCCTATGGGCGCAAGAAGGAGCCTGTAGTCGAGTTGGCGCGATAGAGCAGATCTCTCGAAACAAGGTATGTGTCCCCGGAATCCCAAGTGAAGCTCTGACACCAAAACCAATGTGTCAATGCAAGACCTGAACATTCCTCTTGAATTGTCAAGTCGCGCTAGATATCACCTCCCGAATCACGTAGTCCCGGTGGTCCCGCATCATGGCCCAGATTACACGAACCAGGTGTCGTCCTAGAGCTCTAATCGCTTGGTTGTGGGTCTTGCCGTCCGCGCGCTTGCGATCGTAGTAGGCGCGGGATTGAGGCACGCACGTAGTATGTCTTGCCACTGCCGTCATCAATGTCGCTTTGCAGCGGGTGTTGACCTGTCGGGGAATCCTTTAGAGAGACAAATCAAAAGGAGGCTTGACATTCAATACAGCATCTCAATCCTGGAGGAGTTCGACATCTCCCACACAAATGCCGGTTTCCAGGACTTCTTCCGCCGGATTGATCACCACAAGCAGGAGTTAGATCTGCCAGTGGCAGTAGCCATGGAAGGGTTCAATGGGTATGCACGTCCCTTGGATCGACTAATCCAAGAGCAGGTCATAACGAACTGTGCCGCGTGTGAAGTCCTGTTTCGTATAGTCGATGACGTGGTCGGCTCCAAGCGATTTAACCAGATCCGCATTCTTCGAGCTGCACACGCCAGTCACTTCCGCACCCAGTGCGGCGGCGATTTGGACGGCAAATGTGCCGACGCCTCCGGATGCGCCGTTGATCAACACCTTCTGTCCGGGCTGAACCTTGCCCAGGTCACGCAGCCCGATGAGCGCGGTTTGTGCGGCCATGGGAACGGCTGCTGCAGCTTCGTAGGTGACGGCCGCTGGCTTGATCGCGAGCTTTGTTTCTGCGACACAGATGTATTCAGCGTAGGCGCTGTCCATGGCCCCAGGATCGCTCAGCAACTACTACGAGACAAAATTCTTCGAGAAGCTCTGCGATTCTTGGATGTCTTGGATTCAAGTCGAAGGTCTCGCGTGGCGGCCCATGAAGAAGATATGCCAGTTACCCTTGCTTGTCCGAAGGCATACAAGGACATACAGGCAAATCGCAAGGATGCCTAGGATCAATACCGCCGCAATCCACAGAAGAGAAGGTGGCGTGATTCCTTCTCGATAGAGAATCCAGGCAGCAAAGAGAAGGAAGCCAACGTAGAGATCCACCAACGACACACTCCCCCAGGGCATAGCGAGCAACTGTCGCCCCTCGCCGACAAAACTTCCTTCCACTAAGGCATAGACGAGTATGACGGTCATTGCCAAGGCACCCAGACTAGCCATGATAGCCAACATCTTCATATTGAACCTCCTTAAGCTGTATCCTTCGTTCTAGCGGCACTACTGTATTATAGGGAGCACGCGCTACTGGAGGAATGAGAAGGGTCTCTTCTTCGCAGCTTGACTCAGGCCGTCAATGTGTGAAGACTGGAAAAGAAAAGAACGGGAGCATGAATATGAAGCGATCCAATCGCAATGCACTCTTGGCCATTCCGGCTGCCATCCTCGCCGCACTCTTGGTGGCCTGGGCTGGCAGTCAAGGCGGGGCGACTTGGTTGGGAATCCCAACTTTTCTGTTGGTTGTCACCGTTGCCTGCGTGCAACTAGACTGGGAGCAACAAAGGGGGAAGTATGCGAATAGGAGTTCTGATGATCATCTTGGCGTGCTTGAGTGTTGGGGCTATGGCGGCAGATGAACCGCTACAGGTTGTTGAATCCGTAGATGCAGAAAGGTACATGGGGTTGTGGTATTCAATCGCCAGCATCCCCACGAAGTTCGAGCGGCAGTGTGTGCAAGGAACAATCGCTGAATATACATTGCTGGAAAACGACCGAATCCAAGTGGTAAACACGTGCTACGACGAAGAGGGAAATGTCGATGTAGCACTCGGACAAGCCTGGATACCCGATCCGTCCGAATCAAGCAAACTGAAGGTCAGCTTCGTTCGATTCCTTTGGAGATGGTGGTTCGCAGCAGATTATTGGGTGATCGATCTGGCTTCTGACTACTCCTATGCCGTAGTCGGTGAGTCTTCCCGAAAGTACGGCTGGATTCTTAGCCGAACGCCCACTCTCGCTGATGACGTCTTCGCTGGCATTGTCGGCGGGTTGGAGTCTCAAGGGTATGACTTCGAGGATTTCCGAATGATGGATCAGACAATCAATCAGCCCTAAGGAGAGGCATCAGCAATGAAGGCAAGCAGACCGCTCCATCTTGGATTGCTGCTCATTCTCTGGATTGGCGTCAGTAGCTTCGGGGCATTACCAGATCTCGCTGGAACGTGGGCGATGGTTCAGGTCTATCCGCAGACTGCCATCTTGCCATTTGCAGGCGAAGTGACACGAACGAGTTATGTGGTCCAGTGGGTTTATATCGAGCAGCACGATGAGGCTCTGACGATGAGAGATACCTACTGTCTCACGTTAGTTGACGACGGAACTCCGCTGGTAGCTACGCAGATCCCGATGGCGTTTATGGCCGCGCTCCACCCTCTTCCCAGAACGGCCACTCTCCGTGAGCAGAACGGAACAATCGCCTTTGTCCAGCAACCCTATCTCGAGGTTCGCGGTGCCGTGTTGGAAAACGCAGAAACGGACGCCCTGCCTATCAGTCCGGATGATCCGCGTGTGTTCGACCAAGATGAAGATGGGTTTCCGGGCATGACAGTGTTCGTGAAGATCCTTGGAATCATCGAAGGGGAAAGCTATGTCGTGCAGCGAGTACGCTACGAACTCTTCGGCAGCGTTGTCTCGCAAGATCGAGTTGAGGGCATCATCACGTGGTCAGACGAGCAGATGGTTCTTGACGCGACGAATCCCCTATTGAAAATCGATACGATTGGCTACCCTGATCCTGATCCGACCAAGCATGTGTTCATCATGGTTCGCATGCAGGAACCGTTAACGTGCGAGTGGCTTCATGATAACTGGTGGGATCTCTTCGGCTTCGAACAACCACGAGACACGTCGTCCGGGAGCTAGCCACAGCTTAATCCCGCAGACTGCTGTGCTTACCTCGTAAGAAGGGAGGTATGGCAATGGATCACCTAGAACCGAAAGTCGTCTTCAGTCGTTGCCTTGGGTTCGATCACTGCCGTTACAACGGTGGCATCATTAGCGAGCCCATGGTGGAACAGATCAAGCCATTTGTCGAAGTCAGTACAGTGTACCCGGAAGTTGCGATCGGCCTGGGCATCCCGCGGTAGCCAATCCGGCTTGTTGGCGACGAAACGTCTCAGCGCCTCGTTCAGCCGGAAACGGGGCTCGATGTCACCGAGAAAATGAAGTCATTCGCTGATCGCTTCTTGGCTGAGGTCGAATCGCCAGATGGATTCATCCTCCAGTATGCGTCTCCATCATGCGGGCCAAGGGAAGTCAAGTGCTACGTCAACGAGAAGCGCGGCGCAGCATCCATCAAGACAAGCGGCATGTTTGCTGCAGCCGTTGCCAGCAGGTTTCCACAGTGTGTGATGGAGGATGAGGGCCGGCTGAAGAGCTACGACATTCGCCAGCACTTCCTGACGCGTCTGTTTGCTCTGGCTCGCTTCCGTCAGGCACGTTCCGCTGGGAAGGCGCGCGACCTCGTGAGATTCCATGCAACACACAAGCTCATCTTGATGGCATACAACCAGACGAAGATGCGTAAGCTCGGTCGACTCGTAGCCAATCCGGGCAAGAGGCCGGTTTCGGAGGTTCTGGCGGACTATGCGGAGGGTCTCCATCTGGCTCTGATCAAGGCACCTCGCCGCACATCGGCCATCAACGTCCTCATGCATGGATTCGGTTATGTCTCTGACGAACTCAAGTCAAGCGAGAAGGCATTCTTCCTTGATTCGCTTGAGCAATACCGCAACCGCAGGATTCCGCTTTCGGTGCCATCCAGCATCATGCGATCGTGGATTGTCCGCTTCGACGTTGACTATCTTGCAGATCAGTTCTACTTCGAGCCGTTTCCGCAAGAGCTCGTCGAAGTGCTGGATTCAGGCAAGGGGCGAAAACTGAAGTGAAGAGATACACACACGCGATTCTAGATTGACTAGAAATTGCGACTGTCGTAGGCCCAGTGAAGCAGGGCTTGCCGTTGACGAGGGCGGCAGGACAAATCGTCTGGCAGGCAGTTCTTCCGTATCTGTGCGACATGGCGCGTCATCGCTAGCCATCGTTTGATCTGGCGTTCGTCGTCATCACTGCGCCTGCCCATGTAGTATCGGCAGTACCACTGGAACCAACCTCGTGGATCGTTTGGATGAATCCATCCCTTCTCACGCCAGTACGCTAGGGATTTGGATGCGTTGATGCCAAAGAAGTTGAGAGATGGGTCAAGACTATCTGGTGAAAGCTTCGCGTTGACAAACCAATCAGCCGGGAACTCATTCTGACAGTCCGTCATGTACTTGCCCCAGAAGACTCCCAGTTCGAGCATCTCTCTTGGAGTCAGCTCAGGACGAAATCTAGGGCTAAAACGCTCCCCGACGGGCTCTGTAAGCAGATACCTGTACCCCCTCTGCATCCTGTCTTGAACAACAACCGTACCGGGTCTGTAACTGGTTCCAGAACTATCGCGTGCTTCCATACAGTAGCATAGTGCAATTGAACTGCGTCAGTCCAGAACGAAACTTACCTCTCTTGCTCAAGCGCGCCTTTCGCTGAAGACGATGATCGCCAGAGGTCTCAGCTTTGTTGGCTGCCCCCACTCGAGTGCATATCCTTTTCGAGTCCTGCAGGGTGCTTGAGGGCACTGAAAGGCGTCAACACGGGCTATAACCACTTCTTCTTGCGGAAGTAGAGCAGCATCCCTCCGCCAATGGCAAGCATGATACCGAGTGCTGCAAAGTAGCCATAGCGCCATTGTAGCTCGGGCATGAATCTGAAGTTCATACCATAGACCCCCGCTACGAAGGACAACGGAATGAAGATCGTCGCGATAATGGTTAGCACCTTCATCACTTCATTCATTCGATTGCTGATGCTTGATAGATACAGATCCATCAAACCAGAGACCATGTCACGGAACGTCTCAACTGTATCGATGATCTGAATCGTATGATCGTAGACATCGCGAAGATAGGGGCAAGTCACTTCTTGGATCAATGGACTCTCGTCTCTCTGGATGCTGCTGAGCACTTCGCGGAGCGGCCACACAGATTTTCGCATGAACAGCAGCTCTCGCTTCAAGTGGCGAATGGTCTGCAGATCCTCACGCTTCGGGTTTTCGGCCATGTCCTCGCCCAGTTCTTCGATTCGTTCTCCCAACGTCTCCAGGATCGAGAAATAGTTGTCAACCACGGCGTCGATCAGAGCGTACATGAGATAGTCAGAGCCCAGCTTTCGAATTCGTCCTCGGTTTGACTCGATTCTCTCACGGACTGGATCAAACACGTCTCCAGCTCGCTCTTGAAACGAAAGGACCCACGTTGGTCCCAGGATGACGCTTACCTGTTCGTCAACAATCTCCTGTGATTCGTCATTCCACTGCAGCATGCGAAGAACGACAAATAGTAGCGAATCATACTCCTCTACCTTTGGGCGCTGTCCTGTATGTACGATGTCCTCGATGACGAGCGGATGAAGATTGAATCCGGCACCAATGCGTTGGATTTTCTCGACGTCGTGAACCCCATCGACGTTGAGCCAAGAGATCTTCTGTGACTCGAGAGAGGAGAAGCACTTCTCTACGGAGTCGGGAGCAGTTTGCGCTACATCGGCTTCGTCATATTCGAACCGAGAGATGATGACCTTGGCTGCGCGCTCCTCACCGATGTAGGTCGCCGTTCCCGGCACCTGGCCAGCTTTCTTCGAGCCTTTGTGTATGAATCGAGCCATGTGGCACCTCATCCCATCATAGAACGGACGATACTCAGCGTCAACTCAGGAGTTCCGGTCTTGATCCTAGCTACTTGATGGATGCAGCTGCGGCGCCCGCGCCCAAGCATTGTTCAGCGCGATAGAACGAGCCGATTCTGCGGGACATTTCGTCGCTCCTATCCAGGCCATCAAACAGGTTGAAGCCCGTCCTTTCCGATCTATCATCTCTCCGCTAGCCTTTCGGAGAGAATAGCAGGAATCCGCCAACGGTGTAGGAGAGAGAACCCACAAGAAAATGGAGATCACGTCTCAAGAGGTTTGGCGCCTATATCACTGTAGGAAGAGCTTCCGTTCTCTCTCTGCCTTGGCAATTTGGAGCCTGGTTGACCGTGCAGACCTTTATACTAGCCGATGAATGATGACGTGAGTTCGAGTGCGGATCAGCAAAGGAGTCGAGTTACCAGAACAGAAGAGATCAGCCTAACTGATTAGGAAAGGGTTCTAACCATCTCTCGAAACGACTCTGTGACAATCTCAGCTCCTGCGCTGTTTAGATGTACTCCGTCGAGTGTGAGGTAGAGCCCTCTGCGAGAAGCGGCTGTGTCAACCTGAGCGGGGGAGCGCAATGTAAACGTATCACGGGCGATACGGAGGATGCTATTGGGGACGTAGCCGGAGATAGTCCTTCCTGCCAGTTCCTTCGAGAAGCTGGAACGCAGATCAATGTATTGCACGTTGCTGAAACATGACGAAGCGGAGGCAACGATCTCACTAAGCTCTGCGAGCTCTCGATTCCACGGGCTTGATAAATCCTCTCCAATCAGGAGCGGCGAAACGGTTAGGATGTGTGTTGCCTTCTGACGCAGAAGCTTGAGCGTACGATCGTAGTAATCGCGGATCTCGATATGATCCTTTGCTCGGGGTTGTCGCATGAGTCGCTTGAGCATTGAGTGGGTGAACGCAACCTTCGCAAGCACATCATTCACTCCTACCCAGAGAAACGCGATATCCACCGACCCATGAATCTCTCTCCGTTCGATTCTTCGGTAAAGACTAATGACGGTGTCCCCGCCCTTGCCGTAATTCATCAGCTCGTGCTCAGGGAGCCTCTCCTCCAGCATTTGAAAGTAGGAGAGGCCGGGGATGCCTTTGGTCAGGCTATCTCCGTAGAATGCAATCTTCATTGTCTATCCTCCAGCTCTGCGCCTTGTGTGTTGAGTTCCATTGTAGTATTGACAACTGACAGGCAAAAGCACGGGGAGGGAAAAGCTTAACAGCTCGGAATCTATGGGTAGAGAAGAGATGTCCCAGGACTATTCTTGGTGACCGCCGAAGATGAGTTACAGGTTCCGGTCGCTGTGCTGAGCGACAGGGAGCGCAAAATGCCCCCAGAATGCTGCGGGGCAAGTGGTGGCGAAGATCACCTGATAAGTTATGGAGCCTATGTGACTGTAAATAGAACTTTCGTTCTGTCCACAGCGTGGCAGTTCGGAGCCTGGGGTTCTGTACTTGGAACGCGTTCGTTAGCTGTTTCGTGGTGAGCAGCGTCATTATCTTGTTTCGCGCTGTGTTCGCAAAGACCAAGGATAGGTCATTTCCTCTTGTCCTCGTACATCAATCTGTCCGCTTCGGCGAGGGCCTCCTCAATGGTCCGGCCGCTCTCAGAACTCCAATGGTAGCTACCGATGGCCAGGGTGATAGGGAATTCCAGGAGCGAACTTGTCTCGTTCCTTCGGGCGACATCTGCCTGAATGCGGTCCTTGACGAGCTCGGTCTCGCCAGTGGTCTCTAGGAGGATGACCAGAAACTCGTCGCCTCCGTAGCGGACCAGGATATCCGCATCGCGGAGGCTACTCTGAATGAGGT
>Ga0307991_1000981_pt1 | contig 20385 bp, 17 predicted proteins | sample EllFjometagen131_FD_203146 | JGI IMG/M metagenome (GOLD analysis project Ga0307991, IMG submission 203146) | Marine microbial communities from Ellis Fjord, Antarctic Ocean - #131 | ecosystem: Environmental > Aquatic > Marine > Unclassified | place: Southern Ocean | collected 2014-10-08 | reverse complement strand
GGTAATATCCTTCAGAGGTTATATTTGAACATGTTAAGTTAGTTGTATAACAAGCTTGTGTTCCATTAACCATAACATAATAAGAAACATTATCCTCATAATCTGCATCTGTGCTCGCATTCCAGTTCATTGTTATTGTTGTATTTGTATAACTATTATTTATTGGGTTTATTAGATTTGGTTGAGAAGGTACTTGATTAGGATATGTATTGTTTGATTGATTTGTCTGGATATAAGCACCGCTTGCATCTGTAAAACCAATTATAATATTTGTAGATGTTAAAGCAATTCCAGAACAATCATATCCCACATAAAAATTATTAGGATAAGACCAAGTAATGAATAGAGAACAATTACCATAAGTTGTAGATATATTTGTTGAAATTATATCTTGAGGATCAAAAATATCAGCATCAAAAGCTTCTGCAAAAACATCAAATGAGTGTCCATTTGAACTATTCAGGAATGAATTCTCAGAAAGTATAGAAGGAGGATAATTCTTGACAGTAATTTTAGTTGTGTTTTCCTTTGTTGTGTTATCTGTTCCATTACCTACCCAAAACTCTGCAGTTAGATTATAACCTTTGCTGAAGTTTCCGCTTCCTAATGTACCTATTAAGGTGTTATTATCGTTTATTACAGATTTGTTTTGAACAGAGCCATTCAAAATTCCATTAATGTAGAATTGTACATAACCTGTTAAATTATCATAATCTGCATCTGTGATTGTTAAGTTTAGATTCCAGTCAGTGTTAGTGTAAACATTTGTTGGGCTTGTTGAATTTGCTGTTATTTCTGCTGAGCTAACAATATTTGGGGTTATTAAAGCAAATAGAATTAATGTTAATAATATTAATCTCTTTTTCATTTTATTAATCTTATTCATTTTGTACAAGTATATAAATATTTTTATATTTTGTTACCCAAAAACTAAATTATTTTTATGAATATAATTATTATCTCTTTGTTTTGTGCTTTTTCTTTTTCTTCTTTCTATACTTCCTTTTCTTCTTTTGTTTCTTTTTCTGAACAAAATAGCCAACTACTGCAAGAATTATAATCATTGCTATCAATACAACTATCAAAAAAATGTTTGACTTTGTTTCTTTTTTTGGTTCTTCTATTGGAGTTGTTTCTTCCTTCTTTACTTGTGGCTCTTCTATAGTTACATTTTCTTCAGCCTCTTCTTCTGGTGCTTCTTCTTGCTCTTCTGCTGGCTGTGTTACAACTGGCGCTTTTTCTGCTGTTATCGAAAATGTTGAAAATCCGGGTGATTCAGCAGAATAATAATAGTACTCTGCGCCAAAGTCAGTTCTTGTTGTTTCAAGATTTTCCCATTTTTTATTATTATATCTATGTAAAGTAACTGCATCTCTCCCATATATTTTATCGGTTAGCCATGATTTCTTTACCTTGAACTGAATAACTGCCTTTTCTATATCATCATCAGCAATATCTATCTTTGTGATTTCTATGTACTTGTAAACACTTCCCCTTGTTGACGGACTGTATGTGCCGGATGGCAGTGAGCCAGCATCAATTCTTATTTTTGCATTAGTAATCCTATTCTTGATTTTTACTTCTATTTCAGTAATTCCGTGAGTATTTGACTCCAGAAATGTAACTTTCTTGCTTGAGCCTGCTGCAAGTGTTCCAATACTCTTCTGCTCGTATGTTACAGTAAGAGTTCCTCCACCTCCCCCTCCACTTGGAGAAGAAGGTTTTGTCGATGATGTGAACTGTAAACCTGTTGATTCATTGCTTGCAATGTTCCCATAATAATCCTCACAGTAAAAGCTGAAATTGTAAGTTCCGGTAATATTTGGTCTATAGCTCTTTGTATACCTCGAGGTTTCATTTAAGGGGGTCATTGAATAATTAATCCATGTACTATTTGGATAGTAAACAGAAACTATTAAAGAGCTTACATTAGAGCCAGTATCAGAGCAGTTTGCATAGATAGTTATGTTTGTGTCTGAATAACCTGAAGCAGAGCTAAGGCTCAGTCCTGACAAGGTAGGGGGTACATTAACATTAAATTTATATTCGCTTGATGTATTTGTTTCATAGGAATCATTAGCAACAACATACCAATAATAAGTTCCGTCATCTACATCCCAAGAATAATATTTATTTGAACTGTTATATAATAATTCTAATGTTAAGTTTCTTGTTGAGTTGCCATAAACATAATAAATTAATGAATCTTCTGCATCATTACCTGACCAGTTAAGATACGTGCTTGTTTCTGGGATATTAGAATTATTGTCAGGATAACTAATGTTTAGTTGTGGTTTTGTGTTTTCCAGATTGGTCCTATTTCCGGTAGTGCCCTCAACTCCATCAGTTGTATTAGCTATTACACTATAAGTGTAGTTTATCCCATCAAGTGTAGTCATATTTTTAAAGCAGGAAACACTTGTTCCTGTTCCTACTTTTGTCATTGAATAATTATGCGTTGAATTCCACAACAAAGTGCAATTGCTAATGTTTAATGATGAATGAGTTACAGTCGCATTTACACAAATATAATTGTCTGTTAATCTTTCTCCATCTGTAGGAGTAGAATTTACAAAGTTTAGTGATTGTATGGAAGTGTCTATTGTAAACTGCCTTTTTTCTGAATCAGTTGAATTTTCTGTTCCATCATTAGCAATTATATACCAATAATAAGTTTCATTATCAGTTAAATCTGTAAAAGTTTTGTAAAGGTCCTGTGTTGATGAGTTGTAAGTAGGTGGTAAGGAGTTCAGGAAATGAATGAAATAGTTTATTGTATCATTGTCTGCATCTGTGCCTGCTGTCCAATTTATGGTTACATTGACACTTGTTTGTGTGCTTTCATTTTCTGGGTTTGTTAGGCTTGGTTGCGTTGGAGCTGAATTTTCTATTGCAAGAACAGATGAATTAGCCCATTCACTCCATTCTGTTCCGTCAAAGACTCTGATGGAAAATGTCCAGTTCTGATTTTTTGTTGTGTTTCCACTTCCAATAACTGTTAAGTTTGATAAAGTAGTTACTTTAATACTGTTGTTGTACCATTTTGTTTTGTTATCCCATTGACTATCACTATTTGCATCATAAAAACACCATGAGCCAATTAATGTGCCATTAGTTCTATTCAAATAGTCAGTTGAGTTTATAGTTACATTAGTTGCATCTGGTGCTGTATTGGTTATATTTATTTGTCTTAATTCTGAAACTCCAATATTGCTGACTGAATCATTTGCATATGCCTTATAGTAAAAAATGCCAGTGCCAACAATTGATTTATTTTTATAACAATAAATAGATGTTCCATTGCCAATTTTAGTCATTGATTCATTTGTATTGTTCCATTCAAGCAGGCAGGAGCTGATATTGTTTAAAGAGTCATTAACAGTAACGTTAACAATAATCGATGTGTTAGATGTTACAGTTTTGTTTTCTGGGGTTATATTTACAAATCTAGTATTTGGTGGCGTTGTATCTAAGGATAGTATGGCAGCATATACATCTATCCTTGAGTAATATCTTTCTGTTTCATCATCATAAACTTGCACCCCAGTATTATTAAGAACATTTTCTATTTCCTGAGGAGTTATATTTGTTCCATCATGAAGCCTTACAAACTGCTTTATCAAAGCAGCTGCCCCTGCAACATGCGGTGCTGACATTGAGGTTCCTGATTTTAAACCCCAACTCCCAGGAATTGTTGAATAAATACTAGAAGCACCTGGAGCAAGTAAATTTAAGATATCTCCTCTCTGGAATTCAATTGCATCTGTGTTGTACACAGCTCCAACAGGAGTTGCATTTTGCACGCAGGCTGGAGATGCTGGTCCGTCTGTATGGGTTATACCTACACAATTACCTGTTTGACCATTGCCAGCTGCTACTGTTACTAAAATGCCTTGACCTACTGCAGCATTAATAGAATAAGCTAAGGGATCATCATTACAGTAAGTGCTATGATTAGAACAGTCTCCTAAGCTCATGCTAATAACCGAAATGTTAAACTTTGAGGCATTATTAACACACCAGTCAATTCCTGCAATAATATCAGAATCCAAGCCACTTCCACTAGCATTCAAAATTTTGATTGCAATAAGCTTTGCATCAGGAGCAACACCCCTATAATTAGTATCATTCGAGGCAGCTATCCCTGCACAATGTGTTCCATGTCCTTCGTCATCAAAACATGCACTATGATTTGAAGCACATTCTTGTACATCTGCTTTATTATCCAAGGACCTATACCCACCAATAACCTTATTGCCCCAACCATCACCTAAAGCAGTATGGTTATAATCAATTCCTGTGTCTATAACACAGATGGTTTCACCCAAACCGGTTATGTTTGTTGAGTTTAGTTGAATAGCCCAAGTATCATCAGCGTTTATTTGATGTACGCTATTAGAAAGAAAAGCATGAACTTGTTTGTTAAGGTAAACTCCTTTAACATCAGAGTCATTCATTAATTCTTTTAAACCTTGTTTTGTTACAGTCCCAGAAAATCCATTGACTGTTGAATATTTGTGCCTCAGGTTGAAATCTGTGTCAGATGATGATGTTAAAGCATAGATAGATTTAGGACCATTTGATTTTAAGTTTAGCTTTGACAAGACCTTATCCTGCTGTTCTTTAATCATTGCCTTTTTCTGCTCAAGAGCATTAACCTTCTCTGGCTTGCCTAAAGCAGATAACCCCCTTGAAGCAACATTCCCTTCTTTCAGCATCACAATAACAGAAACCTCCCTGTTCTCATTGAGTTTTTCAAGTATTTGTGAGTCAACATTTGCTGAGCTGACAGTAGTTGGAACTATTAAGAAGAGTAAAATCATAACTAAAAGAATTATCCTCTTTTTCATTTTATTAATTTTATTTTGTATAGGTATATAAATATTTTTATATTAGAACATATTTAAGTATAAAAAGAGGTACTTACATCATGATAAAAAACAAAACAAAAAAAACAGTTATTGCTGAGAGATATTATAATTTTAAAAGTCCATTTTCAAAAGCAATAGGATTAATGTTCTCAATGAATCCAAAGAATCTTATTTTCATTTTCAAAAAAGAAAAGATAATTCCCCTTCATATGTTTTTTGTTATTTTTCCGATAGATGTATTGTTTCTTGACAAAAACAAAAAAGTTGTTGACTTAAAAGAAAATTTTAGACCATTCACTTTTTATACTCCAAAAGCGAAGGCAAAATATGTTATAGAACTTTCAAAAGGAGCTATAAATAAGTCAAAGACAAAATTGAATGATAATATTTCATTCTGAAAAGCAACATATTTAAATAATGAGTTTAACCCATTACCATTATTCATGGGGGCGTCGTATAACCTGGCCATTATAGCCGGCTCCAGTAAGTGGAGAGATGAGCCTTTTGGCAATGATTATCTAGAAGAAACCGGCTGATTGGGGTTCGAATCCCTACGTCCCCATAAAATTATAAAAAAGAAAAATCTTATTCTATTCTTGCTGCAATTGATCCCATTTTAGTATGCGAAATGCCCTTTTCAGATGTGTAATAAATAAAAATATCTTCTTTAATTCTTGAACCAGCAAGGATATTGGCACAATCAATAACAAATGCTTCTTCTGTTCCATCAATAAAGATACTAACATTGTCTGAACCAACACATTCACCCCCTATGGAAATAATAAATGAACTTAAATCTTCACCCATTCCATTTTTTATAATAAGAGATATTTGGTCATTGGACGAAACTTTAAAATCACTGCACCCTAATCCTGATTCCAATATACATGTAGAAGGCATATATTTTCCTGGATTCAGAAGGCAGATGGGGTTCATATGGAGAATGCACAGGAGCTGTTTATCCTGTAGAAGAAATCTGCGACGGCTTGGATAATGACTGTGATGATTTAATAGATGAGGGTGAAGCATGTTGGATATGCACTCCAGGAGAAGAAGATACAATCTCATGCTATGATGGTCCAGAAGGAACAGAAGGAGTTGGATTATGCTCGGCAGGAACTCGGATAAGAACATGCGATTCAGAAGGTCAATGGGTGCCTGATGAAGAATGTACTGGGGCTGTTTATCCTGTTGAAGAAATACCTGATGGATTAGATAATAACTGTGATGGATTGATAGATGTTACATCCTATTGGAAATTTGATGAGGGTTCTGGAACAATTGTAATTGACTCTGTTGGAGGAAATAATGGAACAATTTATGGAACAAGTTGGGTTACAGGTGTAAATGGAAGTGCATTAAGCTTTAATGAAAAATATAGTGATTATGTTGAAGTTTTTGATTCAGACAATCTTGACCTTGCAAATGAATTTACTATTGGAATGTGGATTTACCCAAAAGTTTGGTTAAACAATGGAAATAACCATTCATGTAAGAAATTACAGGGATTTATTTTTTATAAGGAAGGAGCCTATGAGTTAAGTCTATTTTACAACCGTTCTACATGGCATTTAGAAGGAAATGCAAGGGGTTTAATTCCAGATAGTGTCAAAATTGATGATGCTTCTTTTGTTCCAAATGTTTGGTCACATATTGCCTTAACCTTTGATGGTTCAGAACTTAAGCTTTATCAAAATGGAATTTTAAAGCAAACAATAGCTACATCTGGGGATGTTAACACAAACGATAATAATCTTTATATTGGATCAAATCAACCAGTCTCCAAGTATTTTTTTAATGGTGCTATAGATGAAGTCACAATCTGGAATAAAGCATTAACAACAACGGAAATTCAGGAATGGTGTAATTAATCTTTATAATCCTAACAATACAATAAGTTAAGAATAGATGGATAACACAATGAAAAGGGGACAAATAATATTAGAATTTATGATTATAGTCTGTATTGCTTTAATAATTTTAATACTTTTTCTAAAAGTAATTGAAGGCAATGTTGATGAATTAAATAACAAAAATGATATTTTTTTCATAAAAGAAATTGCTTACAAGGTAAAATATGAAATTAGTACAGCATCAGAAGTTAAACAAGGTTATAAACGCAATTTTGTTTTACCTGAAAAACTTGATAAAAAGGATTACACAATAGAAATACAGGAAAATGAACTTATTACTAAAATGGGTGGCTGGGGGTTTGTTTTAAAGATACCAGAAACAAGAGGCAATATAATTAAAGGAAATAACAGTATTGAAAACATAGGGGGGGTTGTTTATCTCAACTAAACTAAAAATTAAGGGACAGGTATTTTCTACTGATATCATAATAGGTGTAATAATATTTACAGCAGCAATTTTAATTTATTACAAAGCTATGATAAATTTTTCAGAAGATGATAATGAATTATTTGATAATATTATAATGGATGCAAAATCAATTTCTGATTCCCTGATGAGTGAGGGAAATCCTGCTAATTGGAGCAAAGAAAATATAAACACGTTAGGGTTGCATACAAATCAAAGAGTTAATGAAACAAAATTGAGATACTTTGCGGAAATTCCATATAAAGATACTAAGAGTTTGCTTGGAACTAAATATGATTATTATATTATTTTTAAAGATAGAAACAACAATGTATATCCTATAAACGAATCCTTGGAGGGAATAGGAAAACCAGGAGTTAATCTAGCAAATGTTAATAGGCTTCAAAATCAGGATACTCTTGTTAAAATTGTGAGGATTACTATAAGAAACTCAGATATTCAAAATATGGTGATATTTTTATGGGATTAAAAAAAGGTTTATTTTTTACAGTTGATTCAATATTTGCTGCAACAATAATCATCACTGGAATTTTGTTATTGCATTCATTTTATATAGTTGAACCATCTCATGCAATCAATGATTATATTTCCCAAGATTTAATTAGTGCCCTATCAACTTTAACAATATCTGAGGTAAATAATTCATACATTGATGAGCTTATATCATCTGGTGAAATAAAAAATTCTAAAAATACTATTTTAGAGCAGGTAGGGGAGTTTTGGGCATTGGACAAAAAAGAGATTGCATCTGCTTTGATAAAGGAGTTTAGTGAAAGTTTTATTGAAGAACGATTTGGTTTTTCATTTAGCATAAGTGGCGAGGAACTATATATAAAAAATAAAACAAATACAGGAATAGTAGTATCATCAAAAAGGATGATCTCGGGGATAAAAGAGAACAGAACAAGGGAAGGATTTATTGCCAGGGCTATGGCAATTAGAATAATTAAAAACACAACAGAAGTTTTTATGATAAACCCATTAGGAAGTTCTCATGGCCCAGGAAACACAGCTTATATAACAAAAAAGTTTTATATTAATTCAAGCCATATAATAAACGCAACATTGTTTATGACTGTCCATTGGGGAACAAGCGATACTCATTCAAATAAATTTTATATCAATGATCAAGTAATTGGAATAGGGGTTCCATGGATTTATGAAGAAGAAAAAAATAAAACTCACATTGGGTTTGATATTGTTGATATAAAAGGGTATGTTCATGAAGGATGGAATGAATTAAAAATAGTGCTTAATACACAATCTGAAGGACATACTCATATTCACCCAGGTTCAAGAATAGAGATTGAATATGAAAGTGAAGTAAAATATTCTTTGCTAGACAGGGTGAAAAAAAGAATTTATTTTGATAATATATTAAGTATAAAAGGAAATACCCCAACAAAGGGAGTAGGAACATGGCAAGTTCTTCCAGTGTTTATACCAAAGGAGACTACAATAAAAAATGCAGTTTTGCATGTGGTTGGGAAAAACATAAAGAGTTTTTCTATTCCAGAAGGTGTTGATGAAAAAGCAAATGTACAAATTTATTTGGATGAAGAAAAAATAAGTATGTTGAATGTAACTGGGTTGTTAAATGTAAGTTATGATCTAAAAGATAAGTTAAAACCAGGAACAAATGTAATAAGTGTTTATTTAAATTGTTACCCAGATTATTATGGTTACTTTTTTGGAAAGGGAAAAACTACTTTTTATTCTGATCCTGAAAATGATCCTGAAGGTTCTTCATATGTAGATATAGAATATGAAATTCAAAAATTAAAATATGGAACAATTGATGTTTCCAGATTTGAAAAATTTAGCGGAGCAATGAGTACTAATATGTCTCATACTAAAGATTTTGGAGATTATCGTACTATTGAAGCTTTCATACAACCGTCTCAGTTAGATAGCCTTAAATTATATGTAAAAGCAAATGGCAATTATGTTTTCATAACACCAAAACCGCCGCTTGCAACCCCTTCATCAATATACATTGATTCAGATTATCTTATTGATGGAGAAAATTCATTTACTTTATGGGAAGGATGCAGTGATTGTTATATTTTAAATGAAACAACCTTGCAGTATCATGTTCTTGTACCTTCTCTTGTAGGTTATGGAAAAGTATTTGATACAGAAGAAGAAGCATTAAGTGAGGCTAGTGAAAGATTAAATAAGGCATTAGGATCTTATGTAACCGCACTTGAAATAATGGGAGAAGTAAATAGTGTTAGTGGAGTTCCTTCTCTATGGGGGCCTTTAATAGTAGAGGGGAAAACATGGTATTAAACAAAAAAGGTTTAGTTTTTACAATAATTGCAATTATACTTATAAACATATTAATTTTCTCATCGGTAGTATACAATAAGTATAATCTAAGGGATAAAGCAATTATTGATAGAATAAGAATTCGTTCAATGAATAATTTTTTAGATGACTTTGAGAAAGATGTACAAAGAGGCCTTTATATATGCGGAATAAGGGCGGTACTAGGGATGGAAGAGTATGTTACTAATCAGGGTTTGTTTGTAGAGGACACTAACACGGCATTTAAAGAGGCTTTTTTAAATGGAACTATAAATAATATTTCCTTAAACCTTACTAAAGAATCAACTTTTATGGACTGGATTAAAAGGACAAAAGAAGAGGCAAAGAAAATTGATATAATATGCACATTTGTTATAAATGATGTTTTGATTTATCATGATAATCCATGGAAAGTAAATGTAGCTGTTAATTTAACTTTAAAAATAACGGACTCCAAAAAAATTGCAGAATGGACAAGAGATTATTATTTAACAAAAGATATCGGAATAAATGAATTAGAGGATCCTTTGTATATTATAAGTACTTATGGCCGCAATACTAATAGAATAGTAAAAGCAAATATAACAGATTTTGTTATAGGAAATGATACAACAAATCTTCAAGACCATCTTTACAAATCTTATTATATTGAATCAAATACAGCACCAAGCTTTTTAATGAGGCTTGAAGGAAACCTTTCAAGTTCAGATTATGGAATTGAAAGTCTTGTGAATTTAGAGGATTTAATGAATCAGGGAGTTCCTATAAGAAGTAGGAGTGTTGTAGATTATATATTCTTTGGAAATCAGTCAACACAAAATTATAATATTAAAAATATGCCAGAATGGTTCAAATTGGATGATGAACATTTAGAGGTGTATCAATGTGAAAATTTAATAAATTAATTAGATAATTATTTATAGTTAAGTTAATAATATAAATAAAATGGCCAAAGCATTATTAAAAACAGGAGTGGATGAATTAGTAAGGCTCATCAAGGAAAAAAATAAAATTACTGTTTCCGATGCAGCAAAAGGACTTGGCGTAAGCCAGGATGCAATAGATGAGTGGGCAGATTTTCTTGAAGAAGATAATGTAATAGATATTGAATATAAATTTGCAAATACTTGGCTAATTAATAAAAAATTGCAAAAAGGAGAAATTAAAGAAAAAATCAAGAATGTTGAAGCAGAAAGAAGCATAATAATAAGGAAATCTGAATCTTTGTTAAATTTATTAGACAATGAGGGGGGAGATATTACAAAAATTAAAAAAGAATTTAACAAAATAAAGGATGAAATACATTCTGAAGCAAACAGCGTCCATGATGAACTTGAGGAACTTGAAAAATATGATGAATTAAAAAATAAAGTAGAGAGGAATATCAAAAATCAGGATAAAGATTTTAAAAATAAAATAACAGAAATTGGAGAGCAAACATCAAGAATGCAAAAAAAATATTCAGATTTGCTCAAAAAAATAGGAATTGAAGAAAAGGAAATAAAGAAACAGAAACTTAAAGGAAAGTCAATTCAGAAAACTGAGGATAAACTAAAAAATAATATTAAAAATATGCATGATTCCATAAAAAAACTTAAAAAAGAACTTGGCAAAGAAAATGAGTATCTTAAAAGTTCAGATGATCATTTAAACCACTTAAAAGAACTTGCAAAAAAAACTAAAGAAACAACGACCTTGCAAAAAAGAAAAATACCACCCTTAATTAAAAAAAACAAAGAATACCAAATGAAAATTAAAAAATCACAAGAGGATATAGTAAAAAAAGTATTTAAGAAAAGTATGCTAATAAAAAATGATATAAATGAAAGTAAAAAATTATCAAGCAAATTCAAAAAATTCTTTGAAAAAAAGATGGAAGCAGTAGACCTAATTGACAAAATAAATGAAGATAAGGATAATTTAAGAAAAGAATTAACTAATTTTATTAAAAAAGCAAAAGCATTCAAAGTATTAACAAAAACAAAAGATATTCAAAAAGAAATAAATGTAATGGAAAAGAAATTTAAGGATATAGACAACAAAAAGAATGTTTTTGAAAAGGAAATTACTAAAATTAGTAGTTTACTCAAAAAGAAAAAGTGAATCTTATAAGTTAAAGATTGTAACAGAAAGTTTTTGAAAAGGGGTGGATTTTATGGAAATAAAAGAGGAGTATAAATTTAATTCTAATGGTATGCCTATAGAAATAAAAATTTATAAAACAAAAGAAGAATTTGTACCCATTTATGATGTTTCCATATCTCTAATAAGTAAGAACACAGAAATTATACTTGAAAAGATAAGGCAGGAACTTATTACAGAAGTTAATCTTGGAATAGTAGATATAACAGATATAAAAAGGTCTGATTTGGTTAACCAAAGATTAACAGAAACTATTAATTTACTGATAGATAAACATTTTCCAAACCTTAGTGATAAGATAAGGGGGTTTCTTAAGTTATACTTAGCACAAAAAAGTCTTGGGATGGGTAACATTGAAATTCTTAATAATGATTCAAATTTAGAAGAAATTGCAATAAACAGTTCAGATGAACCTGTATGGGTTTTTCATAGAAAATATGGCTGGCTTAAAACAAATATAACAGTCGAGAGCGAAGACCAAATAAAACATTATGCTTCATTAGTAGGGAAAAAAGTTGGCAGGCAGATAAACGTTCTTGCCCCATTAATGGATGCAAATTTAACTTCTGGTGATAGGGTTAATTCAACATTAATGCCAATTTCTTTAAATGGAAATACAATAACTATGAGAAAATTTGCTTCTAAACCATGGACAATAACTGATTTTATAAAAACCGGAACAATTTCTTCTGATGCAGCTGCTTTAGTATGGTTAGGTGTGCAGTATGAACTTTCAATAATAATAGCAGGCGGTACTGCAACAGGAAAAACTTCTATGCTTAATGTTGTATCTAATTTTTTTCCACCAAACCAAAGGATAATATCAATTGAAGACACTCATGAAATACAACTTCCAAAATTTTTACATTGGATTCCTATGATAACAAGGTTATCAAATCCTGAAGGAAAAGGAGCTATAACAATGCTTGATTTATTGGTTAATTCTCTTAGAATGAGGCCAGATAGAATTGTTGTTGGTGAAATAAGAAGAAAAGAAGAAGCACAGGTCCTATTTGAAGCAATTCACACAGGCCATTCTGTTTATGCAACAGTACATGCAAATGATACAGAAGAAACTATTACAAGACTTATAAACCCACCTATTAACATCCCAAAAACTATGCTTCCAGCAGTATCTATGATCTTAGTCCAGTATAGGAATAGAAGAACGGGCAAGAGGAGTACATTTCAAATATCAGAAATACTAAAAAATGGAAGTGGGAATGTATTAACCCAATATAATATGAATAAAGATAAGTTTAAGAAAATGCATGATTCTATTTCCATTATAAAAACATTACAACTTTTTACTGGAATGACAAAAAAAAGAATAGATCAAGATATCAAAGAAAAAAGTGATATCCTTAAATGGATGGTTAACCATGACATAAATACTGTAAATAACGTTGGTAAGGTAATGGCCGAGTATTATACAAATAAAGCAGGGATTATCAAAATGGTAAAGGCAAATAAGGGTATAGAATTTGAGGAAAATACAAAAAAACAGGTTATAAAAAAAACCAAAGATATACCACAAAAAACTAAGATTAAAAGAAAAATAAATATTAAAAAAATGAAAATACCTTTTAAAAAAAGGGATAAAATAAAAAATAATATTAAAAAGAAACCAAAAAAGAAGAAAAAAAGATGAATTATATAAAAAATATAATAAAAAATATTGCAAAAAGAAAACCAGATCTTAAAGTAAAATTAAATCAGGCAGAGATTATTTACACTGCAGAAGAATTTATACAACAAACACTTTTATCCGCTTTTTATATGGCACTAGGAATTAGTGTGTTTATTATAACTATGCTATCCAAGTTTGAATTGGTTTCTATATCAATGTATATGATTTGCATACTTTTTCTATTAATATATTTTATCATATTTTCATATCTGATGAAAGTTCCAGATGTAAAAATAACAAGAAAAGGAAAAGAGGTTAATAAAGAAATTATATTTGCAGGTCGTTTTCTAATAATTGAACTTGAATCTGGAATTTCTCTTTATAGTGCTATGATAAATGTATCAAACAATTATGAAGTTGTAGGGAAGTACTTTAGAGAAATAATTGACAAAGTTTCGTTAGGTACAAGAATGGAAGATGCAATAAATGAGACCATTGAAAAAAATCCATCTTCAAGCTTAAATAAAGTTTTGTGGCAGATATTAAATTCTCTTAAGACTGGGGCAGATATTTCACAATCTCTTTCAAGTATTCTTAGTCAAATATCACGTGAACAGCTAATAGAAGTTAAAGAATATGGCAGAAAACTGAATCCTTTAGCAATGTTTTTTATGGTTATTGCTATAATAATGCCTTCATTAGGGATAACAATGCTTATAATCTTTACCACTTTTATTTCATTAACCATAGATTTAACTGCCTTAATGGCAATAGCTTTGTTTATAGGGTTTGTTCAATACATGTTTTTCTCAATGATTAGGGCATCAAGGCCAGCGGTGGAAATATGAATATAAAAAAGCCATTCCTAAGAAAACCTCCTAAAGAAAAGAAGGAAAAAGAAAAAACTATGGAACAAAAGATCAGAGAACTGCATAAGCTAAAAAGATTAAAGTATAAAAAAGAAATGAAAAGGAGCAGAAAAACAAGACTAAAATCTTTAATGAAAAAGGCAGGGATTATTGTTGAACCACATATAATATCAAAAAGGATTTTACTGTTCTGTGTTATCATAAACTCTCTTGCTTCATCTTTTTTTATATATTCTTTTTTAGTTAATTCTGAATATAGTTTGGCATATTTGATTGTTATAATTTCTATTATATGGACATTAATTTTCACAGAATTTTTATTGAGTACTTGGCTTTTATTTTTCGTTTTAATGGATGTTAGGATATATAAAAATAAAAAAATGGGAATTGAAAATGTGCTTGCTGATTTTCTTCAGTTAACTTCAGCTAATGTACGAGCCGGAATGCCTATTGATCAAGCCCTTTGGTATGCAGTAAGACCACAATTTGGAATACTTGCAAAAGAAATAGAAACTGTTGCAAAAGAAACAATGAGCGGAATAGATTTGGATGTGGCTCTTAGAAGATTTTCAGATAAATATGATTCCCTCATGCTAAGACGCTCAGTGAACCTTCTTATTGAAGGTATAAACGCCGGGGGTGAAATTGGCGGCCTATTAAACAAAGTAGCAACAGATATAGAAGAATCAAAAATTATGAAAAAAGAGCTATCAGCAAATGTAATGACTTATGTCATATTTATATCATTTGCAACTATAGTAGCAGCACCATTGCTTTTTGCATTATCCAGTTACTTGCTTGTTGTAGTAAATGGGATTATGTCAAAACTTGATGTTTCAGGGGGGACTATGAATTTTCCAATTAGTATTTCTGGTGAGGGGCTAGCTATAGGTGATTTCAGAATCTTTGCTGTTACATGCCTTATTATAACTTCCTTTTTTTCATCTTTGATAATAGCAACAATAAGAAAAGGTGATGTAAAGGCAGGAATGAAATATATCCCCATGTTTATAGGCAGTACAATAATCCTATTTATAATATTTTCAATAATAATCGGAAAATTATTTGGAAGCATTATCTAATTTCTTTAGTTAAAAACATAAAATTTTTATAGAAAACAGCTTTAAAGTAATGTATGAAGCTTTTAAAACAGGTTATTGATAAGTTAAGACCAAAAAAGGATGCAGTTGATAAATGCTATATTGTTTTAGATAGTATAAACTTTGAAATTAAAAAAAAGAAAATAAGGGCAAATGCTGTTTTAGGCGGTTCTATAGCAAAGGGAACTTTTCTGAAAAAGGATTATGACTGTGATATTTTTGTTAAGTTTAATTTAAGTTACAAGAAAAAAGATATATCTGGTTTATTAGAAAATATTCTTAAAAATTTTCCAGGGCTTAGCAGAATTCATGGTTCAAGGGATTATTTCCAGTTTAATATGAAAGGTATTATGTTTGAAATTGTTCCTGTTTTGGATATAAAAAAAGCAGAACAAGCAGTTAATATAACAGACTGCTCACCATTGCATGTTAAATGGGTAAAGGATAATTTAAAGAAAAATTCAGAGTTAGCTGATGAAATAAGACTGGCAAAGGCCTTTTGTAAATCATGCAATGTTTATGGGGCAGAATCATATTTAAGGGGATTTTCAGGTCATGTTTTAGATATATTAACAATTTATTATAAGGGGTTTATACCTTTATTGAAAAATGCTGTAAAATGGGAAGAGCGGGAGGTTATTGATTTCAATAATTATTACGAGGGTAGTGCTTTGGAAAGACTAAATAAATCAAAAGTGGGACCTCTTGTTGTAATTGACCCAATACAACCAGAAAGAAATGCTGCTGCTGTTTTAAGCAGGAAAAACTTTCTTTTGTTTAAGGAATCTTCAGAAAATTTTTTAAAAAAACCATCAAAGAAGTTCTTTGAAAAAAAAGAGATTGGTATTGATGAACTTAAAGAGAAGTCAAAGGGTAAAAAGCTTGTTTTGCTTGATGTTAAGGCACTTGATGGAAAAGAAGATGTTGTTGGCTCTAAACTTTTGAAGGCATTTAATTATGCGGACAAAAATCTTGTTCTAAATGGATTTAGCATTTATGAGAAAGGGTGGAAATGGGACAAGAAAAAAAAGGCTTTGTTCTGGTTTATTTTAAAAAATGAAATTTTACCTGAATATTTTAAAAGGATCGGGCCTCCAGTTAGGAATAAAGAAAATGTTAAGCAATTTATAAAAAAGCACAAAAAAACATTTATTCAAGGAAAAAAGATTTATACAAATGTAAAAAAGGAGTTTAGAAAGCCTGAAAACCTAATTAAATCCCTGAAAAAAACTAAATACCTTAAAGAAAGAACTAAAAAAATAGAAATATTTATATACTAGCTTCTTAATAAATTATATACTAATATACAAAAAAGGTATAAATATGAAAAAAGGGCAGGTTCAGGGTCAAGTATTTATCTATCTTCTGACATTAATAATAACTGGAATGATTTTGCTTTTTGGTTATAATGCAATAACAGATCTTAGTAAGAAAGCAGAGCAGGTTGAGTTCATACAATTTAAAAATGACCTAAAACAAGATTTTGAAACAATGAGTTCTAATTATGGCGATGCTGATACAATAACCTACAATGTCCCATCAAAAGTAAAGGAAATATGCTTTTATCAGGAGGGGGAAGTAGTAGATTTCCATACGATTTCTGATGATTACCTCTTAATTAAGGATTCCATAGTTGACACAAGCAATAATGTTTTTATTATGGGTGATTCAATATTTGAGCCAATGAAACTTTCAAGAATTGAAATTAGCGAATCTGATCATAACTTAGTTTGCATAAATATAAGCGGAAACCGTTTAAAACTGAGGTTAGAGGGTCTTGGCGATGGTGTTTTGGTTGAGAGGGCCTAATTTAAAAAATAATTAAAAAATCAAAAATATGAGGTGCATAATAAATGGAAGGTAAGAAAGTGAATAAAAAATTATTTTTAATAATTTTGGTTAGCCTTATTGTCTTTTTAAGTTTTAGTGTTGTAAAAGTAGAAAGTGCTTGTACTACCCCAGCAGATGAGACAGAAACAAAAGCAACTACACCAACAACAGATTCCGGACCATCTCTACCAGACACAACCACTCCATCTCAAGAGGATACTCCCCCTGCTGAACCTTCAACATATTATGAATGTTCTGGAAATTGTTATTGTGATACTTTTTTGGGTTGTAATAGGGGCTATAAGGGGACTTCAACAAAATGTAAGGGTGGTTTATTCAATATGTTTAGGGGAACATATTGCTGTGAAGGATGTGAAGAAGAAAACAATCAAACTGAAAAAGAATGCACAGACTCAGATAATGGGAAATACATTTACAAGAAAGGAACAACAACAGGTTATTTTGAAACAGACAGAATAAGAACAGAATATGATTCTTGTCAAAGGCAGCAGATAGAAGTAGGTACAGGTAATTTTGAACAAGTTAGTTCATGTGAAGGAGAATATTGTTATGTTTCTGAGCATTGGTCATCAACTGACGGCAAAATGTGTGCAGGAGTAAATTTGCCTTGCCCTAATGGATGCAAAGATGGGGCATGTATACATAGTAATGATATTTATTGTAGTGGAATTGGATGGGATGGAGTATTTGTAGATTATTCTGAGGGATGGTACCAAGACAATAAACTAATTAAGAAAGAAAAATGTAAAGACTGTGAAGCAATATGTAAAAGTATTGGTACAAAATCAGAGGGGTGGTATAGTTCCTGCACAGGTCAACTAATTAAGTGGGATAATTGTGATTCAAATAATCCTGTTAGTTGTATTAAAGAAGGTGAGAAAGGTTCTATGTTTGATGATAATCCTAATAATGATGTTTGTTGTGTAGGACTAGGAAAAGTACAAGATTCATATACTACCGAAGAAGGTGTGTCTTACCCTATGGAAAATCCATATTATCCTACAAAAGGGTGCCTTCTTATTAGGGGTAATTTCGTATGTACTAACTGCGGAGACGGCAAATGTGGTTTAGGAGAGAATAAATGTAACTGTCCAGAGGATTGTGGAGGGGAAATAGTATGCACAGATTCTGACGGCGGAAAAGATTATTATGCAAAAGGAATTGTAGACGGAAAGGCTGATGAAGGTTATGCAGAAAAGTCTGGTGTGGAAACAAGAAAATTTGTTGATTTGTGTTCTGGTGCAGCTGATATTCCTGAATTCTATGGATTATTGATTGAAGGTTATTGTGATGAAAATGGGTTTGTGCAGGAAGAAGAATATTATTGCCCAAACGGCTGTGAAGATGGGGCCTGCATTGAGGAAGGAACAGAAAAAATGAAGATTAAGGGGAGATATATCATACTTAATGAAAACTTCCCAGACGATGTTTATTCATCTCCCGTAGCGTTCTACATAGGCGTTCTTCCTGTTGGAAAAATAGTGAGAACATTAATCAACTTTGATTTAAGTGGTCTTGAAAACAAGGAGATAAAAAAGGCAGAATTAGTAATAAACAAGATACCTATGCTGCAGGGAGAGGAATACGGAAAACAAACAACAGAAGTGCATAAGGTCATGGAGAAATGGTATTTCTACAGTGCAAGCTGGAACAACCCCCCAAGCTTTGATACAACAGTTGTAAGTTCGCAGGAGGTAGGTAAAGATGGAGAATATATATTTGATATAACCCCCCAAATAATGGATTACTTAACCAAACATAAATCAGGGTTATTACTCAAAGCAGAGAATGAAAAAGAAACAAACCTAAAGAAATTTAATGAGGCATACCTAAATGTCTGGTATACTACAGGGGAAGAAGAAACAAAAAGCTGTAAAGAGATGGGCGGCAACTGCAGGTTTTTGTTTGGATGTAAAAATTATGAAACAGAATCAGATTATAAGTGTTCTTCCTGGGGAAAATGCTGTATGCCAAAGGAAGAAGTTTATTATTATCCTCATTAGTGCCTATTTTGGGGTAAATGTTGCATGCCTGACTAATTAGAAAGAAGTATTAAAAACCTTTATATACATCTTTTATTTTTTTTAATTTATGCTTAACCAACTATCTTATTTAATATTCATAACACTATTGCCTTTTCTTGAGTTAAGAGCGAGTATACCATATGGCATTAATGTCTTGAAAATGCCATGGCCTACTGTTTTCATAGTCTGTGTCATAACAAACATAATTCTGGGGATTTTAATCTATTTCTTGCTTGATAAGTTTGTTCATTTATTCTTGAGGTATAAATTCTTTTCAAAGCCATACAACCATCTTGTTCTGAGAACACAGAAAAAGATTCAAAAATATGTTGATAAGTATGGTGAGATTGGAGTTGCATTATTTATTGGAGTTCCATTGCCTGGCTCTGGTGTTTATTCAGGAGCGTTAGGTGCTTATGTAATCGGTCTCAATTTCAAAAAATTTATCATAGCAGACATGATAGGTGTCTTAATAGCAGGCACAATTGTAACAATAATCAGCACAGGTGTTCTACAATTAATAACATAAAAAAATATTATTGGGCAATAATAGCATTTGCTCTATTAGCCAGTTTTTTAGTTGATAATTTAATATTAAAAATAATGCCCTTAATTAAGAATCCTGTTTTAGATTACTTTTCATACTTACTTGCAAATTTCAGCTCTATGTTAATTATTATAATAGTTCTAATTTCTTTTTTTCTGCTTAACAAGAGGAAGAGGGGATGGACATTACCCTTAGGATTAGGAATTATATCTTCTTATGCAATAACTTATGTATTAAAGTTTGTAATAGCTAGGCCTAGGCCTTTAGGAACATCAATGGGATTTTTATTTAATCTTCTGGATTATTCGTTTCCAAGCGCACATGCAGCTGTTGCATTTGCAGCACTTCCAATGCTTAATAAAACATATCCAAAATTAAAATGGCTTTGGATTTTAACTGCATCATTTGTTGCATTTAGCAGGATTTATATACAAGTCCATTATTTAAGTGATGTTATTGCAGGAGCACTTATAGGATATTTCATAAGTATTTTCATAATAAAACTAAAAGATAAAAAATGGAAATTAACAGATTTGAGGTAAGAAGGCAGGCATTTCATATATGCCTTGGACTGGCAATTATTATTCTGTTAGTTAACAATATATTAAATTCATTAATTTTGTTTATTGTACTTATTATTGGAATTCTAATATCTATTCTTAGCAAAAAATTTAAGATTCCAATAATCTATTCTTTCCTGA
>Ga0307991_1000979_pt1 | contig 20403 bp, 18 predicted proteins | sample EllFjometagen131_FD_203146 | JGI IMG/M metagenome (GOLD analysis project Ga0307991, IMG submission 203146) | Marine microbial communities from Ellis Fjord, Antarctic Ocean - #131 | ecosystem: Environmental > Aquatic > Marine > Unclassified | place: Southern Ocean | collected 2014-10-08 | reverse complement strand
TTACACCCGTTTGAATTAGTTCGCTTAGTCCGCCGATATTAGCCGCAATTACTGTTTTACCTAAGTTCATAGCTTCAATAGCGTTTAGAGGCATATTTTCTGGCCAACGAGAAGGAATAACAACCGCCAATGCTTGTTTGATGCTTGTTTGTAATTTATCTCCCTGAAGTTGACCAAGGAATTCTACTTCTACTTTTAATTGCTTGCCTAAAGTCTTTAATTTTTCCATTTCCGTGCCGATGCCAGCAATTTTAATTTTTTTCTGATTTTTAGCGGCGGCTCTTAGTAGTAGGTCCACTCCCTTCTCTTCTTCTAGGGCACCAAAATAGAGAAAATAATCTTGAATATCATTTATTGTTCCTAAATCATTATTTCCGATTGGACTAATATTCTCCAAAATTTTGAATTTATTAGTAGGCCAACCGAAATCTACACAGATATCACGCATGAAAATACTGGGAGCAATTGAAGAATTTAATTCCCTTCTTATATATTTTTAGCAGTTGATGATGAATACTCATCTCAGAAGCGGCCAAAATACTTTTAGCTAAATTATTTTCTATACAACGATGTTTGATACATTGAGTGTAATTTCCACCGCGACAACGCTGGCAATACTGGCCTTGAGTGTATAGTCTATAATTAGGGCAAATCAATTTATAGTCATGTAAATGCATGACTACTGGAATTTTAGCTTGGCGGGCAGCATCTAAAATAGATGGTGAAAGCTGATGATAGATATTGTGGCAATGAATAATATCGGGTTTAAAATCTTGAAGTAAGCGAGCAAATTGTCTTTTAGCATTTATGTTGTAGATAATAGATCCGGCGGCTTTAATTTTTTTTGACCAACTCGAACTATGTAAATCAATTTCCGAAGAAAAATAAGTTGAATCATTTGAAGGTAAATTTAGTTTGGAAGTCATCGCGAAAACTCGCACTTCATGACCGTGCGCTGTTAGCATTTTTTCTAAAAAGAGAAAGTATTTATCTGCCCCACGTTTTGGGTAATAGAACTTATTGACTTGTAGAATCTTCATATATTAGCTTCACTGTCTTTACCTTTTTGTATTATTGGGCTAAAATTATATTAATAATGTTAAAATTATAGCATAAATAGCTAATATTTCCAATTTATGTCCCTGTCTTTTTCTAGTCATAAAATTGCTTTGTTTTCGTCTTTAATTTGTTTGCCAGCAACTTTTATTGTGTTATTTTCTTCCCTACCTTTATTTAGTAAATTATTGGTCTTTTTAGTTATTGCTTTATTTTGGCTATCTGCTTTTGATTTTCGTTTGGGGTTTTTAGCAATTATATTTCTGCGACCAGTAATAGACTTAAGTGTTAACAATATTTTATTTAGCATTGGCTCATTATCAGTTAATGTTTTAAGTCTCTTGGGAGCACTTCTAATTGCTTTGGCCATTTTATTTATTTTAAGTGGTAAGGCTAGCTTACCTGCCTCAAGATCAACTATTCTTTTGTATGCCTGGATATTTTTTATTTTTTTAGGCTCCTTAACCCTCTTTAATTCTTTTTATTTATCGGAGAGCTTAAAAGAATTATTGCGTTTTTTAAGCATTCTGTCAGCTTTCTTCTTTGGCGCTAGTTTATTACGAACAGCTAAAGATTTAACTACCTTAATTAAGGTTATCATTTTTTCTGCTTTACCGCCGGCTATTTTAGCTCTTTTCCAGTTAATTAATAAAACGGGTCTACCGGACGGGGAAATTTATCGAGTGTTTGGTAGCATGACCCATCCTAACATGTTAGCCTTTTATTTGTTGTTAGCCATAACTCTAGCAGTTTTTTTATTACTTAATTTACGTCGAACTCGTCTTGAAGTTTATATTTATTCCTTTTTTGCTTTGTTCTATATTTTTATTTTATTTTTTACTTATACCCGTGGTGCTTATTTAGCTTTATTAATGGTTTTTATCATTATTGGTGTGGCTAAATTCAAAAAGTTTTTATTATTTTCAATCATTATACTTCTCTTTGCTTATGCTCTAATGCCCCCCTTGCAATCACGTTTTAATAGCATCTTTCAGTCTGATCCCTACGGATCTGTTAGTTGGCGTTTTAATTTGTGGCGTGATGGCTTTTCTTATTTTCAGGAGCGTCCTTGGTCTGGTTATGGTCTTGGTACGGCCGAAAAAGTCATTGCCACCAAAAGAGATTTTCGCTTAGGCTCACCTGATCCGCATAACGATTATTTAAGAATTGCCCTTGATGGCGGTTACCCCTTATTAGCGGCTTATCTATTATTGTTGGCATCTTTTTTCTGGGTGGTGCTGAAAGCTTATTTGCAAGAAAAAAGACCGCGATTAAAAAGTTTCTTTTTATTCTTTCTCGCCTTTGGTTTGGCTATTTTTGCGATGTCAGGTGGAGATAATATTTTAAATGATACGGCTTTGCAGTGGCAAATGTGGGCCTTAACTGGATCGGCCTTAGCCTCTACGCACTTAAAAAAAGATTTAAGTGATTGAGGCCTAAGATAAATTTATATAAAAAAAGAGACTCACTTTAATTAAGGTGAGTCTTTTTGTATTTTGCAAGAGGTTATTTCTCTCGCTTGGTAGCGTTTTTATATTCTACCCAAGCTTTTTTAGCCTTTGTATCGATAAAAACCGTTCCATTACCAAATGGTCGAGACCATAAACCTTTAGAAATTTCTTTGGTTTTTCCAAGAATTTTTCCTAATTCAAGATTATAATAATCATGATAAAGTTGGTTTTGTCCGACGCATAAGTAGGCGTTGTTAAGCATAACGGAAGTGACGGCCCCCAGAAGAAAATCTTTTTCATCGGGATTAATGATAGCAATTTTATATTTTTTTGCAATCATCATGTTAATATCCCAATCACTACCACCTTTCATATGATGATGAAGATAAGGAAAGTTCTCAAACTGCTTACCATTAACCTCACGGTATGATAGATTTCCTGGATTGGTAATAATAATAAAATCATTACCTTTTTCTTGACGAATAAGATTTAAAAAAGAACGAGTTCCCTTGGTCCAGGAGGCGTTTATTTCTTTAAAATTAGTGTCCGCCTCCTTATTGTCATTTAAATCCAATCCTTTTTGACCATTAAAAGTTGCTAACCACTCAATTCCAGCGCGATCATCACCCCAGACATTGTCAATTAAACAACCTTTAATACGTGAATCTTGAAGAAGTTTTAAATATTTTTGAGCAATCCATTGCCAATATTTTTGTCCTTCAATTTCTGGACAATCAAATCTCATATCAAGAGTCTTCATTTCTGGCCAGGCTCCAAGCTTTTTTCCATCAGGTTGACGTAGCCACCATTGTTTTTTTGTTTGCAGCTCGTTTAAGAGTTTTAAACCCCAAGGCTTATCATCAAACATTGGTTCAAAAATTTCGACTGCATTGATGTAGAGTAAAAGTTTGATTTTTGGATTGATGGAAAGTATTTCGTCTAGTTTGTCTTGACTGGTAAAAAGATTTTCTGGATCAATTACCAGCAGATCATAGTTTGATAAATTTTCAGCTTGATATAGGCTCATGCTGGGAAGATACCAAAGATTAGCCATTTTTTGAGCTTTTAACCCAAAACTAATGCTAATTATTATTAGCAGTGTGATAAAAAGGGTTTTTGTTTTCATTATTTCTATTTTTTTCGTTAATTTCAGTGATTATTTAAATTGTTAAAGAATTATTTATTATAATATATTTTTTAATTTTAGTCAACAATAAAAAATAAAAAAGTTGACATATTTGGAAAAATAAGATATTATCATATCACTATATAGGAGTATGTCAATAGATATATAATTTAATTATTTATGATTAAAAAAATTATTATCCCTATTTTAATATTAGGTATATTTTCTCTAATGTTAGTATCCTATACCCAGGGACAAACAAAGTCTTATTATTCTGGTGATGCGATTGTATTTCAAAACAAGTTATATGTCGCAACTGCTAATATGGGAAGTCTTGAGCTATTTATTTTAAATGGCAGTCAGTTAGACTCTATTGCTAAAATAAAACCTTTTGACGAACGTTTTGGTAAGTATGGTACTTTCTATGATGCTTCTTTGCGCCAAGAAGGTGGTCAGCTTTATGTTTATGCAGTGACTGATTTTAGTATTTATAAGTATCAGTTGAATAATGAGAGTCAATTAAGTTTGATTGATACTATCCGTAACTCCTATTGGGAGTGGTATAATCGTGTTGGTGAAATTGGCGGTCAATTGGCCAGTATTAGTGCTAATAATGTTAAGGTTTGGAGTGATGATATGCAGGTTATTAATGAATATGCCTTCAGTAATAACGAGGTATCCTATAACGTGCGTGGTAATGATAAGTATTTGCTGAATGTACAAAACAATCACATTTATATTTATGATCGTGCAAATAGATCGGTTATTAAGGAGATTCCTATTAATTTAAAAACAAGTAATGGTGCCCATCAAATATTCTTAGATAATAATAGTGATATTTATATTGTTGATGATTATTATGCTAAAAAGTTTAATTTTGATGGAAAATTATTAGCCAGTTTTCAGCACCAAGACTATGAAGGTTACGATATGTCTGCCTCAGGTTATAGCCAAGCAGTTTATTTTTCTAATGGTATTGGTGTAGTTAAGTTAAATAAAGATACCTTTAAACTTGAAGATTGGGCTTATACCAGTAACATTGCTGATCCTCGTGGTTGGGCAATGGGCATGAAAGTTGTTAGTTTAAATGGCGATAAAATTGTAGTGTTTAATAATTCTAATATTTTAGTTCTTGATGATAAGCTTGATAAAATTGCTTCTGTTAGCTCCACCGAAGAAGATGATGATGGCTATTTATCAACTGAGACTTTATATTTAAATCTTGATAAGAATAGAGCAGCCCCTAATGCAGAAGTTTATTTGAGTGGTGGTGGTTTTTTGCCTAATGAAGCCCTGCAGTCTGATTTAGCTGGTAGTAAAAATTCATTTACAGCTGATTTGAGCGGCCGCTTCACTCAAAAAATTATTGTGCCAGTGGTTGATCTCGGTGTTTATGATATAATAGTAAGCGGAGAGAGCTCTGGTTTACATTACAGCATTGCCTTTGAAGTTGAATAAGTGAGGTAATAGTAATAATCGAAAACTCCTCTTAATCTGAGGAGTTTTTTTGTGTTGTGGTTTGATATTAAAAAAGGACTTTAAGGTTTTACCTCTAAAGTCCTGTATTCCTTTTTTAAAGGAAATGGAAGATTTAGACGCTTAAGTCACGAATTTATTCGGCTCAAGTTAGTCTCATGGTTATATTAATATATTTTCAGCTATTTTGTCAATATTTGAAAGTATTGATTGCTTTCTAGCTTACTTGTCCAAAAAGCTGTATCCTTACCCTGCACCGTATTTAAATTAAGAGAATTGCTTTTCAATATCTCTTTATTAGTATTAATAGTAAAAGAGAACTCTTCAATTTGACTACCAGGCTGACGTTGTACAAAAAGAGTATACAGCTTGTCGTTATTAAACAGGCTATTAATATTTTCAGACAAATAATATGACACTCTCACTTCTTTGTTCTGTCCTGGTTCAATACTCCAGAAAAATCCAAAGACATGTTTACTTAATTCTAAATCATCATAACTAATAAAATCAGATTCACTTTGTTTAATATTGCTTAGCTCTTTAAGTCTGCTGCCCAAGGGTGCTAATATCCGTGTATAGCTACGATATCTGGTTGTACGCCAATCAAAGTCACCATTATGCTGATAGTTCAAACGAACTAAAGCGGTTAAATGCTTATCAGTATAATTAACTTTGTAAGCGATATTTTTTTTCATGACGGCGTCACTTTTAAAGGCGGCTAGATTTGCATCTACTACCATTAAATAATCACCGCTGCTCTGAACAATGGCTCCGCTAGCACCTAATTCTTTGGCTATTGCCTGTTGTTGTGGATTATTAAAATATATTAATAAGTCACCGCGATTTATACTGGCATATAAGTTGGCTAGCAATTCCGGATAACGCTGTAGTGGCAATTGGGTTAACTTATCTCGTAAAGCATTAATTAATTCATTAATAATATCCTTGCGATCCCAAGAGGAAATTTTATTATCTTTATAAGCAATCTCTACATTATATTGTAGTAAGGCTTGCATATTTTCAGGAGCGTAGCTTTGTCCTCTAACGCTAATCGGTCCGCTTATCTTTAGTAAGTTAGCGACAAAATCTGGAGTGATGGCTAAAATGCCGTCCAACTCCGGTTCAGATAAACCGCCGGCACTACTTTCAGCTTGGAACATTATTTGTATTTGACGAGCCGACTGAGGCCAGTCTGGTGACCAGTTAGCATCACGTAAATACCAATTATCAACTTTTAAATATTTACTAATTGCTGTTGGAGCTTTAAATTCAGTTTTACCAATTGCTGGCATATCAAGATGGTAAATATCGTCCGCTTCCAGACGTTCAATTTCACCAAAATTAGTAATATCAAGACGAACATAAGAGCCCAAGAAACCTCCTGTTGGTCTAAGTTCGTCATTGTTTTGCAACATAATCAAATAATGAGTAGTTTGGGGGTAGCCGCTAAAAGCTGGTAAAAGCTTTAGTATCGGTAAAGATTTGCTAATTAATTTGTGTCCAGCATCAATCTGTGTTCGTACTTTGTTTAACTGTTCTTTAATTGGCCAAAGGATACCATAGGGATGAATTCGATCAAGATTAATGAGGGCTAAATCAAGGTTAGCCTTTAGGCCATTTAGTTCCGGTTCTAGAGCGATTAAAGCTTGGATAAAGTCTTCCTTCTGACTTAATTTAAGGTCATTAAAATTATCAGTAGCAATAAAAGCGGCTGCACTTAAATTCTGAGCCAGCTCACTTACTTGTAAAGCACTACGGGTCAAAATCAAGCCGGTATCATTTAGATTTTTTAAATCATTAATTTGGGCACTGCCAATTTTAAACTTTGCTGGCAGCCATTCATTTTGTAGTTTTTGTAAATCAGCCTGACTCTGAAGTAAAGAAACTTCGGCAATTTCCAGTTTAGTTTGGGCATCAGGCCAATTTTTATTTTGTAGTTCAATCAAAGCAGAACTTAATTGATCCTTGGCCTGTAAGCCATTAGTAGCAAAAGAACGCCAGCTCTGCCAACTAAAAACAAAACTAATAATTAAAGCTAGTAAAAACAAAACTAAGGTCGTTAACAGAAGCCTTAGTGTTAAGATGCCAATATAAATTAAATTTGCTTTATATTTCATAGCATTTTTATTTTTCTTCCTTTTCTCTGTTTATTTCGTGAAGAGTGTGACATTGTTTAAGTTTGTATAGAAAAATATCATTAATGTCTACTCGGTATTCATATTCGCTGTTATTCATGATGGTAAAGTTTATTTCTTTACCCAGGTCAATCTCTAAATTTTTAATACGTTGTAATAATTGAGTTCTATTTATTTTACCAATTATTAGTATGTCCACCGGTGCCTTAGTTTCACCAGTGAATATTCCGCTTAGCCAGAGATGTTTAATCTGACCTATATCATTAATATTCTTTAAAAAATCATGGCATGACAAAAGATTGGCCTTAGCAAATAAAATTTTTAGTTCGCGGAATAATAAGAAATCCGTGTCAGCTACAAAATATTTGATTCTATTTTTAGGGGCTTCTTTTTTAGGAGTTTTCTTGCTCAGTTTTTTTAATTTTTTATCAATTTTTGGTGCTAAATTTTCATTAACCGCTAAGTTATCATCTGCTTGTTCTTTAATCAGACCAATATTCTGTAAATTTTCTAATTCACGACGCACTGAATTAACCTGCAATTTTAAGTCACGAGCTAGCTGCCGAGTATAATATTTTTGTTCAGGTTTACTTAAAAATGCTTTGAGCATTTTAACGCGGGCATTAGAACCAAATATTCGAGTGAGCATAAGTTTAAAAATTAGATAAAAATTTTAGTAAAAATAAAGGTTTTTTTGTTGTTTTTCTGTTTACACCTTTATTTCTTTCCGTATTTATAGTATAATAGAAATGGCTAATAGTCAAATAAAATGGGCGCATTTTGCGCAAAAATATTTAATATGCAATACAAAATATCCTCAATCATTTTAAACGCTGGCAAACACCAAACTGGTAGTCGTGAAGTTTTTGTGAGTCAACCTGATGCTCTTAAGGAAAATATCGCTGGTAAGTTATTTTTTCTAGCGGAAATTGACGGTAAAAAAACAGACACAAAAAAAGTAATTGATTTTATTGTTAAAAATTTAGAAGATTTTTATTATAATGATGAAAAATTATTTTTACAGGACAAAATTGAGGGTTTAAGTCTTGATAATATTTTTGAAGCCGCTTTAGCTAAGCTGAATAAAGCTTTGCTTGATTTCTTAGCAGCCGATCGCATTCACTTAAAACCGGAGGATACTAACTTTATTTTAGGAGTAATTTTTGAAGATAAACTTTTATTTTCTAATTTTGGGCGCAACAAGTCATTTCTAATTTTTAAGCGTCAGGAAGATTTTGAATTAATTAATGTCGAAACTAGTGCTACTGATAGTAATGTGAGTACTGATGAAAATAATTCTTCTGGACCCAAATTCTTTTCTTCAGTTATTAGTGGTGAAATACCGCCATCAGCTTATTTCATTTTTTGTAATGAGGCCTTACCCGAATATTTATCTAATAAAGATTTAATCAATATTGTCACCAAGCTTCCTCCAATAGTGGCCGCTGAACAAATTAAGTCAACTTTAGCTAAATTAAATTCCTATGTTCCCTTCTTAGGGGTTATTATCAAAAACACTATCGGTAGTAATGAACATGGAATGAAAGAGGATATGATTGAAGAAGATTATCATTCTGCTCATAATTCCATCTCACATTTAAACTCTACTGAAAAACGTACCGAACAGATGTTGGCTCCAACTGGTCTTTTTAATTGGAAGAAATTTAGCAAAATATGGAAAAAGGTTAATAATAAAGTAAATCCTAATATTCAACTAAAAGCGCTTACATCTAATAAGTCATTATCGTTGTTAGGTAAACAGAAGACTATTTCGGCCGCTAAAATAATTAAAGAAAAAATTAGTTTCAGTCGTAGTCACTCAAAATTTAAATCAACCTTAGGCGCTATTGGTGTTACTATATTTAATTTATTTAATCCAAGATTTTGGAAGAATGTTTATAAACAAGCTTTATCCTGGATAAAAAATCTTAACTCTCGTCATCGCTTACTTTTTATCTCTTTGTTTTTAGCTTTTATTGTTTTGGTTTTAAGTATTGTAATTACTAATGTCAATAATCGCAAACAAGCCACTTTAGCTTTATTCAACGAATCTATTTCTGCTCTGGAAGAAAAGAAATCAATGATTGATTCGTATCTCTTATATAACAATGAAGAAGGCGCTAAGGCCTTGATTGGAGAAAGTATTGTGGCTTTAAACGAGCTGAAAGTTGAGGGTGAAGCACAAATGAATTTGCGTGATTCCCTACTGACATCAATTGAAAAGCAACGCGATCAAGTGCAAAAATTAACTAAGATTGATAATCCGGAATTAATTGCTAATTTTAAAGACTATAATCCAGCCGCTGAAACCAGAAATTTAGCTATTTTTGATAACACTGCTTATGTAGCTGATCCGGCTGGTAAAGCAATTTATTCCGTAGATTTAGGTAATCAAGAAAAAGATTCAATTCTTTTAAGCGGTCAAATAGATTCTTTAAATAAGCCCGTAATTTTTAACAATAAAATTTATTATTTAAATGATAACAACCTAATTAGTGTCGATCCTAAAAGCGCTAAAGATTCCAGCATTATTTTAAATGGCATTGGAGCTGATGATAATATTTCATCTTTCCAGTTTTATAAGCGTAACGATAATTTGTATTTATTAATGCCCGATACTAATCAGATATATAAATTAGCGCCGCAAGGTTCTGCCTATGGCGCTAAAACCGCCTGGATGCAGGACGGGGTTTCTTTAGGTGGCGCCCTTAATATTGCTATTAGTGATGATGGTTATATTTATATTTTGCGTGATAATGGCCAAATAGATAAATATTGGAGCGGCGGAGATAAGGACTTTGCCCTGAAAGGGCTTGATCCAGCACTTAGCAGTGCTTCCCTGTTTAAGTTATTAGATTCAAAGTTAATGATTTTAGATAAATCTAGCAAACGTTTAATCTTGTTTAATATGGACGGCAGTTTAATTCATCAATATCAGTTACCGGGCTTAAATAATATCAAAGATTTTAGTTTAAGTGCTGACTCTAAAACAATCTATATTTTGAATGATGACGCTGTCTATCAATTTAAATTATAAGCAAATATTTAGAATATTGAATATAAAAAACCCCGTGGCTCCAAAAGCTTTACGGGATTTTTTATTTATCTCTTAACTTAGAGATGATGAGGAAATAATTTATTTATTTCAAAGTTACTTTAGCACCAGCTTCTTCTAGTTTCTTCTTTAAAGTTTCAGCTTCTTCTTTCTTTAGACCTTCTTTCAAAACTTTTGGAGCTGCGTCTACTAAATCTTTAGCATCTTTTAAGCCCATTTCTGTAACTTCGCGCACTACCTTAATAACGTTGATTTTGCTAGCACCGGCTTCAGTTAATTCAACATCAAAAGCATCCTTTTCTTCAGCGGCAGCTTCAGCGCCGGCAGCTGGAGCCATTGCCATAGCAGGGGCAGCGGCAGATACACCAAATTTATCTTCTAAGATTTTAACTAATTCAGCTAAATCTAAAACACTCATTTTTTCAATTTCGCTTACTAAGCTTTGAAACTTAGCTGGCACTACTACTTTAGTAGTGTCTTTTGTTGTTTTTTCTGACATAATTTTATTTTCACTGATCATAATATTAATCTGATCTAGTGTTTATTATTTATTATTTTTTTTCTTCAATCGCTTTTAATACGTAAACAAAATTGCGGAGATTTCCGGCTAAAGCGTTAACAAAACCGGAGATAGGGGCGTTAAGTGAACCCACGACTTTGGCATACAATTCTGGCTTGCTTGGTAGTTTAGCTACAGCTTCGATTTCTTCTTTAGAAAGCAACTTACCTTCTAAAACTCCGCCGAGGAAATAAAGTTTTTGCTCTTTATCCTTGCGGAAATTATCGAGAACTTTAGCCGCTGCAACCTCGTCTTCATATGAGAAGATGGCAGCCACTTTACCGTCTAAGCCTTTTGTATCCAATCCGTCTACACCTTGATTTTTGAAGGCTAAGTTTAATAAGGTCTTTTTAGTAACGAAGTATTCACCGTTTTCTTGGCGTAACTGATCACGTAAAAGTTCATTATCTTTTACCCCCAAAGCATTAAAGCCGGCGAAGACGACTGATTTTGCTTTCTCAATCTTCTTCTCCAAACTTCGCAGGATTTCCTGCTTTTGGATTTTGCTTTTTGGCATATTTTTTTATTAGCGTTAATACGCTGATTTATAAGTACATTGATTTGGCCCTAAAATTTAAAAAAACTGTGGACCGACCACAGATTAAAAATGAGCTAATATTTAGCAAATTTACCTCGGCAAGACTTATCGACATGCTTGCTGTCTGTGGCAATTTATTTAGTTGTGCTTATATATTAACAGATATTGGTCTATTGTCAAGAGCTTTTGCTTATAAAAAATCCCGTTGGTGTTAGTAACAAGTAAAATTCTTTTTAACAAATTTAATTAAAATAATGAGGTATTTTTTGGCTAAGTTTGTGTTTAATTGGCTCAATTTAAAAGGCTTTGAAATTCAAGACCTTTTAATAAAAATAAATATGAAAAAATTATAGTAACTTGCGTCCGCGGAAAGCGATAAATAAAACGCCAACTAAAGCGAAAATAAATAAGACAATGCCCCAGAAAACAAAAGGTGACTGAGCAAATGGTAGGGCGACATTCATACCATAAAAACTAGTGACCATGGTTGGCAAAGCTAGTATCACCGTCATGCCAGTCAATAATTTCATAGTTCGATTTAAACGACTAGTTGAAATTATCTCGTAGGCCTGTCTCAGGTTAGTAGAATTGGTAAGATTGCTTTTACAACGCTCAATTAACTGTTCATTTTGTAAGCGTAGATCTTCTAAAATTTCTTCATCGTCACTAGAGAAACTTAATATTTTCCCGTGCGAGGTATTGTTTAAGGTGTGTCTAATTGGGATTAAGGCACTTAAAAATTCATTTAAAGTGATTTCAAAATTAATAAAATTAGCAATATCTTTGTCTTTAATTTCATCCATGTTCAAAGAAAAATAGTTAATTTTCTTATTAATCTTTGTTAGCATTTGTCTATAATCAGTTTGAATTTCGCCAAATATTTGTAAAAATGATTTAGTTTGTTGAGTTGTAAAGAAATTTTTACACTTACGCAAATCTTTAAATAAAAAATCTAAATCTTTTTTGGCTACTAACATTAAAAACCTATTGCCAACAATTATTAGCAAAGGAATAGTTGAGGTGCGTCCAGTAATTTCACTGGGAATTCTGGCAAAGGCATAGACAGCATTTTTTTCTAGCTCCATGCGTGGTACTTCATAAGGATCTAAAGCATCAGAAAGTAGGTCTCGTTCTAAATTAAATCTAGAAGCTAAATTATCCAATTCTTTTTCTTCGGGGCTACTAACTAAAATAATGCAATCCTCTTTATAATCCTTTAAGCTTTTAATGTTTAAATTTTTTATGCTGCGTTTGTAATAATTTATCATAGAATTTTTATAAAAATTTACCCTTTTTTTATTATACAGTGAGATGGAGATTAGAACAATAAATTATTCAAATAAAAAGACTTTATTAAGCTCGCCGGAATAGTAAAATTCAAAAGCGAGTGAAGCAAAAAAATATTTTTCACCTTCAACATCTAGAGTTGAGCCACCCACGGATGGATTGGTCTCAGACTCAGAATGATTGAAGTTAGTAGTAGACTGAATAGTTTTATTAAATTGAAAATAATTTTTTTTATTATTCAAAACTCGGATAACAAATAAGTCTCGCCAGAAACGAGACTTAACAACTTATTTTTTAAAAAATTATCTTAAGCCCCGCTCTGCTTCTTTTAATCTTTCCGCTGATTTATGTAACATTTTTTTTTCTTCGGCAGAAATATTTAAATTAATCTTTCTCAATACTCCCTTAGCACCAATTACAACCGGCAGACTTAAGGAAACCCCCTTGATGCCAAATTCACCATTTAAAGGATGTGAGCAAGTAAAGACAGTTTTTTTATCAAATAAAACCGCTTTAGCTAATTGTGTTACTCCAGCCGCAATAGCGTAATAAGTGGCCTGTTTTCCTTCAATAATAGCGTAAGCAGCATTCTTAGCTTCCTCAAATACTTGTCGCTTGCCACGCACAGATATCTTAGAAAAACTATTAATTGGCGTATTGCCAATCATGGCTGTGCTCCATAAGGGTAATTCACTATCACCGTGCTCACCAACGATGTAAGCATGGACACTCTTAGGATTGACGGACATTTTTTCACCTAAAATAAGACGAAAACGAGCAGTATCTAAAATTGTGCCTGAGCCAAAAATTTGATTCTTTTTTCTTGGAAACATTTTACAAGCGATATTAGTTAAAATATCAACTGGGTTACTAACAATCAAAATAATTACATCCGGATTTTTCTTAAATATCTTGGGCATTATTTCTTTAATTATACCGGCATTTTTCTTTAATAAATCCAATCTGGTCTCGCCAACTCTTTGTGCAGCGCCACAAGTAATAATAACTAAATTACTATCTTTAATATCGTTATAATCACCAACTTTAACTTCAGTATATCCCCAAAAAGGCACAGAATGTTGTAGGTCCATTACCTGTGAAGTAAGCATTTTTTTATTTAGATCAATTAAGGCAATTCCTTCAGTGATATTAGCGGCAATCAAACCAAAAGCACTGGTGCTACCAACCATGCCTGCTCCAATAATGGTAACTTTATTTTTAGACATAAAATATTAATTTATTTATTTAATTATTCTCATATTATCATAAATTGATTAAAGTAGCTAATAAAAAAGCCACCTTTTAAAAGGTGGCAAACTTTTATTTTACACTATTGTCTCTCATTTATTTAAAACAACATTTTATTTTATACTTTGTTAATGAATAATATAAATTATTAAAAAACACCCGCAAAACAGGCGTTTTTTGTAAATTTTAGATTATGTAGAAAAAAGCTTATTTTTTAGCACGTTTAGCTGCCCTTTCTTCAAGCATAACTCGCTTAATTTCTAATCTTTTTGCTGTTTTGTGAGAATGAGACTTTTTACCTTTTCCCACCCCTGTGTCTCGTTTAGCCATATAAATAATTATTTAATAATATTAACCATAACTCATTATCAGAATTAAATCAATAATAACCTAGCTAGATCCTAAAAAGCAATTTTTATGCCCGATTGTTTTTTAAAATTATTTATGGCCAATGCCGATTTTTTATCCAAATCGATCTTTTTTTCTTTAATTGTCTTAATTTCATCGGAGACGCTTTCCCTAGTACTTCTCAATTCTTTAAGTCTATTTAACAATACTGGATGGAGTTCCTTGGCGGTCATCTCCTGATTATGGAGTATATCACTTTCTTTAAAGTCAATCTTTAAATTTTTGTGTAATTGATAAAAATTAATTCTTTTCTGGTCATCCTTACGATATTGCTTATCTAATTCATTTTTTTTGTCAATAAATTCTTTGATAATTACTAGTTCTTCGGGACTTAGTTCTGATTTAAGATTTTCTTTTTCTAGAATGGCGTTATCTAATCGAGCACATTTTTCAATTATCTGTTGACGATTATTTAAAGCATTAATTTTTTTATCGCGTCCGAACACAATCGTTTTATTTTTTAAAGATGCTACTGCCTTACTGTTTTGTTCTAGTAGTTCGTTTGTATATTTTTCAGCCTTTTCTCTATTTTTTTGAAGAAGAATAGAAATATTTTTATACAATTCTCGATGTTCAATATCCTCAATTGAATTACTATCCGAAGTTAAACCGCTGATTAATTTAATTTTTCTATCAGCAAACTCTGAGTCAGCTAGATTGCTGGTTGCTGGTAAATTAAGTTCTAAATTATTAATTAAAGTGTCAGTTTCATTTATTTTTTCTAAAATATCTTTATTTTTTTCCTTGAAGTTTTTGTCTGCAATTTGTGTCCATTTTAATTCAACCGAGGCCTTACTTAAAGCTCCAATCTGTTTTTCAGTTTCTTCCCATTTTTTCTGAGCTTGTTCTGCCTTTTGCCAAGCAGTATTAAAATTTACATTTTTTTTAATGTATGAATCTGGAATAGATAACAAATATTTTTCACGATCCTTTGCCGTTGCGCTTTTAAATCCAATTTTATCACGTTCCTCTTTTTTATTAAACTTATTAAGTAAACCGGATTCATCTTTAGTGTCAACGGTAAAATTTGTTTCTTTATCTGTGTTATTAATAATATATTCAAAAAATTTGCTGTAATTATCAAATTCATCACGATAATAATCAGCTGAACGTATGTGGTCAGAGTTATTAGAGTGCTTGCCTTGCTCTAAATTTAATTTATCCTGCTCAAAGGCTTCAACCAGTCGAGTGTAGTTGCGCACACCATCAACATCTCTTAGTCCAATATCATTCATTTCTCCTGCGTGTAATAGATATTGATCAGCTAATACACTCTCAATATTCCAGCCTTTATAGCGTTTGATGCGGCCGGTGCCTTGAGAGAATGTGTTTACAGAATTACGGGTCTTTTCATCTTTTTTAAATAATTCAGCTAAATGATTAAGAGCTTTATTTTTTAAATTTTCACAGTCTTGATAATTTTTATGGTCATACTTTAATTCCACAATTTGTTTTAATTTGGGATAGTTTAAAAGTGCATTTTCTTCACTAATTTGCTGGTAATCATTTTTGGCCTTATATTTAATGCCACTTAAAATATTATTTTTCATTCTTTCGGACAGCATGCCAACATAAACATTTTTAACAGTTTCTTCACCGAATTGAGAGGCTAACTCAATTTGCTTATCACCAAAATTAAAACCAACAGGACGTTCAATACTAGTAGAATTAAAAAGATTATTCTCCTGTGCATCTTTAACAATAGTATCTCTTTTTCCTTCTTTAGTTTCTAATAACGTTTCTGCTTGTTTTTGTTTTAATTTTTCTAATTCAGTATCTAAAAAATTTAGATATTCTTCTATTTTTTGAAAACTTAGCTCTCTTTGATTAATATCCTGATTATTAATTTTTCTAGCACTAAAATTTAATTTTAATTCAGGCACTTCCTCATTTAACTGTGTTTTTAGTTCACCTATATCCTTAACGCTTTGATAGAGCTCTCCTGTTTCTTCCTCTTTATTTTTTTCAGTTTTAGGGCCGCGAACGCCACTTTGACGATATTTTTTCACTTCTTCTTCATCAGCATTTTCAACTAGCATTTCTTCAAAGTTTTCAACACCATCTTCTTTTAAAATATCTTCATTCTCATTAAAAATTTCTTTTAGTACCTCTTTTTTGTCTTTAAAATCTGTTAGCTTTACGTCAGCGCTAGCGTAATTATTTTTTAAAGAGGAAGCTAGGCTTGTGATCTTTTCTTTTTTAGTAGTTAAAACATTCATTTCAGTTGTAATGGTATTAATTTTTTCCTGAACACTCATTTTTTTAACTTTTTCTACTTCTTCTTTTTTAACTGCTCTTTTTTTCTCTAATTTTTCACCTAAAGACATAAATTTGATTTTATATAGTAATTAATTGATATTTTATTAAACATATACATATATATTAACAAATTTGGACTGTTTATGTCAAGCTTTTGTCAGGTTTTGAGTTGATGTAGCTAATACTGAGACACAATGCTTATCTTCTTATATAATACCTTATTAGAAGTTTTTCGGCTAGATTTTTTGTGGTATTATGAACAGAAGAAACATTTAAATTTTGTATACAGCTTAATTAATATAAGTTACAATAAGGGTATGAAAAAATTCTTAATGTTAATAATTTTAGTTTTACTTCCCTACCCAAGTATGCTTCAGGCAAGCACAATTTTATTTGAAGTTAGTGGTCGTATTCTCCTTCAGGTTGAAGCCAAGGGTGAAGCTTGGTATTTAAGTTCCAGTGATAATCAATTATATTCCCTTGGACGTCCGGCCGATGCCTTTGCTATTATGCAAAAACTGGCTCTAGGCGCAAAACATGATTTAATTGCTAATACTATCATTTTCCCAGATAGACTACTCGGTCGTATATTACTAGATGTTGAAAGGAATGGCGAAGCTTATTATATTTATCCGCCCGATAAACATAAATATTTTCTTGGACGTCCGGCCGATGCCTTTGCTATTATGCGTGATTTAGGGTTGGGTATTAGTAATGAAAATTTATCAAAACTACAACAAGAATTATTAAATGATCCAGTAGATATTAATAGTGGCCAGGAAATATTAATTAGCGATGTTTCCTTCACCGCTCAAGCCCCTTTCGCCAATTGGAGCGACCCGAGACAGCAAAATGCCTGTGAGGAAGCTTCAGTTATTATGGCTATGTCTTGGGTTAAGGAACAGAGCTTAAGTAAAACAGAAGCTTTAGATAAAATTATTGCTTTATCTATTTGGCTTGAGCAAAAATATGGAGTTTATGTTGATAGTTCCACCCAAGATACTATGGATTGGATATTTAAAGATTATTTTCAATACGATCAAGTAGAAAGATTCACCGATATCAGCAAAGAAAAAATAATAGCAGAATTAGAACAAGGTAAGCTTGTTTTAGCCGCTTTTGACGGTCGTAAATTAAATAATCCTAATTTTGTTGCTCCAGGCCCGATAACTCATATGCTGATTATTTTGGGTTATAAGCCAAGTACCAATGAATTTATCACTAATGATCCCGGTACTAGAAATGGTGAAGCTTATCACTACAACACCGATATTCTTTTTCAGGCAATTAGAGATTATCCCACCGGTAATCATGAAGAAATTACCTCAAGAGCCAAGAATATAATTGTGATTGAAAAATAATATATTTATTAGTACAAAAAAGCAGACAACCAGTCTGCTTTTTTATGCTTAAGTCACCATTACCAAAATTGATGTAGATACTACTTATTTCTTAGGAGTAACCTTCTCTTTAATTAGACTTTCCATTATTTCAGTAATAATAGTTAAAATGATGCTAAAGATAATGGCAATGCCAAAATTAGCAATACTAAATCCTGGTAAAATATAAGCGGTTAGGGCAATCATCAAAGCATTGATGACCAGAGTAAACAAGCCGAGAGTTAATACGTTGATAGGTAAGGTGAGAATTATTAAAATAGGACGGATAATAGCATTTACGGCCCCTAGAATAACAACGGCTAATAAGGCTGAGAATAATCCGCTAACATGCACACCTGGGATAAGCCAAGTGCTAAGTAATAAAGAAATGGCACTAAGAAACCAATTGATCAATATTTTCATAGATTAAAATAAATATTAATTATTATTAAATAATAACATATTTTGGAGCATTAAAACAGTTTAATTTGAAAAATAAACATTTTTTATTTAAATTAGCAGCATTAAATAAAAAAGTCGCTACTTAGATTGTGTAACAATTGAGGATTTAGTTGTATTAGTTAAAAATTCTATCTTGAACATCGTTTGGAAATATTTTTTTTACATCCTCGCCATACAAAGACCCATCTCTTGGGGATTGATGAGTAAATTTATCAACCGAGAAATAAGAAAGTTCATTTGGGTAATTAACTAAGACTGGTCCAGAAAAACCGCTTAATTCCAAAACATTTTCGCCCTCAATTTTATATTCCTGACAATGTACCCATAGAGATAATGGAAATAGGTCATCTTTGCTGCCTAAATTTTCAAATACACAGATGTTTTGACTGTCATTAGCCGTTTTCCAAGAGAACGCCTTTTGGGTAAGTAAATAGTCTTCAATTGCTTCATCTCTTTGTAAAAAAGCAGAGTTATCTTCATTCACAGCTTCGCCATCATCTTGATACTCCAAGCTTTCGCTTTCATTTAGTTTTTCATAATTAACACTGTTTTTAGAACAACTCATAAAAATAGCTGAAGAAACGATTAACAATGAAGCAATCAATAATAATTTTATTTTCATAGTAATTTATTTAAAAATATTTAATATATCCCCCGGATTATCTACTACATTACTATTTCCGATTCTACTTCTATCGAGCCCCCAACCATAAGTGACTAATATAATATTTTCATCTTTTAATCCAACTTTTTTAGCAACATCATAATCAATTGCTCTATCACCTATAGAAATAACTTCGCTTGGAAGATAATTATATTTGTCTAATATACTATTAATGATTTCACTCTTTCTTACTTTTTTGTCTGCTCCACAATATATTCTTTCAAATGGCTTACTGAGATTATGTGCTTTCAGTCGAGGTAAAATTTCCTGACTAAAAGAGGCTGAAACTAAATATAGTTTATATCTTTTACTTAACTCATTAATAACTTCGGCAATACCAGGAAATAAACGGTGTTTCATAACAGACATTTCATTTTTATAAATTTCATTAGCTTTAGAAAAATCTTTTTCTTGAATACCTAAATTATTAAAACATTCAATATAATTGTAGCCATAAATTTTTCTAAAGTTATTCATATCTGTGGGACAATTTACTTTAAAAAATTTACATATCTTTTGATAAGCCTTAAATAGACTTTCAAAAGAATCAACTATTACACCATCATAATCAAATATAATTGCTTTTATCATATATTTTTAATTAAGTTTTTATATTAGCATAATACCATTTAGCAAATAACCCAACAAGGATTCGAATTAAAATATACACAAAAACACCTTTAAAAGGGTGTTTTTGAAATTGTTCGGGGTCGTGAACAATGCCCGGAATACAATTGGAACGGTTTTAAAGAAATAAAAAAGGGCTCGCATTTGTGAGCCCGATAAAAATAAAATTTAGATAAAACTTTACAACGTACCTATTTCATTGAATGATTCTTAAAGCAACTAAATGGGATTATTTCTATTCTTGCGGAAAATATACACCATCTTTTATGCCCAATTCATCCATTTTCTCCTTTAATTCTTGATTTATTGAAATACTATAAATGTAATTATAAAATATCTCATTATTTTTTTGATTATTCCAAGCCTTTTCAATGGTTTCTGTTGAACCAACCTGAATAATTCTTGGAAATGGAGTTATCCCGGATTGTATCATAGCCATAGCTTGACCAGTTTCATCAAGCGTAATTAAAAGAACTGTATTAATTTTCATTTTTCTATCTCCTATTTTTAGTAAATACTAATTGTTAAGGTAATAAAAAAATATACCACATTGGTATACCTTTTGTCAATATGATGCACTGTCCTATGCTACAGTTGACAGTAAAGAGACAAAAATATGTTGAGTGAAACATTAAGGCATGATTTAATTAAAGCTAAAGAAATTAAGCTAATT
>Ga0307991_1000978_pt1 | contig 20410 bp, 19 predicted proteins | sample EllFjometagen131_FD_203146 | JGI IMG/M metagenome (GOLD analysis project Ga0307991, IMG submission 203146) | Marine microbial communities from Ellis Fjord, Antarctic Ocean - #131 | ecosystem: Environmental > Aquatic > Marine > Unclassified | place: Southern Ocean | collected 2014-10-08 | reverse complement strand
TACGTAATTAAAACCCACATATATCAGGAGATAAAAGATCAGGTACCACCGGATGCTTCGTTCGGACCAGCCTTTGGCAACTATCCGGGCAGGAATACCCCATCTGGAAACGAACACGGGAGTGGATTATATGGCGCACAAAAAGAAGCCGGGGACAATGGCAAAAATACTTGACAAAGGAACCCGGATTGGATAGAAACCATACGTTCTTCAGACATAATGTTGTGGGTCGGTAGCTCAGTCGGTAGAGCACGGGACTGAAAATCCCGGTGTCGGCAGTTCGATTCTGCCCTGACCCACCATTCATTTCAAGGGGTTGCGTACCGACGCAGCCCCTTTTCTGTGTCGATCGCTTGAACTGTGTCCCCTTGTACCTTAAGACAAACGCCCCATCCTTTCAATAAGACCCTTGACTGGAATCTTCCGGAAAGTTATTTCTCGTCATGGTTCGGCAGGTAATCTAACGTTAGCCATCATTTTATTCCCCTGACGCGCGCTGCCTTATCAGTTTCTTGACGAAGATCTCTTCCCGTTCCATCTCTTCGATCCGGTCGGAGATGTACTTCTTCGCCTCCTCGTGCTGGGGGATGAATATCTTCTCGAGGGCGTTGACCCGCCGCTGCACCTTCTTCAGCTCCCGGGAGAGCATCATGATCGACTTGGTGAGGGTCGCGTATTCGGCGAGCGCATCGAGGGCCTTTCTCGATTTTTCCTTCGCCACGTCGTACGCAGCGGTCGTCCCCGGCAGGGTGGCCGTGAGCCGGGGCCGCTTGAATGAGAGCCTGATCTTCGGGAGCTTGAGCCCCATCAGTTTGGTGTATTCCATGTGGAAGAAATAGGACCGCTTCTCGGAACAGCTCTTCAGGGTCAGGGTCTCCGATCCCATCTCGACGGCCGCCTCGCGGTAGGCCGTGTAGAGCTCGTCGAGAACGCCTGAAAGGCCGGCCTCCATCTTCCGTATCTCGCCGATGTGCCGCATGATCTCGATCGCGAGGATCTCCCGCTTCTGGTTGAGAAGGTCGTACCCCTCGTACGCGAAGGAGAGCTCCTCCTTGAGCTTTCTCAGCGACGATTTGGTGGGGGGAATATCAAAGGCCGGCATTATTCCCTCCCTTCCTGCGGTATGTAGTATCTCTGTATCTCTTCCATGGACACGCGGTACAACTCCTCCTTCGGGAGAAGGGAGAGTATCTGCCACCCCAGGTCGAGCGTCTCGATGATCGAGCGGTTCTCATCATACCCCTGGCTCAGGAACTGCTCTTCGAAGGCGGTCCCGAACCTGAGATAGATCTTGTCGAGTTCGGAGAGTTCCTCTTCCCCCACGATGGCCGCGAGGGCTCGTATGCGCTTGACCTTCGCATAAGAGGCAAAAAGCTGGGCCGCGTTCTGAGCGTGATCGCTACGCGTCCGGTCTTCTCCTATTCCGTCTTTCATCAGACGTGAGAGCGAGGGGAGCCCGGCGATGGGGGGGTATATCCCCTTGTTGAAGAGCTCACGCTCCAGGACGATCTGCCCCTCGGTGATGTATCCCGTCAGGTCGGGGACGGGGTGGGAGATGTCGTCGCTCGGCATGGTGAGGATCGGGACCTGCGTGATCGAGCCGTTTATCCCCTTCAGTCTGCCGGCGCGCTCGTATATGGCCGCGAGGTCGCTGTAGAGGTAGCCGGGGTAGCCCTTCCGCGAGGGGATCTCGCCCCTCGAACTGGACAGCTCCCGGAGGGACTCGCAGTAGTTCGTCATGTCGGTCATGATGACGAGGACGTGCATCCCCTCCTCGAAGGCAAGGTATTCGGCCAGCGTCAGGGCCACGCGGGGGGTGATGAGGCGCTCGATCGAGGGGGCGTCGGCGAGGCTCAGAAATATGGCCGAGTGCGTCAGGACACCCGACTCCTCGAGGGAATCGATAAAGAACCGCGCCATATCGAATTTCACCCCCATTGCGGCGAATATGACGGTAAATTCCTCCTCGGAGGACAAGATTCTGGCTTGCCGTGCTATCTGGGCCGCGATCAGGTTGTGCGGCATCCCGCTCCCGGAGAAGACGGGGAGTTTCTGCCCCCGGATGAGGGTATTCATACCGTCGATGGCGGATATCCCCGTCTGGATGAAGTCCCTCGGGTATTCCCGGCTCCAGGGATTGACCGGGAGGCCGTTAACGTCCATCATGTTGTCCGTGATCACCTGGGGGGCACCGTCGGTGGGCCTTCCCAGCCCGTCGAAGACCCGCCCGAGCATGTCGCGGTGCACGGGGATCTCGAGCGACTTTCCCACGAAGGTGACCCTTGTATCCTTGACGGAGAGTCCGCTCGTCCCCTCGAAGACCTGGACGATGGCGCGGTCCTCGTCCACCTCGAGGGTCTGTCCTATCCGTACCTCGGACGAGTTGTCCCTGATCTCCACGATCTCGCCGAAGCCGACGCCCTTGACACCCTCGACGAAGATCAAGGGGCCGGAGATCCCGGAAAGGTTCGTGTACTCAATCTCAGCGGCCATATCTATACCTCTCCTTTGCGCTCTTTCAGCGAATCGAGCCCCTCAGCGAGGCGTTTCCGGTAGTCGTCGATCCGTTCGAGTTCGTTGTTCGGAACCTCGGATTTGAGCCGTACCATCTCCGAGACCACCTCCAGCGCGCCTATCTCCTTGACGATCACCCCGCCCTTCACCAGTTCCGCGCCCTTCGTGTACAGATCCAGAATGGCCTTCAGGAGTTTGAGCTGCTTCTCCGGGGGGCAGAACTTGTCGACCGGATCGAAGGAGTTTTGCTGGAGAAAGGCGTTCTTGATCATCTCCGCCACGAAGAGGGTGAACTGCTGGGCCGGCGGCATGGCGTCGCTCCCCACGAGCTTCACGACCTGCTGGAGGCGGTTGTCCTCGAGGAGGATTGCCATAACCTGCCCTCTGATCGAAAGCCACTGGTCGTCCAGCTCTTTCCACCACCCCTCGATGTCCTGGAGGTATTCGGTGTAGCTGTCTGTCCAGCTGATGGAGGGGTAGTGGCGCGCGTCGGCCAGGACCTTGTCCAGCGCCCAGAAGCAGCGCACGAAGCGCGACGTGTGCTGGGTGACGGGCTCGGAGAAGTCTCCTCCGGGGGGTGAGACCGCCCCGATGATACTGATATCACCGTCGGCCCCTGAGAGGGTCTCCACCAGCCCCGCCCGTTCGTAGAACTCGGCGAGCCGGGTCGCCAGGTAGGGGGGAAATCCCTCCTCCGCCGGCATGTCCCCGAGCCTGCTGGCAAGCTCCCGCAGGGCCTCGGCCCACCGGGAGGTTGAATCGGCCATCACCGCCACGCTGTATCCCATGTCGCGGTAGTATTCCGCGATGGTCACCCCGGTGTAGATACTCACCTCCCGGGCGGGGACCGGCATGTTCGAGGTGTTGGCGATCATGACCGTCCGCTCGATGAGGGGCCTCCCGTTTCTCTCGTCGATCAGCTTCGGGAAATCCGTCAGGACGTCGGTCATCTCGTTGCCGCGCTCTCCGCAGCCTATGTACACGATGATGTCCGCGTTGCACCACTTCGCCAGGGCGTGCTGGGTCATGGTCTTCCCCGTCCCGAACCCGCCGGGGATGGTGGCCGTCCCCCCCCTGGCGATGGGGAAAAAGGTGTCGATGACTCTCTGCCCCGTCATGAGGGGGATGAAGGGTTTCTTGTTGCGCCGGCTCGGCCTCGGCTTGCGCACCGGCCAGTACTCGGCCAGTTTTCCCCGATAGACGCCGGCGCCGTTTTCAACGGTGTATACCTCATCCTCTATCGTATACTGTCCGGGATCAACGATGGTGGCCAGTCTGCCGGAGACGCCGGGGGGGATGAGGACCTTGTGCATGACAAGAGGACTCTCCGGTATCTCTCCGATCAGATCACCCTCCTTCACCTCGCCCCCGGCTTCGATCAGGGGCTTGAATTTCCACTTTTTGTCCACATCGAGGGGAGAGAGCTTGATCCCTTTCTTGATGTAGTGCCCGCATATCTCGGAGATACCGACGAGGGGACGCTGTATCCCGTCATAGATGTTCGCGATGAGGCCGGGCCCCAGGAGGACCGACAGCGGCCGGCAGGAGGAGGTCACCTCATCCCCCGGCTTGAGGCCCGTGTTGTCTTCGTACACCTGTATGACGGTGATATCCCCGATGAGCCGTATCACCTCGCCGATGAGCCGGTCGGCCCCCACCTCGGCGATGTCGAACATCCGTATCCCCCGCATGCCCGCCGCCTTGACGATCGGGCCGTTCACCGATATCACCTTTCCTGTCAGCATAGTGTCCACGTCGATGCCCCCATCTAAAAAGAAAAGCCCTTTTCATTCAGAATCTTCATGATCTCCCGGCGGATCGTCGGAGATTTCCGGTAGTAGATCCTCTCGATGGTGCTGTTGAAGATACGTCCGTCCGCCTCGTCGCGTATGGTGCACCCGCCCCACTGGATCGCGGGATCTTCGTGTATGACAGCGTCGGGGTTCCGTCCCGCTCCCCCCGCAGCTTCCATGATCCCCTTCTCAAAGACGAGATCCTCTTTTTGCAGAGATACCTCAATCCCGGCCCGTATCTCGCCGACGGCATCGTGCACACTGTCCAGGAGGAATGCCTTGTACCGGGAGTCGGTCCTTATAAGCTTTACCGCCTCCTTCACCATGCGCCTCATAAAGTTATCAAGACCGCACAGATTGAGCTTCTTGCGTTCGAGAATACCCTTGTTCTCCAACCGGGACAGTCCCTGCTCGATCTTCGCCCGGCCTTCGGCCTCGGTCTTATCCCTGAACTCCGCTATCTCGGCGGCACAGGCCTCATCCAATTCCTTGATCTCCAAGGCCTCCTGTTCCCTGATGGCGCGCACGGCCTCTTCAGATTCCTTCCTGATAGACTCTTCCAGTGGCAGCTGCTTCATACCAAACCCTTTCTTACGATTCGAGGGAAATACCGAGGGCTTCGGCTATGTAGCCCACGACGGATCTGCTAAATCCCTCCGTTTCATCGATGCCGGGTATCTCGATAACCACGGGACCCTCCATGGCGAGGTTGATCTGGGCTATCCTTTTCTGGAGGTCCACGGCAACCTCACTCGTCATCATCACAATACCCGCCACCCCTTTTTTAATGACCTCTTCGAGGCGCGACGGTGCATCGTCTTTGACGGAAATCACCCCCTCCACCCCCGAGAGGCGGAAGGCGCTTACCGTATCCATGTCACCAATGATGTATATCTTTTTCATGCTACAGCTTATTCAGGATCATGATCGCAATGATAAGACCGTATATGGCGATTCCTTCGGCCAGACCGAGAAAGATTAGAACCCTTCCCGTTAGTTCCTCCTTCTCACTCATAGCCCCGATGCCCGCCGAACCGATCCTGGCAACGGCAAAGCCGCTTCCAATACAGGCCAGTCCCACGGCCAGAGCGGCGGACAGGTATGCCAGCCCCATACCTCCCTCTCCCATACCGACCTGGGTCGCCTCCGTCCCGGCCGCCAGCACCACGCCCGGTAAAAGGAAGAAGGTCTCAACAATGAGACACACCAATAGAGAAACGACAAACTTTTTATTTCTGGTCATTCTACACCTCCGAGATATTTGTCTTGAATGTGAAGGGGACAAAGCCCATCCCGTCCCCCCGAAAAAATTTACTGAAAAACTCATAATACTCGAGCCTCATCGACTGGATCAGACAGATGAGGGACTCGAACCCGATGATGAAGATGTTCCCCACGATGATGATGGTAACGGCGCCGACAGACCTCATTGCCGGGTCGACTATGCCGGCGAGAGTGTACGTCACGAGGCCGAGCCCCGCGTGAGACAGGGCGAAAGCACCGACCCTGATGAATGAGATGGTGTTAGCAAGCATGCTCAGTCCTATCTCCAGAATCTCCATACAGGTCTCGATTATGTATTCGACTGCATCGTGTGGTTTGTGATCCTTGAAAAGGGCAGGCCCGAGGACGCCCCGGAGGGAAAAGAGGATCAGGGGCACAATGATGAATACACCGACCACCCATGGCACTGGTCCCTGTCCGGTGGTGATGTACCTCACGGCAAGGAGCACGACGGCGCCATAGAGGATGAAGATGGCAAGCCCTCTCTTCTCAAGGAGAGCCTCTGTATAATCCCCGTTCATGAGATTGTTTATGACATTGACGCCAAGGCCGATACTGATGAAGAGAACCCCCAGGAGTATGGTTATGGAAAAAAGCTTCATAATCTCCTCCATGGGGTGAAACAGAAGCGCGGGGATGAGATGCTCATTCGAAAAAATACTGCCGTAGAATATTCCGCTGAGGGCAGCGGAGAGGCCGCACGCGATCAGAATCCCTCCGGCCTGACCGAGGGACGATTCAGAGCCCCCCTTCTGTTCTGCGATTCGCTTGAGGATCAGACCGCCGATGGCAATGACGAGCCCCTGGCCGAGGTCGCCAAACATGAGACCGAACATGATGACAAAAGTGACAGCCGTCAGAGGTGTGGGGTCTATCTCGCTGTTTGCCGGCATGCCCATCGTTTTCACGAGGAGCTCGAAGGGTTTCAGAAGCCGGCTGTTTATCAGACGTACAGGGGCGTCAGGGTCCTTGTGATCGGACACCGCGGCGATGAACCGGTCCCCACATATCCCTCGGAGGATATCGAAGAGTCCCTCCCTGTCTCTTTCGTCCATCCAGCCCGATATGAACAGAGCCTTCGATGAAAAGAGGGACAGCTTCATCGCCGTGAACACCTCTCCGTATTCCCGATAGGGGCCAGACATATCCACCAGTGTTTGCCCCGCCGTATCGCGCAGGTTGCTGAAATATCTATCGAGGGTTGCAAGCCGTGCCCTCAGGGTGTCAATGCGGCGTTCCAGGGCCTCGAGGGAGGTCTCCGTGATCTCTTCGGACCGGTCTGTAAAGCCGTACCCCTTGAGAAACTGGAGCATCCCTGAAAAGTCCGGTGGAAGGGCGACACCACAGGCATAGCCTCCCGCCCTGGATACCACAAATTTCTCCCCAGCCGGGGGTTCCCATTCTGCATCCTCCACGGTCCCGAATACCATTCGTACCAGCCGCGCCTTATGAAACGCCACGGGATCGATACCCATCCGGCCCAGTGCCTTCCGGTATGTCACGCGTCCGGCCACAGTATCCAGCGCATCCCGAATCTTCAAGCGAAGTTTCTCCACACGCTCCAATGTCCCCTGTATCTTTGAAACGAAAGCCCAATCCCGAGCGGTATCACCCGTCCTCCCTGAGATAGCGGTCACTCCAGGCTCAATATCGAGGGCACGCAGGGCGGTCTCGATCCCCGAGATGGTCTCCCGTGTCCGTGATTCCTCCTCCCTCAACCCCGCGTCCATCACGGCATCCCTGTCTTGCGGGGGGGAGAGGTGAATAATTCCCGCCTTGCCGATGGCGAGGTAGACCTCATGGTAGAATTCCTTCTCGATGGCTATAGAGACCTTCCTGATATTCGACTTTACAAACATACGCATCCTCACACGTCACTGATGATCTTTTCGAGTATCGACTCGTGAGATAAATTGAACCTGATCCCTTCGATGATGCGGAACAGATTTTGTATCTGGCAGGCCAGCAGCCACAGGTATGCCACCACACAGTGTATGGAATGGAAATCTCTGTGGAACATGGACGAGATCCACCGGTGATAGTAGTGTTCGAGGAAGGACTCTACATCCGCCGGGTCCGGGGTACAGGTGCTCCCCTTCCCCATCTCCTCAAGACGCCTGCTGAGCACATCTTCCACCTCCTTAAGCTGCGGCCACGCGGTCTCTCCTAAGAGGTCGCGGAGTGTATTCTGGTAAGCCCCTATCCGCTCATCGCTCCAGTGGTAGTTCACTCTGAGTCTCCACTGCCGGATCACCATGAGAACAGCGACCCTTCGGAGTATAAAGTCTCGGAAAACCTCCCGGGCCTCGCGGGAAAAGGATGCTGAAGAAGCATACAGGTTCCGGAAGGTACAGATATCCACGCGGGTCTCAAGGCGTTCGTAGACCATCTTCTCCTCAAAGACCTCGGCCAGGTACGTGCCGGCCAGGATTTCCTGTATATCATCCAGCGACAGCTCGCGGGCGAGCAGACCTTTGTCGAGGGTGGCGTAGGGCCCTATATCGTACCACTGCTCAAGGCTCTGTCTTCCGAATGCCTTCGCCAGGATCAGCTTTACGTTGCTCGCCTCGTACTGGCAGAGGAAAGCGACAAAAAGGGGAGCATATCGCTGCGTTGCCTCAGCAAGGTGGATAATGACTTTGATCTGGTCCCCGAAAACCGTTTCCTTGGCCTCAATCATACCGCGAGAACCGGAGGCTTTATCGTAAGAAGCCTCCTGATCCCTGAGGAGTGAGGAATATCCCTCGAGCGAGACGAGACGGCTTCTCATGGCGTATATCCTGGCATGGATGTTGACTTCATCTGCGTAGTATTTCATGGCACCTCAGATCGTAAGCAGTATGGAAACTACTTTTTCCTGTATCTCCCGATTTAGTGACGGGTCCTGATACAGCCTTTCAATGTCTACCTGGGCCGCTCGAGATTCCTCCTCCGTCTTCTTTTTTGCCGCCTCAATCGCCTGGGTCAGCAGTGTATCGCTCTTGCTGACGATCCGGGTGCATTCTCTGGTCTTCTTTTCCTGGACGGTCTCCTTGTACGCTTCTACCCTCTTCCTGTACGCCTGCTTTGCTTTCTCGACCTCATCGGCACACTGCTTTTCGATCTCTACGATCCGGGTGATCATGTCATCCATATTGGTCCCCCCTCTTACCTCTCAGTCCTGCTTTCTTTGAGACAACCCTTTTTCACCGACTCCGCGGATGTCCTCCTACAATCTCAGGAGGGCCTCGAGGAGACCCATATCCTTGTCCCTCTTCTTGAAAGAGAGCAGCGGTGCCGTAGTTGTCCTGATAAGCTGCTCCGTCACACTGTCCAGCAGAAGTCTCGCGGCGGCCTTTTTACCCCTTGATCCGATAATGATCAGATCGATGCCGTACTCCTCTACAGTCTCTATGATCGTTTTGTACGGCTTCTTGTCCATCCTCAGTATAATCGAATTGAGATAGACCCCTTTGAAATTAATCCCTTCAATAAATTCCTGACATTTCTTTTTCGCATTTTTCCCCATGACCTCGGAAAATTCTTCGTACTCTTTGCCCCTCTTATAGTATCCCAAGGGGACACCATAGACATGGACACAGTAAATACTCGGTATCTCATGGGCAGCAGCAAAATCGACGGCCAGCCCCACCGCCTCCGCCGCGTTTTCGGAGAAATCAATGGGAACGAGGATATTGATCTCTTCGGGCTGGCTTGTTCTGGATTCGAACCCCTCGGGTATATATAATGTTGAACACGACGCTTTTCGCGAGATCTTTACAGGAATCGTTTCTTTCCCCGTAAACTCACCACTTATTTTACCGAGGATAATAAGATCGGCCTCTTTTTCTTTTAATTCCCGCAGAATATTGATCTCCACCAGCGGTGATTCCATGATCACTTCATATTCAAGCCGCGTGGCAGGGCGTCCATCATAGTATTTACTGACAAGCTCTTCCATCAAACGTTTCACGGATTTTTCAACAGAAGAAAGGCTATCTATTCCAGAATCTTTTGATATTTTTTTTTCACTGACGATATGAAAAAGCGTAATTCTTTCTGCTGAGGTTAGCCAGCTAACCAAACCCGCGTAGCGAATCTTGGCCTTATCCCGCTGTCCCAGGGCAAGTCCCACCACAACATTCTTAAAATTGTACATGGCAAGCTCCTTCCTGCATCATGATAACCGCTTTGATATGACAGTACTATACACATCAGCACTACAGATGCAGGGCATTTTCAGGGTTAACATTGATGAAACGGTACAGGTATACAATACAATGCTATGAGGTCAGGATTAATCTCCTAACCTGAACGATACACTGATCCTTGCCCTGTAATCTCTGACCTTCCCATCTTTAATAGTCATGTCCAGCTTGGTAATCTCGCCAACTCTTAAATCCTGAAGAGTTATACTGGCTGTTTCCACAGCCTTTTTGGCCGCATCGTCCCACGACAAGCTACTCGTTCCCACCAGTTCTATAATTTTGTAAACACTTTCAGGCATGTTATCCCTCCTTCAAAATGTTATTCTGATAAAACCGGTTAAACCCCGAGCGAAGAAAACCGACTTTTTTCAAATTTGTCAAATTCAGTTAGATCCAAAAATACTCTCCTTAATTTATGATTCTGTTTAGTTATGAGGATTTTCGTAAAAAGAACATTTTCAGGAGCAAAGAGGCTATTTGAAAAAAAGCTATATATTCGTAATTGAAACATAGGCCAATTGTACAATGACGAAAAAACAGGTCTTTGTCAATCAATTTCTTGCTTCATGATAAAACTTTTTAAGTCATCGGATCAAGGCCCTGCTGTGTTCTTATAAGCTGAGATCAAACTCATAACGTACAGTGGTGGGCAAAAAAGCAAGAGCTGGTCTCACGAATTTCTGCTTAAGGGGTTGGACGCTGACGCAACTCCTTTTTTATTTTGGATTTTTAGCTTGACCGAAGGGGACATCTCTTATAGGATTTCACGCGGTGTCAGGGGCACGTAAAGCCGCAGGGAGAGACTTCGCGACCTCTTTTATTATGATCTTTTACTTAAAGAAAGGATTGGAATATGAAAAAGTTGCTTGTTGGATGTCTGATTTTATTGATGGTGTTGTCATTCGGCACAATAGCGAGCGCCAAGACCTTGAAGCTCGCGATGGACGCTGATCCGGTTTCGCTGGATCCCCTCGTACAGCTGTCGGGCGGGATGCTCCAGTATTCACACATGGTCTTTGACCCGCTGGTTCGCTGGAACAAGGCCGGCGGATTCGATGCCCGCCTGGCAACCAAATGGGAACGGATCAACGATTTGACCATGCGCTTTCATCTGCTCAAAGGTGTCAAGTTTCACAGCGGTAATCTCTTCACTGCCAAAGATGTTAAATGGACAGTGGAGCGGCTCAAAAAAAGTCCTGACTTTAAAGGTCTTTTTGAGCCTTTCGAGGGCGTAAAGGTAATTGACGATTATACTGTGGATATCGTCACAAAGAAACCTTACGCGCTGCTCCTGAACATGGCGACCTATATCTTCCCGATGGACAGTAAATTCTACACCGGAACCGATGAAAACGGCCAGCCGAAAGACGCGATTGTAAAGATCGGCCCATCTTTCGCGCTTACCAACGAATCGGGAACCGGTAAATACCGGGTAACCAATCGTGAACAGGGTGTAAAGACCATATTTGAAGAGTTCCCGGATTACTGGGACAAGAAATCTCCGGGAAATGTTGACAAAATAATACTTACACCCATTAAGAACGATGCCACCCGTGTGGCAGCACTCCTTTCAGGCGACGTAGATTTCATCATGCCAGTACCACCCCAGGATTACTCAAGAATCAGAAAGGACAAGAAGAACAAGCTGATTACCATGTCGGGCAGCAGGATTATCACCTGCCAGTTGAACTCGAAACGTCGTCCCGAACTCGCGAATAAGCTGGTCCGTCAGGCCATAGTGTACGCAACAAACAATAATGGAATCGTCAAAAAAATAATGAAGGGTACCGCTACCGTGGCGGGTCAGCAGGCACCCAAAGGCTTCACCGGATACAAGGAAGCTCTGACCCCTCGTTACAATCTGAAAAAGGCAAAGGCCCTGATGAAAGAAGCCGGCTACGAGAATGGCTTCGAATGCACGATGATTTCTCCCAATAACAGGTATGTCAATGATGAGAAGATCGCCGAGGCGTTCGCCGGAATGCTCTCCAAGATCAAGATAAAGGTAAATCTCAAGACCATGCCCAAGGCCCAGTACTGGGATCAGTTCGACGCGCAGGTAGCGGACATGCAGATAATCGGATGGCATCCGGACACGGAAGACTCTGCCAATTACACCGAGTTTCTGCTGATGTGCCCCGACAAGGAAACCGGATACGGTCAGTATAACAGCGGAAACTACTGCAATGCAGAGGTGGACAAACTTGTGCTTGCATCTCAAACAGAGACCAACCTCGCGAAAAGATCGGCCATGCTCCAGAAAGTCGAACAGATACTGTATGACGATGCCGCATATGTCCCCTTCCACTGGCAGAACCTCTCATGGGCCGGTAAGAACAAGGTGGGTATAAGACGCATTATAAATGTCCAGAACTTCCCCTATTTCGGTGACTTAGTAATCAAATAGCGTATTGCCGACCTAAAGGGCTTCTATCTTTACAGCAGTTAGACCCCGGGGGCAAGATCCGTTGACAGCGGGTGTTGCCCCCATGTATTGCCAACTGCTGCCTGGGTAAGGCAATAATCCGCTGAGCTTTACCCCTTACTTCTGTGCTGTCTGGTATTTTATATGTTTGCGTTCGTTGTCCGCCGCATAACGCAGGCCATCATTGTAATGCTTGTGATCGGCCTGCTGGGTTTCTCCATAAAACAGAAGATTGGAGATCCTGTAAGAGATATCGTGGGGGTTTCTGTTTCAGTGGCCGAAAGGGATGCCCTGCGTGATAAACTGGGGCTTAACGACCCCTTTCTGACACAATATGTCCGCTTTATAAAAAACGCCGTCCACGGCGATCTGGGCATGTCATTTTTCTTCAAAAAGCCAGCTCTTGAAGTAATCCTGTCAAAAGCCCCGGCAACCCTTGAGCTTGTTTTTGCAAGCAGTCTTATAATAATTCTTCTGTCTATTCCGCTCGGCATTTATACCGCTATAAATCCCAGAAATCTTCCTTCAAGGATCATCATGGGGGGGAGTATCGTGGGCGTTTCCATACCGGTATTTCTTACGGCAATAATCCTCATATATATCTTCGCGGTGGAACTGCACTGGCTGCCCTCGTTTGGCCGTGGAGAAACGGTCAATATATGGGGGTGGGAGAGCGGCTTTCTCACACTGGACGGGCTGAAACATCTCATACTGCCGAGCATCGCTCTCTCCTCTATCATGCTTCCCCTCTTCATACGCCTGATACGTTCGGAGATGATGGAGACACTGGAGACAGAATACGTTAAATTCGCCTGGGCAAAGGGTCTCTCACGCTGGCGTATCTGGTTCCTGCATGCATTCAAGAACACGCTTCTTCCCGTGATAACCGTCGGAGGGGTTCAACTGGGCATACTTATCGCCTATACCATTCTCACGGAAACAGTCTTCCAGTGGCAGGGAATGGGATTCATGTTTCTCGAAGCGGTCGAACGCTCCGACACATCTCTTCTAGTGGCATATATAATAGTGGTTGGCGCGTTATTTGTTGTGGTCAATACGATAGTGGATATCATCTACGGTCTGGTCAATCCCACGGTAAGGATAACGGGAAGAAAATGAAACAGTGGAAACGTTTTAAAGATTCATACTTTCTACACAGCTTCAAGCATGATCGGGTTGCCATTATAAGTTTCGTGGTTCTTCTGACACTTATTCTGCTCAGTATTCTTGCCCCCGTCATCGCGCCTCACAATCCTTACGAGACGGCCAGCATTGATATCATGAACGCGGAAATGCCCCCATCATGGATGGAAGAGGGAAATCCGGACTTTATCCTGGGAACGGACATTCAGGGGAGAGGTCTCCTGAGTACCATGCTGTACGGCCTGCGCCTTTCCGTCATGATCGGTTGTGGGGCAGTCTTCCTGCAGGCGGTCATAGGCATCTTCATAGGTATGATATCCGGATACGCGGGGGGAAAGGTCGATTCTTTTCTGATGCGCATAGCGGATGTCCAACTTTCATTCTCCACCCTCATGGTTGCCATTATGATCAGCGCCATATTCCAGGTTGCCTTCGGGGTGAGCCGCTATGAACAGCTGGCTGTTCCCCTCCTTGTGCTGATCATCGGTCTGGCCGAGTGGCCCCAGTATGCCAGGACGGTGCGGGCCTCCGTACTGGGTGAGAAAAATAAGGAGTATGTGGAGGCCGCGCGTGTTATTGGGCTGAGTTCAACGAGAATCAGGTGGAGACATATTCTCCCCAACACCATGTCTCCGGTGCTTGTAATTTCCACTATACAGGTAGCAAACGCCGTCATGAGCGAAGCGGCGCTTTCCTTCCTGGGGCTTGGCATGCCGATCACCAAACCCTCTCTGGGGTCCCTTATAAACTCCGGCTTTGAGTACATTTTCAGCGGTTCCTGGTGGATTACCCTCTTTCCCGGGATACTGCTGGTAGTCTTCGTTCTGGTAATAAATCTGCTGGGCGACTGGTTGAGAGATGTGTTGAATCCGAAACTGTACAAGAGGTAATAGCCTGTCATGGACCACCTGCTGGAAGTAAAAGATCTGGAAGTCAAATTTGCCCTCAGAATGGGTGACCTTACGGCCATAAACGGCGTGAGTTTTACACTGGACAGGCACGAACGGCTCGGTCTGGTAGGAGAAAGCGGGGCAGGTAAATCGGTGACGGGGTTTGCCATCATCAACCTGATAAGCAAACCCGGTTATATCTCCGGAGGCAGTGTCATCTTCGAAGGCAAAGACCTGACCAGGCTGACGGACGAGGAGATGCGTCACATCCGCGGCAATCTTATCGGTATGATATTCCAGGATCCGATGATGACCCTCAATCCCGTCCTTACCATAGGCACACAGATGGTTGAAACGCTGCAGGCGCATATGAACATATCGAGAAAAGACGCGGAACAGATCGCCCTGAAAAAACTGCGAATGGTTCAGATCCCCTCTCCTGAAAAACGTCTGCAACAGTACCCGCACGAGTTCTCGGGGGGAATGCGCCAGCGTATTGTAGTCGCCATTGCCCTCCTTGCCGATCCGGCGCTTATTATAGCGGATGAACCGACAACCGCGCTTGACGTCACCATACAGGCGGAGATCATGGAACTGCTTCTTGAACTATGTGAATCCGAAGGAACGGGACTTATCCTGATTACCCACGATCTTGCCGTGGTATCGCAGGTAACTCAGAAGATTGCGGTAATGTATGCCGGCAAGATAGTGGAGGCGGGACAGACTGAAGACATTATCGACAACCCGCTGCATCCCTACACGCAGGGGCTCATAAAGGCCCTCCCCGACGGTCGAAACCCCGGAACAAGGCTCAACCAGATACCGGGAGTAATGCCGTCACTCATCGATATTCCTCCGGGATGCTCGTTTCATCCACGCTGCTCGATCCGGGGCGACATATGCAGGCATGAATCACCGGCACTGAGGGAGATACCCGGATACCGAAACATGGCAGCCTGCCATATGCTGGGCTTGAAAAAGGGACAGCCGGAGAAGGACAGGACGAAATGAACGACAGGCTGATAGACATAAAAAATCTTGTCAAACATTTTGATATATCCGGAGGCCTGCTGGAGCAGCTGGCATTCAGCGGGGGGCGTATCGTAAGGAAACGAACCGTGGTAAGGGCGGTCAACGGCGTAAGTCTTTTCGTGCATCCCGGAGAAACACTGAGTGTGGTGGGGGAGAGCGGGTGCGGAAAATCAACCCTTGCCCGCGCCCTTCTGGGGCTGTATCCGCCCGACGGCGGAGAGATCTATTACCGCGGTGACAGGATTGACGGGTTGACACAGCAAGAGATGCTGCCCTATCGCGCAAAGATGCAGATGATCTTCCAGGATCCTTATGCCTCGCTTAACCCGCGCAAGACGGTACAACAAACCCTGGAAGAACCGGTCGTCTTTCACAACCCTTCCATCTCGGGCAGCGAGGCGAAAGACCGGGTGGCCGAGGTTATGAAACAGGTCGGAGTGGACCCGACGTGGGCTGACCGTTACCCCCATGAATTCTCCGGCGGACAGAGACAGAGAATCAGCATAGCGAGGGCGCTGATGGTCGACCCCGAGTTCGTGGTGGCCGATGAGCCCGTCTCCGCGCTTGATGTATCCGTGCAGGCACAGATACTGAATCTTCTCATGGACGCGCAGGAACAGCGGGGACTGACCTATATGTTTATCACCCATGATCTCTCTGTCGTGAGACATATCAGCTCGCGTGTAGCGGTTATGTATCTCGGAAGAGTATGCGAACTGGCGCCGGCAAAGAGTCTGTTCGAATCGCCCAGGCATCCCTACACGCACGCGCTCCTCAGCGCCATTCCAGACCTTTACGACCGCAGGCATACATACATAAAGCTGAAGGGCGAGGTTCCCACACCCATCAATCTGCCGCCCGGATGCATCTTTCACGGGCGATGCCCCCACGCGAACGAACGCTGTCTGCGTGAAATCCCCGCTCTGGTTCACCAGGGTTCGGAAGTATATGTCGCCTGCCATGCGATAGAAGAGAAACGCCTGTAAAGACTCAACCCGGACAGTCCGCAGGAGGACACATGAACATTGAGAACATCGAGCTGCTGATCAAAGAAATAAAGGGATTCATCGCGCGGGAAGAAGCCATGCGTCTCTATGAACTGGCAAGAGAGGCAAGCCTCATCGGCCCCTGCCTGGAGATCGGAAGCTACTGCGGAAAGACCGCCTCTTACATCGGCATGGGTTGCAGAGAAAATGGGGGCATACTCTTCTCTATTGACCACCACCGGGGATCGGAAGAACAGCAGCCGGGAGAAGAATACTTCGACCCGGATCTGCTGGATAAAGAAACCGGAATGATAGACACCTTCAGAATATTCAGAAAGACCATAAGTGATCTCGGGCTGGAAGACACGGTGATTCCCATAGTTGCACGATCGGAAGTCGTGGCCGGATCATGGGGCACACCGCTCGGCATGGTATTCATCGACGGAGGTCACACCTTCGAGGCGGCCATTGCCGATTACAACTGCTGGGCTCCACATATCCTTCCGGGCGGATTCCTCGCAATCCATGACATCTTTCCCGACCCGTCAAAAGGAGGACAGGCACCCCGGCACATATACAATCTGGCCCTCGCCTCCGGCCTCTTCACCGAACTGCCAATGATAAACACTTTAGGAATTTTGAAAAGAAAAGAGATCAGACCCTAATTCACGTCGATTCTGTTGTTATGCGTCCAGTACCACGCAATATTGTCTCCCCTGCGCTCCGGCTTGATGTAGCCGGCATCGACAAAATCTTCTATGGTATTGCGAACCAGCCTGGAATCAAATCCGGTCACCTCTTCGATTTTCCCGCACAGCATCCCGACTGTTCCATTATCAGACGCGTGATTCACGGGGAAAAGTCCACAGGTCTCGATCAGGTCTTCGGACAGGAGCCTGTAGACAAGCTGCATCCTGAAATGCCCTTCAACCCTGAAGTTGTCTTCCGGCAGCCCCCTCCCCTCTTTGTAATCGCTCACCTGCTTTTCCCATTCATCATTTATTTCCCTGTCAAATTCCGCCACAAATTCTTCAATATCTTCGGGTGAAAGCATTGATGTCCTGACGATCGCACTGTTCGCGTCATAACGAGACCAGTCGTCAGTCAGGATTTCAAGATCGTATTCCTCAATCTTTTCACGCACGGTAGTCCCCGGAAAAGGCGCAAGAAAGTGATAGCCATAAGGTATCCCGAGGCTTTGCGAAAATTCTTGCGTGTCTCTGAGGGTTTCAGGCGACTCTCCGGGGAGACCCACCATAAAGGATGCGTGGGCGAGGATTCCCACTTCTTTGCATATCTTGACCGCAGCTCTTGCCTGATCAAGTGTTATACCCTTTTTCACGCGCTTGAGCATCTCCGGATTGCCGGACTCTATGCCGAAACTGACGCCGTCACACCCGGTATCCCGCATGAGTTCAAGGATCTCCCGGTCAACAGTGTTGACCCGCGAGAAGGCGCTCCATTTGAAATCAAGCCCGCGTTTTAAGATCTCTCCACATACCTCGCGAACCCTTGCCTTATTTGATGTGAACAGGTCGTCCGCTATATTTATCCTGGAGATGCCGTAAGACAGTATCTGCTCTATCTCATCCATAACAAACGCTACCTTCCGGTAGCGGACCTTTTTCCCCACCATGCGTCTTCCCTGGCAGAATATGCACGCATTCGGGCACCCCCTGCTCGTTATTATACTGACGGGAAAGCCAAGCGCCTGATATCTCGACATGGGGAGCAGATGCCGCGCCGGCATGGGAACCGAATCGAGATCATCTATCAGTTTCCTCGGCTCCGTGACAACAATATCACCGTTCCGTCTGAACGCGAGTCCCTCTATATCCGGCCAGCTGCCGCTATCAATCAGGTGAGGAACAAGTTCCATGATTGTCTCCTCTCCCTCACCCATAACCAGCAGGTCTATCTCCGGATATGATTCAAGAGTGCCTCTCGCATCGAATGACACATGGGGGCCGCCCATCATAGTCAGGATAGAGGGCCGGTGCCTCTTGACGGTCCTGATTATATCCGCGGCTTCGGGAAAGTTCATGGTTACAGAAGTGGAACCGACGACATCCGGTTTGAAGGCGTCGACCTCTTTCTTCAGCTTTTCCGGCGTATAACGAGACACGATATAATCGATAATCCTCACATCGCAACCGGCCGCTTCAAATGCGGCTGCCACGTAAGAGACACCCAGCGGCGGTGCCGGGGCCTCCTCGAGCGGATATGGCGGGGCAATAATAGCTATTTTCACAGATAAACCAGTATTCTCGGAAATCTCAGGGTCTGATCCCTGTTATTTCTGTCATTTAGTGTCCATCCAGAAACGGGATAGTTTTCTCAAGGTCAAGGATGCTACTCAGCAACTTCATACTCTTTCATAAGACTCTCTATCAGTTCATCCTTTTCATGCCACAGCTCACTCACCCAGGCCTGGAATTGTTCCCTGAAGACAGGGTCTGCCTGATAATCTCCATAGAGAAATTCCTCCGGGATTATCTGTTTTTTAACCCTTACAATAATCCGGGAAACGCGTCCACAGAGAAAATCCCAGAATTTCCCGGACCCTGGCCCTTTGGGATACACTATCGTTACGTCAAGCATGTTGGTTATCTTACCTGTCATAGCGCTGATGGCAAAGGCGAATCCGCCCGCCTTCGGACGCAGGAGGTGACGATAGGGAGAGTTTTGCTGATCGTGTTTCTCAGTTGTAAACCGCGTTCCCTCTATAAAATTCATTATGGAAACGGGCGAATGCCTGTACCGCTCACACGCCTTCTGGGTCACCTCCAGATCCTTGCCACGAAGTTCGGGGTGTTTCTCAAGAAAGGCCTTTGAATAGCGCTTCATGAATGGGTAATCCAGCGCCCACCACGCGGTCCCAATCATGGGCACCCAGAAGAGTTCCTGCTTGAGAAAAAATCTCAGGAAGGGAATGTGGCCGGCAAATATCTTGAACATAACAAGGATGTCTGTCCAGTGCTGGTGATTACTGTTGACGAAATACCACTCATCAAAGCTCAGTTCATCGACTCCCTCCACATTCCACGAGATCTTCTGCGTCAGCTTGAGTATAAATATGATCCCCCACATCCAGCCTGTGGCTATCCTCGTCAGCATGCGCGCGGACACCCGCTGCCAGGCGGGCAGGCGTATGATAAATTTCAACAGCGACAGGATATAGACTGGGATCATAGCCAAAAGCAAATCCAGCACTATAAGCACAATCGTCACAACACCCAGAAGGTTTGATCGCAAAAAAGACAGCATTATGACGCCTCCTAAAACTTGACCTTTGGAACCGCTTTGGCGGATTCGGGAACATCGAAAAACTCCGCCTTCGTGAATCCGAACATACCCGCCATGATGTTGGCCGGAAATGTTCTGATCCTGACATTATAAGTTCTCACGGTCTCATTATAGCGTCTTCGCTCTACTGCTATCCTGTTCTCCGTGCCGGCCAGTTCATCCTGAAGTCTTATGAAGTTCTGATTTGATTTGATATCGGGATAGCGTTCAACGGTAACGAGCAGTCTGCTCAATGCCCCCGTCAACTGGTTGTTTGCCGCTATCTTATCAGGGATGTTCTTCGCCCCACCCACTTTCGTCCGGGCCTCGGTGACACCTATAAAGACCTCCTTCTCCTGTCTCGCAAAGCCCTTCACGGTCTCCACAAGGTTCGGTATAAGGTCATAACGCCTCTGCAGCTGATTTTCCACCTGGGCCCACGACGCCTTCACACCTTCGTCAAGCGTTACAAAACTGTTGTAAGCACCCTTTATGCCGGAATAAAACATCAGCAGAATCACGGCGATCACCGCCACCGTAATTAAAAGATTTCTCTTGCCTCTCGTCATTTGTATATCCCTCCTTTGTGGGGTCAAACCTACACTCTTGACAGTTTTCAGTTTCTTCTTCTGCACCCATTACTCTCGATCTGTCAAGAGTGTAGGTTTGACCCCATACTCTAATTCATCAACAAGCTCCCACAATCTTCTTACCTCCACGAGATAGGCCATGAAGATAGCACTTATCTCGGAGGATGCAAATTTTTTCTTTTCTTCCTTTATATCGAGACAATTTATAAAAACATTCCCGTCAACCGGGATTTCACGGGCAAGTGCCTCCACAATCTCCCGTCTTGAAGAGGGAATCTTCA
>Ga0307991_1000977_pt1 | contig 20416 bp, 16 predicted proteins | sample EllFjometagen131_FD_203146 | JGI IMG/M metagenome (GOLD analysis project Ga0307991, IMG submission 203146) | Marine microbial communities from Ellis Fjord, Antarctic Ocean - #131 | ecosystem: Environmental > Aquatic > Marine > Unclassified | place: Southern Ocean | collected 2014-10-08 | reverse complement strand
ATAGAAGTACGTTTAACTGCGGCTCATACTCCCTACCCAGCAGTGGAGATTGGGATATTTTTGTAGCAAAACTGGGAAATGACACTTCAGTTGGAAACGAAATAATTCCAACAAAAATGGAACTTTCAAACTATCCTAACCCATTCAATCCAGTCACAACAATAAAATATTCTCTCAAAGAGAATTCAAAGGTTACACTTAATATCTACAACATCAAAGGACAGAAAGTGAAGCAGCTTGTCAGAGATTATTTATCGGTTGGTCAGCATTCAGTGATTTGGAATGGTAAAGATGATAATGATAAACAAGTGAGTTCAGGAATTTATTTTTATAAATTGAAAACTGCTAATCTCGAAAAGACTAAAAAGATGATTTTACTCAAATGAGAATTAAGGAAAAACTATGAAGAATAGAATGAATTAAACTAATCATCCTTTGCTTTTGAAATAAAATTGGTGAGTAAAAAGCTTTGGAGGAAAAGGAGGTCGCATGAAAAAAGCAAAAGTTTTCTGTTTTCTTGTAACAATCATTTTTTTCTTATTCACATTTAGCTGTAGTAAAGAAAGCACAAGCAGTGATACAGAATCACCAACGGTAATGATAACATATCCACCAGATAATTCTGATATATCAGCAGGTACAATAGTAAATGTCGTAGCAGAAGCAGATGATAATAAAGAAATAGATTTTGTGCAGTTCTATATAGATGGTGTAAGTGTATATGAAGACAGTAGTGAACCTTATGGTTATAACTGGGACACATCAGGACTTAATGGCTCTCATACTATCTATGCTAAAGCCGAAGATACTTCCGAGAATATTACAACAAGTGAATTAATTACTGTAGCTATTTTTGGAGAAGCACCTAATCCACCTTCAAACCCAAATCCAGAGAATGGTGCATCCGATTTATCGATTGATACAATTTTATCATGGACTTGTATTGATCCTGATGGAGATGAATTAACATACGATGTTTATTTTGGAGTTTCATCCCCTCCTCCACTTATCAACTCTAATCATACAAGCATGAACTATGATCCTGACACACTGGGTAATGGAACTACATATTACTGGAAGATAGTAGCCAGTGATGGATTAAATGAAACTGAAGGTCCAGTCTGGGAATTTACGACAGGATTATATGGAACTGTCACTGATATTGATGGTAATGAATACCAGACGCTGATTATTGGTGACCAGGAATGGATGATCGAGAATCTCAAAGTAACTCACTACAGAAATGGTAATCAAATTCCACACTTAACAGATAATGGAGATTGGACAGGCACAGCCAACGGAGCATATTGTGTATATAATAATACACCTTCCAATGCGGATACCTACGGAAACCTTTACAACTGGTATGCTGTGGATGATAGCAGAAACATTGCACCTGTTGGCTGGCACGTGCCGGAAGATGAAGAGATAATGGAACTGGAAATGTATCTCGGAATGAGTTACAGTGAAGCTCATGACACAGGCTATCGAGGCACAAACGAAGGCAGTAAACTTGCCGGCAGTGCAGACCTATGGAGCGATGGAGCTTTAGATAATGATCCTGAATTTGATAGCAGCGGCTTCAGCTTCCTTCCTGGCGGGTATCGCTCCTCCAGCAATGGAGACTTCAACGGTATAGGCAGCTACGGCTACTTATGGTCTTCTACTGAGGACGATAGTTCCCACGCCTGGAGTCGGACCTTGTACTATTACGGCACTGACGTCTACCGGCCCAACTACAATAAGCATTATGGGTTTTCGGTTCGTTGTGTCCGCACAGAGGAATAATTTCATATCTTATTATGGAAAACGGTTACTATACTTATGTGTTGCAGGGTTTAAAGGATGGAAAGAAATATACCGGTTACACAAAAGATTTGAAATTAAGATTGAGAGAAAAGCAAGAAGAACGTGGCGTGCGCAAAACATTAATTCAGAGCAGGGATAAAACAAAAACTAAAGATATCCACTCCCCAAGGTTGGGTGCTACTCATATTCTGTTCAAAACAGCCGTTAAGTTCACTTTAAAAGCTCTGTAATGGACGATAATCATAAATAGGTGATAATATTGCTTATTCGTGTTTACTCTTCACTACAGTATCATAGAATCAATGTGAATGTGGGTAGTTTTGTTACACTATAAAAAAGAAGGTTATTGATAATAACAATATTAGGGTTCCAAAGAGTTCCAAAGGTTTTGAAAAATTTGATATTGATTATGAAAAAGATGTAAAAGAGCTTATTGAGAAATATCGGATTATAATTTGACATAAAATTCTTTTTTCATTAACTAAGTACAAAATTACATGAGAACATTCAGAAAAACATAGTGCATTGCCTTATTTCGCAAGTGTAGGGATAGCAAATGCAGATTGTAAAACTGAAAGCGAGAGAAGTATACCTGTGAAAGGATCAGGATTTCATATAGCATATAATGGATTGTTAATTATCACTCGATCAGATAGAGTTAAAGTTTGGGATAAAGATGGAATACGTAAGTTAACTGATAGTGAAATTATTGAAAGGTCATAATATGTTATTAAATAATGACATAAAAAATCTTATTGAAATTGGGAAAATTGATCCAACCGAAATCAGAAATAAAACAGATTTGCTTGAATACTTTAAAAATAGGGATATTATTAATCGATTAGGTAGGCAAGAATGGAAAATAAAATCATTTAATCTTTCTGATATTGATTTGATTTCACTCTTCAAAGGATTGGTGTTAATTGAGAATGAACTCAAATGGTCAGGTGATTCTTTTGCTGGTGCAATTTGGGTATACAGAGTAATAGAAAAAAGGAAATTAGATAATGATCATGAAATAGCTGATTTTGGTTTGGGTAAAGCTGTTTATGAGCGGATGTGTGTTGAGGAATTGGGTAAGTTGGAATGCTGAGAAATTATAATAAAATCAGAACACTTGGAAAAGGTGCATTTGGTGAAGTATTTCTTGCTACTGAGAAAATTTCTGGCAAAAAAGTTGCGATAAAGTGTTTGCTGGAAAAAGTTCCTGAAAATCAAGAATCCATTCTTCACGAAATTAAATCAGTTTCCAAACTATCTCATCCTAATGTAATCAATTATTTTCACAGCTTTTATGATGAAGGTTTACTTTATTTGGTAATGGAATATTGCAGTTGTGGTTTGGGCTGGTTGAAAGTACCCAAAGATGGTAGCGAAGAAAAGAACTATACCGCAATGGTGTATGATCTGGAAGCAGGTGTAAATGTACGTGTGATCTGGAAGTTCGGTTTCTATACGATCTACAAATATCTTTATGCCCACCAAGAGAAAAATAATGTTGCCGTTATCGACTTCAATGAACACATTATGATGATTGGAATTACATATAATTTCAGCTTGTAATTTAAGGTTTTTGCAAATATAAAATAATCTAATCAGATAGCTTTATTATATCTTGACACCTAACTTAGCCTGTTGACATATTTGTTTTGTGAGAATTGAGCTAGGTTTTTAACAAAGGAGGAGATATGAGCAAGTTTAAATTCTTTTTAATGCTATTTTTAGTGTTTTCTTTTATTTTAGATGGAATAGATGTAGATCACCAGAAATTCAAGCAAGCTAATAAACAAATGCGTCTCCAACAACAATTACAAAAGGAACATCAGCCAAGTATTCCTGACTGGTTAACTTCCAAGACAAGTCCGAACCATCATCATTTTAACAAAGCAGCTCTTAAAAATAATTCCCGCGATCTAATAGACATCAAGCTAAATGGTGAAGATCAGACAACGATTGTGCAGGGTGAGCCGATTGTTGTGACTATCTTTTTTTCTGATAATTGTTTTGAAGCTGATGTTACCTGGTGGGCTGACATGAATGACAACGCAGTCTGGGAAGATCAGATCGACTTGATCATCCCAGATAGTGGAGGTTCAATTGTCGATAATGATATCGAAGATGAAGATCCTACCGTTGGTGTTTATCAGATTACGGTCGAAGTAAATGACGGACCTAACATGGTTGCAAATATTGGTATGTTTTTTGTTGCTGAAGATACAGGCGGAATAGATGATGCTTTTGTCTTCATTGATCCACTTGTTTCAGATTATTCAATATCCGGAGATGTAACACCTGCTATTGCAAATCTAATCGTTATGGCCATGAATGAGGATGAAGAAATGTTTATGACGGCTACCAGCAGCACAGGTAGTTACCAGAATTACGTTGCTGATGCCGGCATATATTACATTATGGCGTTTGATCCCCTGAACGTACTCAATGGTATGTTTTCACTAACTAATTATGACCCGATTGATGTAAATGGTCATCTTACCGGATACGATTTCACTTTTGAGCCGGGTAATTCCACAATTGAAGGTACCGTAACAAATGAAAGCAATAATTCTGTGGAAGGCATCACAGTTTATGCACGCCAAGAAGGTCCCACCAGCGTCTGGGGCTTAACAGATGAAAACGGGTTCTACCAGATAGGAGTTATTGAAGGAACCTGGTATATTGATTTTAACCCTGAAGAACTCATACCGGATTACATGAGACCACAGGAGGTAGAAGTTGAAATCTTGGAAGGCAACACAGAAACGGTTGACATCACGCTTTATGAAACAGATTCTTTCATTGAAGGAACCGTCTATCTCGATGGTGTTCCAACCCAGGGTTTTGAAATTAATGCCTGGAACGATATGGTTGGAGATTCTCGCGTTAACAGCAGTTTAAATGGAACCTATGATCTTCCTGTAGCTAGTGAGGCAAATCCGGTGGGAGGATACAATGTTAATATAGACATTTGGAATATTCCCGGACTTTACGTAGAAGAAAATTATTCCAATATTATGACTGGAACCAGCGGAATTGATTTTCATATTATTACTGCCTCAGGTGGCATCGAAGGTTATTTGTATGATTCTGTAACCTTAGAACCCATTGATGAAGGCTGGATCTCAGCTTATGATGGTACAAATTATTACAATACAGGTACCGATAATGACGGCTATTATACGCTTTATCTTCCCAATGGGACTTACGATGTCTGGGCTCAGGGAGAGATGTATTATCAGCAATATATCGATGACGTTCTTATAGATGATGATTATGTGAATATAGATTTCTATCTTGATCCGATCAGCTATGAGGGTAGTTTATCTGGGATGGTTTTTGAACAGGGAACTACAAATCCGATCCCATTTGCTGAATTATCAGTCTGGGATGATGATTTCTGGTCTGATACAACCGCTGACGAAAACGGTTTTTACTATTTTGATATGCCTAATGGAACATTCACATTATCCGCCTGGCATCCTCTGTTTTATGGATCTCAAGTTGAAAATATAGAGATCCTCAGCAATGCAGTAACAGTTGATATTGAAATGCAACCGATAAATTTCAGCGGCGCTCTGGAAGGCTACGTATATGAGAATGATACAACCATTCCTATTCCCTTTGCCAATATCGAGATCCAGGGTGAAGGTTTATGGTTTCCTACTATGAGTGATGATCAAGGCTTTTATCATGTAGGTCTTCCTAATGGCTTTTTTACACTTAATTGCTGGAAAGAGGGATATGTAAATGCAAACTACGATAATATCGAGATCAATGATAATATTGTTGAACTGATCATTGATTTGATACCAGATGTGGAAGTGGATCAAATACTTGAGCCTGATATTAATAATCTTTCAAATTATCCTAATCCTTTTAATCCTTCAACAACAATTGAATTTTCAATCCAAAATGATTCTGAAGTTGAACTTTATGTTTTCAATATTAAAGGGCATAAAATTAAACAACTTATCAGCGAACAGCAATCAGCAGGTAAGCATTCTGTAATGTGGAATGGTGATGATGAATCTGGAAAATCTGTTTCTTCAGGTGTTTACTTCTACATGTTAAAAGTAAACGGTAAAAATAGATCGGTTAAAAAATGCTTAATATTGAAATAGAATCTTCTTACCAGCTCGAAATAATTCTCGGGTTGGTCTTGTTATTGAAGATTTATGCGATATAACAAAAGTGTCATTGCCCAGAATGTAAGAATAATGATAGTGCATCGCACACTTGATCCATTAATAAAGAGCAGGGATAAAACAAAAACTAAGGATATCCACTCCCTCAAGGATGGGTGCTACACATATTCTGTTCAAAACAGCCTTTAAGCTCAATTCAAAAGCTCTGTAATGGACGATAATCATAAATAGGTGATAATATTGCTTATTCGTGTTTACTCTTCACTACAGTATCATAGAATCAATGTGAATATGGATAGTTTTGTTATACTATAAAAATGGAAGCATTTTTTGGAGTCAATAGAGCAATAAATCCAAAATCAAAATATTAAGTTTTTACGTGTTAAAAAAGGAATATTCTTGCACAGAAAAAAAGGAAGGTTTTTACCCTATCAATAGTTGAATTACTGTCTGCTATAAAAAGATAGTTTTTACAAGGTCTATATAAAGGTTGATTTTACTGCATAAATAGGATAGTTTTCCGAAACTATATAAAAGGAAAGTGATATTGGTTAACAAGGCTTTCTTGACATCACATACGTGTGTGAAGAAAATAGATCAAAACACCATAATTAAGCAATGCTATATTAATGTTTAATAATACATTAGCTTCAAGGCTATCCCCCCTACATATTATAGTCAATAGAACCATACGTAAATTATGTAAAGTTGAAAAGAAATAATCAATTACTTTAATCTACTTAATTACTTTGTTATCAATTGATAATATTTAAATACAGTTTTACAAATATTAAGATATATATAACCAATCTATACGAGACCATTATAGTTTAGTGTTAGTTATGTCTATAAGGGGTGTGGGTATTTTTGTTGCTCAAGTTCTTGTTTCTCGATATTGAGACCTTCATGAATAATGCGATCTTCACATGTTTGTTAGTAACATCTTATTCTAATACAGGTAATTTATCAATAGCTTGGTCTTTTGTTTTATCTACTTTTTCAACATATTGAAGTGTAGTTCTAATATCTTTATGTGTCATTAGCTTTTTTGCAGTAAACACATCTACCCCACTTTCAATTAATAAACAACCAAAAGTGTGTCTTGAACAATGAAATGTTATCTTTTTCTGAATCCCTGCTTTAAGTATCCAAGCAGACAATCTATTTGAGGTTTTACCTCCATGAGGTATATGAAAAATAAATTCATCCTTTTGTCTCTTTCTTTGTTCTTCTAATAACTGCTTTGCTGTTCCATGAAGTTTAATATCTGTTTCTGATTTTGTTTTCTGCTGAATAATTTTAATATGATCATCTTGAATATCTGAGAATTTAAGATTTCTTATATCTGAAATCCGTAATCCAGTAAAACACGAGAAAAGAAAACCGTATTTTAAATCTAGATATTTACATTCTGTGTTTATTAGTGTCTGTAATTCCTCTATTGTAAGACGCTCAATAATTTTTCTTTCATATTTTATTGTTAACATATTTGAAGGATTATACTCTACTAATCTAAGTTTAACAGCATGATTTAATGTTGCTTTAAATGCTGCTAGATAATGTTGAGCAGTATAACGTGAAATATTAAGAGATAATAAGTAATTCATATAACCCTCGGATATCTTATAATCAACTTTCGTTATATCTATAAAGTCTTTCATATAATAACGTTTGAAATGATCGTGAGATATTCGGTAATTTGAATCTTTCTTTGTATTTGAGAAGGTTTTAAAGAATTTAATGAAATTAACAGAATCCTTTGAAGAAGAAAAAGTAATCCCAGTATTACTCTCTAAAAGTTGAGATTCTTTTTTATTCCGTATTGTTAATGCTAGTTTTAAGGTATTCTTATCAGCTGCAATATCTATACCTTTTCCAGAGATATATAGTTTCAAATTATTTGTATGTCTTTTGTGTCCATCCCAGAAATCAAGATATAATCTATAAAGATTACTTGGATTCTTCCTATACCTGATTTTGATTCTATAACCCTTGTTTTGATAATTGAGTTGTTTTAGTATGCTTGGAACTTGATTATTTATGATCACCTCCAAAGACAAAAATGAATACATGCAACAAATATGCAACAAATATTTTATAAAAAAAGTAATATTGGATAAAAAGAAATCAAAGAGAAGTAAAGAAATAGTTAATATTTTATAATTTAGCTATCGCTATTATATAGAGAGTCTATATGTCTTAAGTGTGTTGTAATCAATGGTGCTGGAAGGGGGATTCGAACCCCCGACCTACTGATTACGAATCAGTTGCGCTACCATCTGTGCCATCCCAGCATTCATTTATTTATTGAATTTAGAAAATTTCTGTTACTTTACAGGTCAAGCGTATTTATTGTTGAATATAAATTTATTTTAAAATTAGATTATAAAATTCTTATGCCTTTTGTAGAAAAAGCATTTAGTGATAGATCTGCGAAGTCATTATTCTGATATTTTTCAATTGCAGCAGCGCCTATCATTGCAGCATTATCCATGCAATATTCTAATGCTGGGAAGAAAATATTTGCTCCAATAACTTTTCCTTTCTTAGAGATTTCACTCCGTAAAAGACTATTTGCAGAAACACCACCTGCAACTATTATTATCTTTGCATCAGATTTTTTTGCAAATGCTATTGTTTTAAAAACTAAACTATCAACAATTGCTCGTTGAACTGAAGCTGCAATATCGGCAATATGTTCCTGAATAAATTTATTATTTTTACTTGCCAGGTAATTCCTCACAGAAGTTTTGAATCCACTAAAACTGAAATCATAATTATCTTTTTTATTCAACGCTCTGGGAAATTGATGAAATTTAGGATTTCCATATCTAGCGATCTTGTCAATAATTGGTCCACCAGGATACCCTAATCCTAATAGTTTTGACACCTTATCAAAAGCTTCTCCTGCAGCATCATCCAGTGTTCTTCCAATTATTTTAAAATCAATGATAGATTTAAAATCAACAAGTTCTGTATGACCACCTGATACAACAAGAGCGAGGTATGGAGGTCTAAGATGAGGATTATTGATTCGATTTGCATAGATGTGACCAAGCATGTGATTTACAGCTATAACTGGTTTATCAAGACTATAAGCTAAACTTTTGGCAAATGAGACCCCAACCAGTAAAGCTCCGATCAATCCAGGATTTACTGATACAGCAATTGCATCAATATCTTCAAAAGATAATTCTGCATTTGTTAATGCTGCCTGTGTTAATTGCATAATATTCTTTAAATGTAATCTGGAAGCAAGTTCAGGCACAACACCACCAAAATCTTCGTGGGTTGTTTGAGATGAAATGAGATTTACAATAACCTTAAAATCAGAATTAATTATTGCTACGGAAGTATCATCACACGAGGTTTCAAAAGCTAATATCTTAAATTGTTTAGTCTTTTCATTGCTGATCATTCTGGATGACCTGAATTCTTTGAGGTGTGTATTCAATAATTTTAACACCGAATGGGACTTTAAACGACACGCTTGCGAACCCCTTTTTTAAAACTGATAAGTTTAAATTTGCAATTATAGAATTTGTATTAAGTTTCTCCATGATCTCTTTGGGACCACTAACCATCACCGATACTTTTTGTGGAATTATTGTAATATTTTCAGTTTCAGGATATTTGATAGGAATTAACGAAATAGTTTTGTGCACGATTTTAGTGTTTGTAATTTCAAATTCAATACTATCTTGAAAAAGATCAATTTTTGGATCTGGAGAAATTAATTCTACAGTAAGTTTTCCATCAACAATCATTTTACTTGAAATTTTTTTTGTGAAAATTTGTTCAACTTCATTTAGTAAAGCAAGAGGACCCCTTAAAGTAATTTTTCTATTTGCATTTTTAACTTTATTTTTTAGAAAGAATTCTTCTTCATTTGCTGACGCATATTGGATTTTAAATGGTTTTGTTCTTTCCACCAATTTGTCCATATTTATAAAAAAATCTTCGGTTTTATTTATTGAATTAATATTTAATTTAATTTTATCGGAGTACATAAGTTGATCAGGTTTGAGGTCGATCTGATTCTTTCCATAACGAAAATGAGAAGTGTCGATTTGGAAGAATTTTCTTGAAATTTGGAATAGAAGAAGATCTTTACCCGTTGCACTGATTTCTACAGTAACTTCTGGTAATCTGAAAGAATCCGGAATCAAATTTTGAGGAGTTTCAATTAATTTTATGGGAATATTTATTTCTAATGTATGAGTTTTTATCATTATTTGATGCACCCATAAAATAATTGCGATGAATAATACTAATAGTTTCATAGAAAGATGATTTTTCATGTTGTTAATGTTATCTATTTATTATATAAGATAATCTTTTACCCATATTAGAGACATTTTCGTTTTCATCATTTGTCCAATCATTAATAGTTTGTTGAGTTAACAAAACAAATTCTTCAGATTTATCTCTTCTGCTTCTTTGAACAACAATATTGGCTAATTTTTTCATTGAAACCCAGACAGTTTTAATTCTTTTTTCTGAACCCACAGAAAGCCACTCTCTAATATATGGGAATACAACAATTGGATTAGCTCTGGCAACCTGTGTTAGAATATGTGTAATCTTTTTCTGAACTTCAATTTTATCATCATCAATTGCTTTACTGATAAATTCCATAATAAATCCAGGATCGGATTTTGCAATATTTTCCATTCCATGAAATGAAAGAGCACGCTTCTGTGAATTCCCAGATTCTATCCAGTTAACAATATTCTCTTTCATAAAGTTGGGATATGATCTCCACATTTCATTTATCACACTTTCAACTTCCCATGGAACACTATCGAATGTTTTCTCTAATAGTTTAAGAACCTTTTCAGGATTTTTTCTATCAAGATCGTAAAAGAAAAATAGTGCAGTTGCCCTAACACCATAAATTCTATGTTTGAGCATAGGTTTAATGATTTTCTTCATTTTTGTTTTACTGCTGTAATCAGTTAAACTTTTTCCTAGATATTCACGAATAAAATAATTCGGTGTTTTTGATATATTGATCAGTTTTTTTTGAGCTGATTCTAATTTGTCTTTATCAAGATAGGCAAAGATCGAATCTAATATTTCATTAAGTTCTTTTCGATCATCACTATCTAATCTGCCGATTTTGTTCAATTGTTGCTCCTTATTAATTAAGCTACCAATACTTTTACTATGATTCTGTGTTCCTAATAAAGGCATAAATGAAAAATACTTTAACTTCACAAAAATCGCTTAACTACAAATAAATTATTTATTTTTCTTTTGTTTTGCCGTCAACGATTATTGTAAATTATTTTTGCATCTCTTTTTTTAGTGTTGGATCAATTGGGCTGCTATCATCTCTTTTCCACCTGTCATCAATAACAGCATCTACAGGAGAATTTTTTCTAATGTACTCCACTATAACATCGCGGAGCCCTTGCTCATAACGAGTTATCTGCGATTCTGGTACTTTTGTCAAAAGAGCTAGTCCTGCATTTCCCTGTAATAGAAAATCTGAAGTTGCAATCTTATATATTTTATCAGCCTGCCAGGGTTCACCACCAATAATAAGTTTTGAAATTCTATTAAAATTTTCTCTTTTTCTATTAATTACTACTTTTATTCCCGCAGTTCTTAGGCCATGTCTACTACCTGAAACTCTTGTCTCAATAATTTCTTTCAAGAACTTTCCATCAACTTCAATTAAAGCAATTTGATTATCGAAAGGCATCACACTAAAAACATTACGGTAAGAAATAGGACCTGAAGATAATTCATCACGGATACCACCAAGATTCATAAATGAAAAGTCTGCATCAGTATAATCTTTCATTGCTTCACAAACCAGATTACCAATAAGATTCTGAGTACCCGATCCGATCTTTGTAATGTTCATGGTGGCTTCTCCAATTATCTCATCCATTCCTTCTTCGGCTATTCTCTGCATTACTAAAATCGTATCACCAATGTTTTCATCAGAAATAAATTCATCTTCAAACATCGTTACCAGAACTCCTTCATTTATCGCTGGAGATTCATACCCGGAAATCGTTTTTGTATCCTTATCTATTTTAATTGTAACATGACCCACATTGCTCCCATAAGCGTATCCTTGAAAAACTAGTGTATGTGTTTCTGGATCTTCCCACGGTTGCGCAAAACCTTTATGCATATGACCACCAAACAATATATCAATCCCTTCTACTTCATGTGCTATTTCCTGAGCGTCATATCCCCAACGTCGTTCTTCCTTTTCTTCATCAGGATTTAAGTAGCGTGCATCATAAGCCGGTTGCGGATCATACGGAAGTCCCATATGTGCAATTAGAATAACAAGATCAACCTTTTTCTCTTTGACAATATCAACATATTTCTGCACTTGATTTTTTGCTGGAAGAAAATCGACATTCTTTATATTATCAGGGAAACTCATCTGCTCTGTATCAGTTGTTGTTAAGCCAATCACACCAATACGTAATCCTAACTTCTCAATTATTTTATATGGTTCGGCATAATCAACTAATTCAGTAGTTCCCTTTTTGACAATATTACAGGAGAGAATCGGAAATTCTGCCATTTTAAGAGTTTTTATTAAAACATCTTCTCCAAGATCAAACTCGTGATTACCAATTGTCATAAAATCATAGCCGATCATATTCATATAAGTGATTACTGAGCGTCCTTCACTGATTGTTCCCACAGGATGCCCTTGAAAGAAATCTCCTGCATCAATCAGCAGATTGTCACGAGTTCCAGTTTTAGAAAGTGTGCGTACTCTTTTTATATAAGTCGCAGCACTGCCACCGCCACCAAGTACCGGTGGGAAATCAGGATTCATAAAAGTAGCAGGATATCTATCGATACCACCATGGATATCATTTGTGAACATAATATCCAGCAATAGATCTTCCGCACAAAGGAAGCTGTTGAATATAATCAGAAGTCCAACAATTATTTTAGCTTTCATAATTTCCTACCATGTAAAACTAATTGCTGATTTCAAATTAATAAATGTCTCATTTACGGTATCAGGATTTTCCCATCCACGATCCTGAATTATCGGGCTATCAATATTACCATTCTCATCATAATGAAGATTCCACAAATCTTCATATTCTCCATCTCTCCAATAATAGTTATCCATAAAAAGATCGAGAGTTTCATATTTCCGGTTAGAATATTCTAAAGAAATATCAAATGTAAATTTCTCCAAGAATGTAAAACCGGTTCCTGCTGTAAAAGTTGGAGTTGTTATCTCATTTACAAAAACAAAACCGGAATCTTCATGCAAACCATAACTTGTTGTATAATTAAAACCGAACCGGAAAGGAATACTATTTTTTAAAATATGCTCAACACCTAGAAAACAATTTATTGCATCTTCGTACAATGGATTTGTATCTGACCACTTTATATATTCCACATCACAATTCATTACTGTTCTCATTATGTTTCTAGGTTTGTAAGAAAATCCTATGCGAGCATTCATCGGAAATATATATTGTGCATATGTTAATGAATCTAATGCAGTACCCATTGAATCAAATTTTGTATAAACAAATACAGCAGTTTCTACATCTACCCCATCTTTGTCGCCTGTAACATCAAGTTTCATATCTGGTGCTATACTCAGACTTAAATCAAATCGAGGAGATAAATGAAAATTCATCCCAACTTTAAATCGGAAACCTGAAAATTCTCTTTCCAGAGTATTTATTGTGTCATTGAGTGTATCGTTCATTATATCTTGTGCTTCAGGTGTCCAGATTACACTACTTTCCATTTCGGAATCACCAGTTAATTGTGCGACTTCCAAACCTAAAGAACCAATGTTCTTATATTTAAATGCTGTTTGGTAAGCAAAAGCATTAATTCCACCTTTACTTTCTATAGAGTTTTGAGCAATCTTAAGTGGGTATCCGTTATCATTTGAATTCCAGTTATTTCTAACCTGCTCGAAATAATTGGCTTTAAAACTAACTTGCGGTCTATATTGAAGTGAAGCAGCAAGTTCAAAATCAGAAATAGCTCTTTTATAATATATTCCGCCAGCAAAATCTGCAAATGTATTTACGTTACTGGCATAAACAGCATCTCCGCTATAAGCGTCGAATGAGTTATACATCGGTAATGATCTGTTATCAGAATCAATCAGGAAGCCACCTGTTCCCTGAAAACCAAATCCGTTCTCTAAACTTGTTAGATTTGCAGGATTAACCATTGAATCTAATAATCTAAAACCACCTGCACCAACAGCAGAACCCATGGCAGCAGAATGTGGATCTAAGTTTCCAATAAAATTTCCGGTTTCTTTCTCCAAAATCGAATATGAATATAAACCCGAAATTATTGTAATTAATGTTATTATAAAAAAAGCTTTTTTCATCTATCCTCCAGATATATTAAGTTAAAATTTCCAATCAAGTTGCAAACGGACAATATTCTCTTCTCTTTCTACACGTTGAAAATAATATTCTCCCTCTTCAGGAATTTCATTATAATTCCTGAATTCCAACTCTCTTGTTAAAAATTGTTTGTATTTATATTTTAATGATAAATATACATTATTTGCGATTCTACTGTGAATATTGAACCAAGTTTTAAATCCTCTGTCACTGTGATCAAAATCAAGTTCAATATCTTCAAAATCCCAGAAGGAGGCTCCATTTGCGTACCACATGGCAAATGCACCGATAACCTTGAGATTCTTATTAAAATTATGTGTGTAATCCAAGTAGATCATATCACCGTCAGTAAGTGTTTGAGCCTGTGCCATATCTGCAGCTCCCGGTTCAGCAGGGTTAGAAAGGATTGAAAGGTATGGTGGTTGTAAAACCCGTGCATAAATATAACCCAATTGTAATTTATCATAATTCGATAAATATGTGATAAATTTAAGTTCAGTTTCATCTGCTTGTGATTTACCTCGTTCCATTTCGTCATCATATCTTTTAACCTGATGTTTATGACGAATTCTAAATCGTAATTGATGAATAGGTTTAAACTCAAGTTTCACTTCCGCTCTCACTCCTCTGCGTGCATCGGATTTTCTTTCCCAAATATCAAGATACGCTTTGGTAAGTGTGAGCATTGTATGAAATTGATACCTGGTTTCAAAATAGACACCTTTTTCTGCAGAAGGCTGGGCTGAATTATTGTACATATCATTCAGCAAAGTATTATTTAATCCGTAAGTCAATTTTTCAAAAACTGTATCATCATATCTTTCACTCTCGGAAAAACTGCGGTGATAAGGATTATCAAAATCGAGATCATAATCACGATAAATAGTAAGCAGGTATAAATTATCAAATTGAGTGTAAGAACTTATAAGAAGAGCACTTGGGTCATCTCCTATTTTACCGAGACTGCCATCTTTTTCTAACTCTGCATATTCACCCTGAATTGAAGTATTATTAAGAACTGTTCGCCAATCGAAACCAACAACTCGTCTATAATCTCTATCTCCGTAATCATCTGAAATTGTAGAATACATATTTGTAATTTCATTATCAGTAATTTTCCATTTATTAAAATGATAATCATCGGCAATTAAAATTTCTTTGAGTTCATCTCCTTCAGGAACTACAAATTCTCTATCATATCTTGCTTCATATCCGGTAAAACCAATATGTGTTCCAATAAAGGGTGAATATTCAAAATGACTACCAATAATATCTTCTTGCAAGGCATCAAGACGAGGAGCAATTCTTACTTGATTTTGGTTTCCTGCATATTCATTGAAAAATGTTTCAGCTTCTCCCAGTTCATCATTCGAGAAACGATTTGTCATATTAATATAACCTAGAATATAGTCATCATCATCCAATTCACCATTTTCATTGCTGTCATAAACTACTGCATCTTTCTTATCGGAAGAAAGAAAGAACACGGCATTCATATTGTTTCTTTTCCAATCTAACGCAATACCGCGTAAGGCATATTCCTGTGTTCTGGAAATGTCACCAATAATTCCGGTGATTCTTTTGTTAAAGCCATATCCGGTTTTCCTTGGACTGTATGAATCCGTATTTTCCATAACCAATCCTTCCCCGAATGTAGCTCTAAAATTACCTGCATATACTTTTATAAAATTGTCACCTAATAATTCTAAGTTATTTTCATATCCAACATAATATTTCCCGTCTTCAAAAAGAGTTTTGGAATTACTATCAAAAATTGGTGTTGAACCCTTTGGAGTATCATAAATAAATCCGGCTTTGAATTGATTTTTATACCGCATCCTAAGTTTATTCATCATGGAAGCACGATCTGATTCCATATTGAAATAACCCCAGTACGATTTATTCTTTATTGCTGGACTTCCATATGCATATCTGATCATTGATTCCAGATACATCTCTTTTTCAGTATCTCCATAAGGACTATCGTTATATTTCATTTGATAATCAAAATAGAGATCACGCACATCGGGCTGTTCTTTGTAGTAAACGTAATGCTGCAGGTTTTTGGCTCCGTAGTATGAAATCCCGGGTGATTTACGAAGATCACGATAACTTGAGATCGAATCACCAACAGCTACTCTATTCAAAATAGCGGAAACATCTAAAGGTGAAGTATTGGGAAAGTTCAAAATATCAGAGAACGCAAGTTTATTTATATTTCTTGGTGATATAAGATAATCTTCCCAAATATCACTCATTCCTTCCTGCAGACCTTCACTGCTTCCTAATCTTTCGATTAAATAATAAATATCATCACGGCGTTTAGCAGATTCATCTTTCTCATCAAAGTGGGAAATTAAAACAAGTGGCTTGAGTAAATTCAAGGTTTTCTGGTCTATTGATTCGATCTCGCGAAGTTGGTAAATACTTTGAAAAAAACTGTTGTAGAAACGATAATCGTAAATATCGCCTGCTTGCTTTTCTGTAATGGGTAATTGAGTTTTTAATTCATGCAATGTTGCAGTATTCAGATCTATTTTAGCTTCTGCAATTGAAATGATTAACATAATCAAAAGAGAAATAAATAATAATTTTTTCATATTTTAATTTTCCTTATTTATATCAGATAAATATATGATTACTCTGATTTTAGTTAAAAAATTTATTTACCTTTTAATTGTAAAGTATTTTTCTTTCAATTTACTATAATAAAAACAAATGAAAAAAAAATTTATGACTAGCAGATAATGAAATAAAAAAGATTTGACAAAGAGAATACAACTCAGATTGTGTGTTAGAAAATTTTGGAGGAGAAATGGCAGAAAACACGAAAATTGAAAAGACAAAAAAGTTCTCTTTAATTGAACTTATTATGATAATTATGCTGGTTGGAATTGTTTTTACACTTATTATACCCTTAAGAGCAGACAAATTAAATCATAATAAACTCAAAGAAGCAGTTTATAATATGCAGGTTATAGCCCGTGCAGATGTACGTTTCAAAATAGATCCAAATAATGGATATTATATTTTTGAACACACCGTTGTAAAACTTAACAAAAATGGTAATTATACAGGAGAAGATTTATTATACATAATTGAAGATTTAGAGAAAACAAATGATAAATTTCTATTTGATTATTCTGTAACAGATACTACCATTGTGGGAACAACAAATAAGAATTTCGGAAAAGAGGGAGCTTCAATTTATTACTATCTGCCAAACGGTCCTTGGGGTATTAGTAACGATAAAATTTCAGATAGTGTTTTTGATCCCAACTGGCTTCCATAATACATTATAAGTAAATAAATGAATATATTTCAAAACCTTCAGGGTTTCAATTTCCATGAAGGTTTTTTTGCATCTATACCATTGTTGATCTCGTATGCTGAGATCCATTTTCATCTTAAATTTCTTTTCCCTAAATACTATAGGAAAGAACCGGAAATCATAACAGATATTCCAATTCGAATTATAAAAAATAGTATGCGTACAATTCCATTGCTTATCATTGTTAAAGATGCAGATTTATTTCCGGTTATTATAAATTCTATACAAGTTAATATTGAAGGAAAAAATAAAAGATTTTCGCAAAATTTCTCAATAAAAAAAGAAATAAAAGATAAATATTTTTCTCAAATCATTGATATTAATGTTTTAGAATTTGAAGCTGATCAATATTTAGAAATAATTGCTAAACTGGATGTTGAGATCAATAACAAACCAAAAATTGTAATCAATGATAATTTTCCTGATTTATTAGCAAAACCATATAGGGTATTTTATGCACATGAACCTTTACCTTTACCGGAGAAATGGTATGCAGGTGAACCTCATTATCACAGTATACATACTGCTGATCAGGTTGAATTTGGGGCTGATATAAAATCTACAGCAAAATTAGCAAGAGCAATGGGACTATCCTGGCTTTTTATCACAGATCATTCTTACGATCTAGATGATAGCCTGACATCTTGCATAAAAAATGATGCGAATCTTCCAATTTGGAAGCAGATGCAAGAAGATGTGGTAAAATGTGATTCTAAAGAACTTAGAATTATTCCAGGAGAAGAGGTCTCGATTGGAAATTCTAAAGCAGAAAATGTACATATGCTGGCTATAAATCACGAGAAATTTATTGAAGGATATGGAGATAGCGCTGAGAAGTGGTTTAAAAATAAACCTCAGCATTCACTAACTGAAATTAAGAAACTCAATGAAGAGAATAATCTTTTCATTGCTGCACATCCAATTGAGAAAATACCATTTATGCAGAAATTAACACTCAGACGGGGGAATTGGAGTAAGGAAGATTTCAATGCTAGCGGTATCAACATATTACAAATAATTAATAGTGCAGAGAAAAATAATATTAAATGTGCAGTTAAGTCTTGGAAGGAACTTCTTCTCAATGGACATAGATATTATCTGATCGCTGGAAATGATGCTCACGGAAATTTTAATGTAATGCGGCAGATCAAAACTCCATTCTGGAAATTATTTTCTTCACAAAAACAAGTTTTTGGACAATTTTATACTGCCTTTAAAAATAAAGAAAATCAACCAATTGCAGGTTTAAAGAATGGTGAAATAATTGTTAGCAATGGTCCTTTTCTTACATTTAATTTAAAAATTGGAAATGAATTTTTTCCGATTGGTTCAAATTGTAAATGTAGAAAAGCGAATCTTATGATTGAAAATCGTACTTCTATTGAATTTGGAAAGATCACAAAAATTTCTGCTTTTATTGGTGATTATTATTCTAACAAAGAAACAGAGATTGAAAATCCAGAATACAATTATGAGTTAGAACTACCTGAATTTGGTTATATTCGGATGAGTTTAGAAACAAAAAATGGTGGAGTCGCAATTACTAATCCTGTTTGGATTGGTTAGAAAAAGAATTCACATGTGTTTTCCCTAAAATTACGCCAAGGTAAGCGGAGACACAGAAAAAAAGAAAAACAACAAATGTCCAATACAAAATATACAGGGATGAAGTAAAATCAAATTAACTTTGTAACTTCCGTACCTCTTCATATAATTCTATAAAATCCTTCTCTGTAAGTGTCTCCCCTCTTCTGGTGAGTTCAATGTTACAAATAGAACCAAGTTCTTCTATTTTTTCTTTTGAAAGAATTACTCTTAAATTTCTGCGTAACATTTTTCTTCTGTTTTGAAATGCAACTTCAACAACTCTCCAGAAAAATCTTTCATCTTCCAGAACCGGTTTATCTTTTCGAGGCGTTAGAATTATAACTGCAGAATCAACTTTTGGAGGTGGAAAGAAGAGATGTGGTTTTACAGTAAAACCATATTCTACATTAAAATAAAACTGCATCTTTAACGAAAGTTTACCATAATCTTTTGTGCCGACTCCTGCATTGATCCGCTCTGCAACCTCTTTTTGTATCATTACAACAACTCGCTTAAAATTATCGGCATGCTCTGTTACTCTAAATAAAAATGGTGATGTGATCTGATATGGCAAATTTGCTACGATCTTCAACTTATTATCATTTAAAAATTCTTTCCAATTAATTTTAAGAATATCTTTGTTTACTAAACTTATATTTGAACCAAATTTCTGCTGCAGTATTGGATAGAGACTATTATCGATCTCGAAACAAGTTAAGTCGCATTTCTGCATGAGCAATTCATGGGTGAGTATGCCCTTGCCGGGTCCCACTTCCCAAACTAACTCATTTTCTTTAATTTCAGCAAGATCAGCTATTTTTCTTACAATATTCTTATCTTTTAAAAAATGCTGACCAAGACTCTTTTTATGCCTGAATTTTCTCATTTACATTTGCTCCAAGATCTTTTCTATCTTATTTTTATCAAAATTGTAATCTGTGTTACAAAAATGGCAATGAATAGTAAGTGTTTCATTTGTATAAATTGCTTTCTGAAGTTCCTTTTTAGAAAGTAGTCTAATCCCATCTTCGAATTTCTCTTTAGAACAATCGCATTTGTATTGAGCAGGTGCTGTTTCTTTTATCTGAGGCTCTAATCCTTTTAGAATGAATTTAGATATTAGATCTTCTATGGAATGCCCCAGATCCATCATATCGGTCAAA
>Ga0307991_1000976_pt1 | contig 20462 bp, 16 predicted proteins | sample EllFjometagen131_FD_203146 | JGI IMG/M metagenome (GOLD analysis project Ga0307991, IMG submission 203146) | Marine microbial communities from Ellis Fjord, Antarctic Ocean - #131 | ecosystem: Environmental > Aquatic > Marine > Unclassified | place: Southern Ocean | collected 2014-10-08 | reverse complement strand
GGACATAGCAGTAAGTTCGCTTTCATTGAAAATATATGTGCCAGTATCCGGACGATCCAGAAGACCCAGAATATGCATCAGGGTCGATTTCCCTGATCCTGAGGGACCTATTATCGCAACAAATTCGCCATCATCAATACGCAGAGAAACGTCATTGAGCGCTTTTACAGCGATCGTTCCCATTTGATACGTTTTAGAAACATTCTTGAGTTCTATCATAGTAGATATATTATCCTCTCCTAATGCCTTCTGGGATTCTTTGGCATAAAAGGATTACCCCCAGTACTGCTAGAAGGGACATTGTAATTATTTGCAACGACTAGTATGATATCATCAATAGTGATTCCCGATAGAATCTCTATATTTATATCATCAGAAGCCCCAAGAGTAACATATGTTTTAACAGCACCATTCCCTCGTTTAACAAGAACATATGCTCCGTCATTATTTAGAACTACGACCTCAAAAGGAAGCAATAAGACATCTCCATTGCTTTTTTCTATGAAATCGACCGTTGCATTCATCCCTGAACGAAAGAAATCAGAAACAGTCTCTGGAATCACATCGACTTCATAAATGGTGACATTATTCACAGTTTTCGATTCGTAATAAATATGGTCTACTTTTGCAGGTATCTTTTTGTTTGGGTAGGCTGAAAGAGCCACAAGAGAATCAAGACCTACTTTTATTTTACTGATATCAGTTTCATCGACTCGAGCCTTAACAATAAGCCTATCTGATACGACGACAACCGCGTCTATCGTTGTTACCGCCTGTCCCGGTTGCATCTTCGCCACGATAACTTCTCCGTCTATCGGAGAAATCAAAGGGATAGCCTTATAGGCATCCTCCCAATAAAGAAACGCTTCCTCGCCATAACCTCGTGCAGCATCAATAAGAGCAGCTCTTTCTCGCGAACTTATCCACGCTACTATTTTCCCTTTCGATATTTTTTCTCCTTCCTGCACAAGGATCTTTTCAATCCTTCCATTAACGGGAGAAAGTATCTCAAGCCGATTTTTCGGCAACACCGTTGCTGTGGTCGATATAACGCTTTGTACAGCACCTAGCAAAGGCTGCACTTCAATCATGCCACTTTCATCATCATTATTATGCATCCACATCGCAGTAGAAAAAATGACAACTACAAAAACAATTACGACACCTACGCTTATTTTTTTCTTTCTACCGAACATATTCTAATGTCTCTCCTGTGGCCATCACCCAGCTTGCTTCTGAATAAAGAGTATCCGCTTGGGCATCCAAATAACTTTTTTTTGCGGCAACTAGATCATTCTGTATGATAATCCAGTTATCAAACGCTATAAATCCTGCTGAATATTGTGCTTCAGATATTACGGCACGCTCTTCTCTCGCCTGGAGTATTTTGCGTTGCACCTCTATATACTCGATTGAATTCTGCAGTGTCGACCATGACTCTTCAAGAGCTACCATACATGTATTTCTTATGCTTTTTTCATGTTCTTCTGACTGACGATATCTAGCCTTTGCTTGTGAAAGACCTGCGATATTACTATTCCCCTCAAAGATGGGAATGCTCATCCTCAGCCCTGCATTCCATTGTCCATCCCTTGGAGGCCATTGAGAACTAGACCTGTCAATTCCTGCCGTTGCAGTAATCTCAGGGACAAAGTTTCCATATGCTGAAGATATCCGATATTTAGCAGAATTCTTCTCTGCCTCAGCCTGAAGTACCTCAGGGTTTTTATTGATGATATCGTCAAAATCAAGCCTATCTTTATAAACATCGGAAATAGAATAATCAGCCGCCGCAGATATCCGCTTAAATTCAGTACGACCAAGTTCTTTAATTAGTTGTTTCTGCGCAAGAACAAGACTTCTTTTTGCTTGTGCGAGGTCATATTCCGCCTTTGCTTTCTCGGCTTCAGCAGTAAGAAGAGACCCCTTATGCTCAAGCCCAGACTGGTAACGCAATGCAATAAGTTCATTATTCATTGCTCTTATTTCAACAATATCTTCTGAAACTTTTATCAATTCTTGAGCCTTCATCAGAGAAACGAATGCAAACCGAAGATTCTTCCTAACTTCTGAAGAAATAAAATGATACCCTTCTTCAGAAGCTCTAATATTCTCTTCAGAGGCCTTAATATTGCTGTTGGTTGTCCCGTTAAAGATAAGTTGTGATGCCGAAGCGCCATATGAATAGCTGGAGGATGTAGAACTTGTCTTGGATCGAGAAGCGTCTATAGAAGAGGACACTTGAGGGTAACATTCGCTTACGGTAACATCTTTAACAGCATGCTGTACTTTGATCGCTTCGTCGGCATAGATCAGATTCGGATTGGCCTTTTGCGCTTCAATGATGCAATCTTTCCACGAAAGTATCTCATCAGCATGAAGCTGTACAATGAAGAATAAAAACAGGCAAAAGATAGCATAAAAATAGCGCTTATTGTTCGTCAATAGAATCATCAGATTTCTTGATAACTTAATTGTTTTGTTTAACTATCACTCGACAAACTTAGCAACTTTGCCGACTAGCTCTGCGGGGATCTCAGCCATGACAATGATGTCATTATCTTCATACTCTTGGCTGAGGACTCTTCCGTGGCGCATAATCTCCGAGATGATGTCATAGCTGCTCTGCGGAATACGAAGCTTAACAATACGAACCCTCTCGCTGAGCTCCCTAATCATTATGTTCGTCAGGTCCTCAAAACCTTCACCATTCAGAGCAGAGATTGCTACCGTCTTCGGATTGTTGATACACATGCTATTCAAAGCAGAAATGTCGTCGCATAGATCCATCTTATTTAGCACTGTTATTATCTGCTTATCACTAGCATTAAGCTCTTTAAGCACTTCATACGTCGCTTCAGCCTGCTCTGCGAACATCGGATGACTAGCATCGACAATATGCAGCAAGATATCAGCATATACAGACTCCTCCAGAGTACTCTTAAAAGCAGCTATAAGAGTGTGCGGAAGCTTTCTGATGAACCCCACCGTATCGATAAGCAAAATATCCTGATTGTTCGGAAGAACAAACTCTCGCGTCGTAGTATCCAATGTAGCAAAAAGCTTGTCCTCGACCAACACCTTAGCATCTGTAAGAGCATTGAGAAGCGTAGACTTCCCTGCATTGGTATATCCAATAATTGCGAATGTCGGGACCCCTGAGCGCTGTCGAGCTCGACGCTGTGTATCGCGATGTATTCGAACCTCTTCAATATCTCTCTGCAGGCTTGATATTCTAGTATTGAGAAGACGCTTATCAATCTCTATCTGCTTCTCCCCCTCGCCCTTAAGATGCACGCCGCCACCTTTCTGCCTATGCAGATGGTTCCACAGCTTCTTAAGACGAGGAAGCTGATAGCGAACCTTGGCAAGTTCGACTTGCAGCCTAGCTTCCTTGCTCCGGGCATGCTTTGCAAAGACGTCAATAATAACCTCTGTCCTATCGATAACCTTGCGCTTAAAAATCCCCTCAAGATTGCGCTGCTGACTCGGCAGAATCTCATCATCAAAAATTATTACGCCTACATCAAGCTCATCAGCATAAGCAACAACTTCTTCCAGCTTCCCTTTCGTTAGATATGTACTTGTCTCAATTTTACGTAAAGAACATGCAACCTTGCCTTTCACAGGAATCTCGCAAGTATCAGCAAGATGCTCTAACTCTTCAAGATGTTCATTACATATTTCTCTTTCTGAGGATTTGCGGTATACGCCTATCAATAATGCCGTCAACGACTTGTTTTCATTGCTATCTTTCATTTCAATTATATTTCTTCAGTTTGTTATACAAAGTTGATCGATCAATACCTAATATCCTGGCAGCACGGTTTTTGTTGCCATTGCTAATACGCAAAACACCTTCTATATGCTCTCGCTCTATTTGCTCCAAAGGAATGCTTGCCCCAAGCCTTCGCCCACGCACTGATATAGGCCTGACATCCGAAGGCGATATGCCAATATCCAGGAACTTCCTGCTGGAATTTCGCAGATTCTCTAGTGTAAGAGTATCTCCATCACATTCCAAAAGCATAGTACGCTCTATAAGATTCCGCAATTCACGGATATTCCCCGGCCATAAATATTCCTCGCAGGCCACCAAAGCCTTCGGAGCAATATTTTTAACACTTTTACCAAATTCACGGTTAAAATTATCGATAAAAAATCGCAAAAAACACTCTATATCATCAATCCTGTCACGAAGCGGAGGAATTACCAGCGGAACAACATTAAGACGATAATATAGATCCTGGCGGAAATACCCCTCCTTGACCGCTTCTTCGAGGTTTTTATTCGTAGCGGTAATAAGCCTGATATCAACATCGATAGTTTCTGTACCGCCTACACGCCTGATACATTTTTCCTGCAACACTCGTAAAATCTTCGACTGTATAGGTAAAGTCATATCGCCGATCTCGTCGAGAAACAACGTTCCGCCACTAGCAACCTCAAAGAGCCCCTCCTTAGACTTCACTGCCCCAGTAAAGGCGCCCTCCTCATGCCCGAAGAGCTCACTCTCCATAAGCTCAGGCGTCAACGCTGTAGCGTTTACAGCGACGAATCCACCATCGCGACGATCGCTAAGGAAGTGTATGCGTCGTGCTATAGCCTCTTTTCCTGTACCGGTCTCTCCCTGAATAAAAACTGTCGTCGAACCACTACGAGCAATACGGTCGATTTTTCCATAGATTTCCTTCATAAACTCATTGGGACCTATAATGTATGACGCTCCCCAATCTTCGGCCATCCGACCTATCAGTCGATCTACTTTTTTCTTGAGCTTCCCAGTCTCTAGAGCCTTATCGATACGCGCCACAATCTCATCGACATTAAACGGCTTCAGGATATAATCAAAAGCACCATACCGCATAGCTTCCACCGACTGACCAACGTTACCATGACCAGTGATCACAATAACATTAATTCCCGGAGATAACATTTTCAACTTCTGAAGCAACGCAAGTCCGTCCATATCTGGAAGTAGCACATCAAGAAGAACCAAGTCAGGGAACCACCCACCCTTACGCATGCCGTCGATAATTTCCAATACCGCAGAAGCATTCGACGCCTCTCTCACATCATAATTTTTACCTTCAAGGAATCCCTTAAGGACATCCCTAATATTTTGTTCATCGTCAACAATAAGAATTCTATTTTTCAAATTATTTAATCTCCGTATCATTCAATGTCAAAATATATGCCTCGGCAGAAAAATTAAAGAAAAAAGACACAGCCGGCGCCAACACTATCGCAAACGGAACCATTATAAAAAACCAACGGACTGTCGACCCCAACACGGAGAACGCTTCAATATTCGGTGGCGTACATAAAAAAGCCGTCAAAACTAGAACGCCAGTAACAATTACGACAGGTATGAACGCTAAAGACAACAAAAGTATGTTAGTGAAAAAATCAGAAGTTATCCTCGAAAAAATCATCTTAAAAGCCCTCAAGCGTGTCAATCTGCTCAAAGCCACTGCCGGAGGCAAGAAAAACAGTACCACTATATGTAGCAAACACAACAATATAAAAAACAAAACCAATAAGAATGGCGCGAAAGACAACATTATACCTAAAATTTCTCCAAGAGCAGGGATTTTTTCTACAAGAAAAAAAAGACCCAGCACCAGCCACAGCACTAAATACCCAACAATCAGTGGCACAGAAAAAAAAGGAACCTCAAGCAAAACATTCAATGAATTTTTTATAACCTTATTATAGCTAACTTTAATCTGGCGAACTTCATCACGATACACCTGGACCAGTATTATCCCCACCGACAACAAAATTGCAGCATCAATAAAAATAAACAAAAAAGTCAGCCCTAAAGCTACCCACATACTAGCATTAGTAAGAAGACCTTTGCATAGCACCATCATCAGACCAGCAGCGACCAATGAAGCACAAGTAATCGACAGCTTCTTGCGCGAAAACGCTAACGATAGCGCTCGATTAAAACTCAACCTCAACTGTGGCAAATCAACATCCATAACAAATCACTTTTTTAAAATATAACAATCATCATATAGGTATATCCTCTGAGGCCATTTTTTTAAAACCACTTTCAAACATATAACGGAATGTTGTAAGATTGCCTCTGTATAAATCTAACAATTCAACAATGGCAGCCATGTATAAGAAAAAAATTAAACTCCTGATTATTCCCTTGCTTATAACAGCGCTACTTAATTCATGTCTTTATAAAATGCCTACTGATGATGATATGAATACAGTCCCCACAACAAACAACCCAAATGTTGTACGTGACACTCCGGGGCTAATTCCTGGAATAAACATGTAAAAAATCGCATACACGAATACAAAATCCACCAAAAACAAAAAGTAAGGCGTTAAAATGATACAACCAACTATTGAAGGACTCCAACGATACCTTAAAGAAAACAACATCGATGCTGAATTTCAACCTTCTACAAACCAGCTATACTTCATTTTAATGCTCCACGACCGTGAAGTACCTGTATTTCTACGCATTATTTCTGACGGCTTCCTCATCCAACTTCTAGCTTTTCTACCGTTTCAGATAAAAAAAGATGCCGTAAACGATGTCTCTAGACTTCTACACTTCCTAAACAAGGAAATTGACGCTCCCGGTTTTGGTATTGACGAATCTCTGGACCTCGCATTCTACAGGTGCATGGTTCCAACTATCAATGGAGAAGTGGATGTTGCTCTTCTAAACATGTACCTTAACACTCTACAGAAAGTATGTAAGGATTATATGCTCAACATCGAACCCGTCGCGCTGGGTAGTATAACATATGAGAAAATCATTAATAACGCTAAAAAACAACAATAGCTGATGATATGTCACTACGAATAATATATTACGATACAGAAACAACCGGAATAAGTGCTGACAAAGACAATATCATAGAAATTGCAGCATACGACCTTGATAATGACACCTCCTTCGTAGAGCTTGTCAATCCTGAAAGACCAATTCCACCCGGAGCAACAGCGATACACCATATAACTGATGAAATGGTCTCATCAGCACCGACATTTGCTGATATTGGGAAGCGGTTTATAGAGTTCTGCCACGGAGAAGTCGTCCTTATAGCGCACAATAACGATAATTTTGACATACACTTCCTTAGAAATGAATTCGAACGCCACGACATGAAGATGCCGGAATCTTGGAAATTCATCGACTCTCTCAAATGGGCAAGAAGATATCGTCCAGACCTGCCAAAACATACATTGCAATATTTACGAGAAATATACGGTATACAAATAAATAATGCCCACAGAGCTATGGACGATGTCATCATCCTGCACAAAGTATTCTCAGCAATGATTAAAGACCTTCCCATAGAGACCGTATACAATCTAATCTCGCAAAAACGGAAGATAACATCTATGCCGTTTGGGAAACACAAGGGAAAACCTCTGGATAAAGTTCCTAAAGATTATATCGAGTGGCTCACAGACAATGGGGCTATGGACAAGACTGAAAACAACGAACTGCGAGAATGCTTCGAAAAATTAGGATTCTTGAAAGCCAAACCAGACTCATAGTCTTTCTCCTGTGACATAAATACGAACTGGTAGTCTATGAAACGCGTTTTACATCCATAGACTACAGCATTGTCTTCTGAAGTGCCAGCACACCCTTAGACAACCGATCTACCATCTCTATCCGTGCAGAACGTTCTTTTGTGAGATCTTTAGCCTTAATGTTTGATAACGATGGCTGAGGATTATTCAATTGTTTTAGAATTTTTGCCAGCTTGTCGATAGATACGGCAACCATATTCATTTTAAGTTTTTTGAATATCTCTTCCGACATAGATGCCCTCATCCATGCTTCGAGCGAAGCGTGCGCGCAAGTGCCCTCACTCTGGAGACGGTATATATACTGCCCCTTCCAATGCCATACACGGTGTCCTTTATTCTCCCCCTCTAGAAGAGCGTTATTTACTGTCTTATATACAAGACCTACACCTTCATTAGGATCTCTAGAAATATCTACAAGCTTTTTCAAGAAATCTTTGGTGAAACTATCTTTCGTCAATCCTGAGATAGTGTATGCTTGTGATCTGTTACCAAAAAGCTGACGGAAAAATTCTGCTACGCCCTTGAACAGACCTCCTCCAAACATATGCTTCCAACAGCCATCTCCTGTATTGAAAATCGAGAACGTATATTTATCGTCATCTCCCCTTTTGACCTCATAAACTATAGCATGATCGGAAGTACCTCCGGGAATAGGCAATCGTTGCCCTTTTCCCAGACCGAGAATAGGACCTGTTATTCTACTATGCATTGTGGTTGCCACGTCTTTGCTATCATAGCCACTCCGGAATCCTCCTGGCGATCTTTCCTTCTCGATTTTATAACCTTCTCCTATCTGATCCCTTACCGCTCTTAATTCCTCTTTTTGTTTCTTAACCAGACCTTTATCCGACTCCAACATCCCTTCAATCATCTCATACATCTTATCGAAAGTATTTATGGAATTAGACCCTTCTAAGTCTTCGATATATTTATTTATCCTAATCTTTGTCATCCAAGATATGTCATCAGCAAACATATGAAAGATATCCCTGCTTTCGAGAAAAGCTTCTGTATCCTTATCCTTCTCTGTCTTCAGAGCACTACGCTGTTTTTCAAGCTCAGCTATTTTTCCTTTATACTTCCCATGTAATTGATTTATAAGGAGACCCGTCTTAGTCTTTTTGCCAAACGCTCCTTTAGCAAAAAAACCTACACTGTTAGACAACCCATTCAAACCACTACGGCGAGATTTCTCATCTCCAGACAAGACCTTTTTCAGTTGACGGATCCGCAAATTAAGACTATCTCTATTAATATTTTCCTCTTTACTTACTGAGTATTCGTCAAACTTTCTTTGTATAAGGTCTAGCGCAGCAACAAGATCGTTATCGGGCAACGTCCCTTTTTCAAGGTTATTATTTAATTGACGATCGACAAATCCAGAAGGAAGTTTATTCATATTACCACCACAGCTGTGGATATTATTTACCTTATTACATACCATAAAATATTTTTATGGTAAACAATTTCCAATCTTCGGCGGCGATTTTAAAGCGTCGAATTCTTTTACGAGATCCATAACTTTGTCATCGGAATACTGGCCACTATGAATTTTAGTCCTGACCTCTTCGCGTTTTAGTAACCAATTACGGTCAAGAATCCGTTGAACTGTTTCCGAAGTTTGAAGACCTATTTTTTTGACATTGATTTTTTTACTTGCTATATCAGCAAGAAATCCCTGACTTTCGATAGTATCAAGAGATATTGCGAGGTCGAGCATGCCACGAGAACTGTCGTTATCACAAGCATTAAGGTATACCTGATATATCTTCTTACAGTCGACAACCTTAAAGTCTTCATAAGAAATATTATCGCGAATAAATTTCACGACATACCCCTCATGCTCTCCTGCGACAAGCATAAGCCTGAGAAGATCGCCTTCGAGTATGCGATCGGGATCGACATCCTGCGTTCCGGCCGAAGCCATTTTTTTTATATACCTTCTAACTATATGCCCGCCAACTCCAACCATATCTTCAGGGACTCTCATAAGATGTGCAAGCTTACGCAAACTCTCGTGAACCATCAAAGGGTCTTCCCACTCACGTATCATCTTAACAATATTCCCTACCACCTCGCTTTTCACTGCCGGCGATTTAAGATCATATTTGCCAGCAATGTGTCCTGTTAAAAATGTCAAATAATCGCTACTGGCACGCAACGCCTTCAAAAAGCCCTCAGCCCCCTGGGCAGAAAGCATCGTGTCAGGATCGAAACCTGCAGGCATCTCCGTAACATATACCTCTATACCTTTCCTTTGGAGAATATTCCCAGTCTTACGCGCCGCTTCAGTACCGGCATCGTCAGCATCCATAGCGAGATATACCGCGTTGACCCCGAGATCAGCAAGGATACCGACATGTTCTTCACCAAACGCCGTCCCCAATGGTGCTACGGCGATGTCAAGACCACTATGTATAAGCTGCAAGGCATCAATCTGACCCTCAACGACGACCGCTCTCCGTTCTTTGGCAATACGACGACGACAATAGTTCAACCCGTACAATGTCCTAGATTTCTTAAAAAGCGGTGTCTCAGCAGTGTTGATATATTTTCCGCCGAAGGTCGACTCATTATACTTACGCGCCGAGAACCCAATAACGGCACCAGTGGCATTATTGATAGGAAACGTTATACGATCGAAGAAAAAGTCCCGCCAATCACCATTGTCCTTCTTAACAATAAGCCCTGCCTGCTCCAATATTTCGTTACTGATACGCTTGGAATTCATCATCTTGCGGAAGACTCCTCGACTCTTTGTGGCAAGACCAATTCGGAACTTCCTGATAAAATCTATAGTAATGCCTCGCTGATATAGATATTTCAAAGCATCATGACCTTCGTCGGTATGAAGAAGGGCAAACTGATACACCCGCGTCGCCCATTCCATAGCATCTTTCAGCGCCGGGATGTTCGGTCCGTCATCCTCACCATCGACCATCTCAAGACGTATGTTAAAACGCTCTGCTAAGCTTTCTACAGCCTCGGAAAAAGACATAGACAGATAAGACATCAAAAACTGTATAGCATCACCATGAACGCCACACCCAAAGCAATGGTAGTGAGAGTCCCCCTTCCTGACAATAAATGACGATGTTTTCTCATCATGAAAAGGACACAAAGCTTTATATGTCGCGCCTGAACGTTTTAGATCGATATGAGAACCTATAACCTCTACAAGGTCTATAGACTGTCGCAAATGTTCTAAACTCTCTTTAGTAAAATAACCCATAATTACCACTTAATAATCGAAAATCCTTAAAACTATAATGCATGATAATATATATTGTCATCAAGAGCATAATTAAAGAAGTAATCCCCGCAGGAAAAGTCAACAACGAGAATTACTCATGCATGCAACGCAACAGCTTTAGCAACAGTAGCAACAACACTAGTATCAAAAAGGTCTGGTATGATTTTGTTCCTATCAGGATTCTTCACCATATCTGCCAGAGCATGCACGGCGGCAAGTTTCATCTTATAAGTAATACTACTGGCCCCTGAATCTAATGCGCCACGAAAGATTCCAGGGAAGACTAATACATTATTGATCTGATTAGGAAAATCACTCCTTCCTGTACCTATTATTGCAGCACCACCACGAAGCGCTTCTTCAGGCATAATCTCCGGTTCAGGATTTGCCATTGCGAATATTATAGGATCGGCATTCATCGTCATAATATCTTCGGCGGTCAACAGTCCTCCCTGACTTACACCGATAAAAGCATCAGCATCTCTGATAGCATCACGCAAAGTCCCAGACACATTTTTAGGGTTTGTGAACTCAAGCAACCCACGTTTGCATTCCGACAGATCAGTACGCTCTCCGGAGATTGTACCCTTAGAATCAACAACGATAATTTCTGCTTCGCACAACAATCGGGCTATCGCCGTCCCTGCAGCACCAGCACCGCATATAACAATACGAAGGTGGGACAATGTACGCCCCAAAACACGGCACGCATTGATCAGCGCTGCCATTGTCACTATTGCAGTTCCGTCCTGATCATCATGAAAAACTGGAATAGCAAGAGCTTGCAACCTCTGCTCCACCGCAAAACAGCGGGGAGCTGCTATGTCTTCGAGATTTATAGCACCAAACCCCGGAGCTATCAAACGTACTGTTTCGACAATACTATCGACATCTTGAGTATCGAGACATATTGGCCAGGCATCGATATCAGCGTACTTTTTAAAAAGAAGCGCTTTGCCTTCCATAACGGGCAATGCCGCCAAGGGTCCGATATTTCCGAGTCCTAGGACTGCAGACCCATCAGTCACCACAGCGACACTATTACCCTTGATGGTGAGATCTCTAGCCCGGGAAGGATCGTCAGCAATCACTCTGCAGGGCTCTGCAACTCCCGGAGTATATACTATAGACAGATCGTCTCGATCCTTAACATCAAGTTTATTGATAACACCTATTTTCCCATGCAATTTTTTATGAATTTCAAGCGAACGCTTGTAATAGTCTTCTGTCATCTTATAGACTCCCTTTTTAAAATAAGAATCCTATAAGACTATAGGTTTAATACACAAGACATCCTGATCAAAATTTCAATTGCTTCAGAATAGCTCTAAGTATACCCTAGACAGATATAAAACTTAGATACTAAGAATTAGAAACATAGTTTTCACATATCAGCACAACAACAAAAAGACGTATGATGGTTGGGCAGTTTTTTCCTTGGTAAGTATGAACTCTAGATTTTAGCCCCACCACGCGAACATTTACAAAAGCATTGCTATGGAAATAACTTATAACGATATCAGAGCTAAGGCATTAGAACTCGGCTGGAACGATGTGGGAATAACATCAGCAATGATGCCTGAAAAAGCAATAACTGCTTATCACCGATGGATTAATAATAATTATTGCGCCGATATGGATTATATGGAAAACCAAGCACGTTGCGATCTACAATCGTTTCTTCCCGGAGCAAAAACTGCCATAATCTTTATTACTGCATACAAACAACAAAGACTCCCATTTAGATCGGATACTGGCCTCGTCGCATCATTTGCCAGAGGCAGGGATTATCACAATGTCCACCGTAAACGACTCAAAAAATTCATTAGCTGGCTAGGAGACAAATCCAATGCGAAGGGCTTCAGCGACTCATCGCCAGTCATGGAAAAAATCCTGGCAACACAAGCAGGTCTCGGCACCATAGGTAAAAACACACTGCTAATCCACCCACGCTTCGGCAGCTTTATTTTATTGTCGGGGGTGCTAACAACATTGGAGATTCCCCACCCACCACCATCGCCAATGCGTTCTACCTGTGGAGACTGCCACCTCTGTATAGACGCATGTCCTGTCTCCGCCCTAGTATCGCCTCATTGTCTCGACGCACGTCGATGTCTTTCATACCACCTCATAGAATCAAAAAAGCCGATTCCTAAGGAGATTCAAGATAAAAACCCTGGGTATATCTTCGGATGCGATATATGTCAAAATGTATGCCCTTATAATGCACAAACGCCATTATCAACATCGCCAGACTTCAGCCCAGATAATGGACTCGGCGCGTATTTGTCCGATGATGATATCGAATACCTATCAAACCATCCCAAAAAGCTATACGGAACACCACTCAAGCGACGCTATCGCTAAAACTCAGCGGATCAATCCTTTTCCCAAGCAGTATTCTATATTAATTACATTTATAATAGATTTTATTTGAAAATTAATTCAGCTTAGTGCAATAATAAATTAAGGGCAGAGATAATAAACAACGAAACCGGAGAAGAACAATGAACAGTAAATGGAAAGATGAAGGTAATACTTTGACGATCGTTGATGCCGTAGAAACATTGTCAAATATTGCAGATTTAGAAGTCGATGATGCCATCAACATTGTCCAATCACATCATATCGCTATTAATGATGAGATTTTCACATACAATACGGTCCACCGGCTGCAGGAAAAAAATCTGAGCGCTACTATCGGTATCGTCAAAGAAACATTCCGCGTAGTTCTAGACTACCTAAAACATTTTTACGGTAAAAAATGTACTAATATCAATAACACCAGAGATAATGATGGCATCAAGAACATCATGGTCCTTGTAGGAGAGGCTACCAAAAAACTCGACCGCTATACGACGATATTCAGCAAGGCTCATTCAGCAAGCATTAGTAAGCTTAAAGAATTTCGCCAACTGAAAGACTTTTATAACAAAAAGTTCGCGATAAATGATGAAACCCCTTCTTTAAAAGAACAGGATATCGAATATCACAATAAAGCAAAAACCAAAGAAGGTGCATTCCTAAGCCTAGACACAATCAAACATGACACCGACTACGAACTTCTTTTTATGAGGAAAGAAGACGGGAAAAGATTCTTCGACAGCTCACTAATCCGAAACCTCAAACTAGTATGTGACTTCAGTGAAGATCTCGACGATTATTATAGTAATAGTCCATTAGCACAGGTTAAATTCTGGGAAGACAGACTCGCTCAACTTTCTTCAAAAAGCATCCTACGGCTAGCATTAACACAGATCGATTTATTTTATAGTGGTTTTACCGAATACAAGAACAATGAACTCGTAGAGCATATCAACAAAGCTTTGATGGCTCTGATTCTAAGCTCCAATCCGCGCAACCTTTTACGCAACTCGCCAGTAAAGAGTTGCCACCAATATCTCTCCAATTTTCAGAGATCCCTTCGCAACGCGTTGGCAACCAACGATTACAATAAGCTCATAACATACCCTCCTTCGGAATCCAAAAATTTCATGAGGAACCTGCTATCGCTCAGCAACACACTATGCAAAAGCTTCTACATGACAATACAAAAAGGACAAGAGCTATCGAAAATAATCCGCGAGATCATAAAACAATCCAACAAATCTCGACCAGGAAAAGCAGGTGGCGGTACAGTGTCATTATGGGAGCAATTCGAAAACGATTATGAATCGCTAACATGGGCGCTGAACAATCACAAACACGGACCGTTATTTAAAGTACTGGAGCTTTTTAAGAAAGGCGAATACCAGCCATTCGACCCAACATTCCAAGGAGATATCCCAAATAAAATGTGGAATCTGCGTATCGGCAACAAACATATGTCGTGCCTTAGAACCCCATCTCCAACAAGACAAACGCACATCCATAAAGCCGAGGTATTATATGAGTTTAAGGGGCTTCTTAGATCGTACGCAAACAGCCCGTCAAAAAATCAACACCTTATTATAAATGTTCAGGACCGCACAGCATGGAAAGAATATTCGCGGTGCATAGCTCTCGAAGAATTACAGAACAACAAAGAATTCTCTGGCACGCTGACAGTTGTAACGATGGCTAGAAATACAGACTTCTACCAGCAGCTTTCACCTTACAATAAGCTCGGGAATGCACAATCATTTCTTCAGCATTTCAAAGAACACCTCACAAGAGATGATACAGGGTTCTTCTTCCCAGAGAAAATAAAGGAACAGCTATTCCCTGCATTTTCCGACAACCTTATGCAGGCGGTACACTCCGTATTTTTCTCGAACAAGAACATCTTACATCGCTCCGATCGGTTAGACTTTATAGAGATATTCTATGCATTAATGACGCTAAAAATCCTGGAAATTGTAAAACCAGACTCCTTCAGCATCACATGTAAAGATGGTATAGATGCTAGTGGATCGGCGATAGCGTTACTGCATAGTATAATAAAAATATCCGCAACAGGAACGCTTTCACCTGATGATATTCATCAGCTTAATACAACGCTTTACGGAATGCCAATGATTGTAAGGGAAAGGGTTATGCTTTCAGAACACTTTGAGAGATTCATCAGCGCTCTGAGAACAATAGAAACGACACAACACGCATTGCGGGAAGGAACAACGCTCCATAAGGTTCTTAAAGAAACAATTGGACCATTATTCAACACACCAATCTTCGATACGGAGCTAACACTTCCAGACTGGTCGGAGCTCTATTAACCGAAGATTATCGACAACTGAGCGGGTATATGCTAAAGTTTTCACCATGAGAATAACACAACAGACAAAGACATTTTATATCTTCATTGTGCTAGCTTTAGGATTGGCAACAAGTTGGCTGTTTCCCATAACACGCTCGTGGTGGGATACCGCCGATTATGCAACATTTGCATTCCTTAACGGCACCCTCAGAAATAGAGAAACATGGCAACTCATCCTGACACTGGCAAGCTTGAATACAGCAAAGATCGTGATAGGATTCTTTATGAGCATCTTCTACCTGCACTATCTTTTCTATGGAAAAAATAATAGCACCCTACAACGATTTGTTGAACTATGCACACTAACGATAATAGCTGCCGTAGGAATAATCCTGATCAAGATCTTCATACACACCGGCATCGACTACCACCGAAGAAGTCCCTCGCTAACAATCAATGAAGCTTTTCGCCTGTCGCACGTTTTCCCCGGTTACCATATACGCGATGCATCAGCCAACAGCTTCCCGGGCGACAATGCCATAGTTCTTTTCTCCTGGACCGGAATCCTGTGGTTTCTTGGGAAAAAAGCCTACGGAATACCTGCTACAATGTTCGCTCTTATTTTCACGCTCCCACGACTTATCAGTGGCGCGCATTGGCTCTCAGACGTTATAATAGGAGGTGGCGCTATAAGCCTTATCACTCTAGCTTTCACGCTACACACCTCATACCTTAAAAGCATCCTAAACCTCACATTTAAAAGATATTATGAATACAAAAAAATATGACAATCTCCTGGAAATATCCCGAGAAATCAGGACTCTTCAGTCTGTAAATGAACTGCTTCAATGGGACCAGGAAACATACATGCCTTCAGGCTCTGCAACATTCCGCGCCGAACAGATAGAACTCCTCACAAATCTTATACACACCAAAACGACAAGTAAGAAGTTCGGCAATGCCATCGAAAAGCTTATAGACCTCGACAATGGAGAAATTTTAGAAGAAAATCTTTCTACACAACAAAAAGCTGCCCTTAGAGAATGGCGTAAAGACTACCTGAAGGCGAAGAAGCTGCCGAAAAAATTTGTAAGAGAATTTGCGAAGCTATGCGCACAATCATTAAAACCATGGACATCAGCTAAGCAAGACAATGCTTTTAACAGGTTTGCACCTTTCCTAGAACGCCTTGTGGACAAGTGCCGAGAAAAAGCCGAAATCCTAGGATATCAGGACCACCCATACGATGCTCTCCTCAATGAATATGAACCAGGAACGACGAAAAAGGATATAACAGCGCTCTTCAACGTTTTGAAACCACCTATCCTAGACCTGGTTAGCAAGATCGCCTCTGAACCCACTATAAACAACAAATTCCTGCTGGGAAAATTCTCTGCGAACAAGCAGATGGAGTTCATCAAAGTCGTCATGAGCGCTATGGGGCTTAATACCTCCTTCGATCGGCTGGACTTTTCATCTCACCCGTTCTCATTGGCATTACACCCAAGCGACAGCAGGATGACTACGCGTATTCATCCGAAGATGCTCATGGAAAGCATACTCTCCGCAATACACGAAGGAGGTCACAGCCTATATGAGATGGGTCTACCTCAAGAACACTATGGCTCGCCATTATGTCAGCATGTTTCTCTCGGGATCCATGAGAGTCAGTCGCGTTGGTGGGAAACACTCATAGGAAGAAGTAGGCCTTTTTGGGAACACTTCTTCCCAATCATTAAACCACTATTCTCGGGGAAACTTAAAGATGTAACCCTTAACACGTTCTACCGTGGAATAAACAAAGTGGAGCCAGGGCCTATACGAATCGAAGCCGATGAAGTATCATATAACCTACACATCGTCGTGCGTTTTGAGCTGGAATGGCTACTTATGGATGGCTCGCTATCAATCAGAGACCTACCAGACGCCTGGAATGAAAAGATGCAGCAATATCTCGGAGTGACACCCAAAAACAACGCCGAAGGATGCCTACAAGATATACACTGGGCATTCGGACTAATAGGATATTTCCCGACATATACGCTAGGGAATTTATACGCTTCGCAATTCTTCTCGACATTCGAAGAAAAGTTTCCATCGTGGGGGAAAAGCGTCGCCAAAGGAGACCTATTATTTGTAAAAGAATGGCTCAACACTAACATCCATCGGCATGGAAAAAAATATTCCGCCTCACAGCTGGCAAAACACGTCACAGGCAAAACATTGTCATCGCAGCACTTCATCGACTACCTAACCGCAAAATATAGCGAAATATATAAAATGTGATAAGCCGTCATGAATAGGTAAAGACTCTCTGGATACGAGGTCCAAGACAGGTTATAAGTTCGTAAACAATAGCTCCTCCGGCTTCGGCGAACTTCTCGGGCGGAAGACAATGGCCATACTCATCTTCACCAAAAACCAGCACGGAATCTCCAATGCTTGCATTCGGAATATCTGTGACGTCGACCATCATGAAATCCATGCATATATTTCCTACCAACGGCGCTCTACAACCTCTTATGACGACATACCCCTTTCCGCTATACCTGCGATGGAGTCCATCGAAATACCCAAGAGGTATAACAGCAATGCGTTCTTGCTCACGATTTACTTCATAGGTCCTGCCGTAACTGACCGTATCTCCACGCCGACAAGTTTTTATTTGCACTATACGCGATGTCAGTGATAATGCCGGACGCAGAGCAGCTTGTCCACGGCACGCTTCCGAAGGATTTATCCCAAACATCCCCAACCCTATACGCGCCATACTACATCCTGGAATATCAAAACGCAGAGCCGCACTCGTATTAGAAGCATGATACCGATCTGGTCTTATTCCTCTCGCTTCGCATCGTGTAATTACATTGCTAAAAACATCGATTTGCGTCTCAGTAAAAGCATCCTGTTCAGGATCGTCAGCCGTAGCAAAATGTGTCATAATCCCCCGAAGAGAGAGCCCTTTTGTACTCGATATCCTATATGCAATCTCTAGAGCATCTTCCGGAGGGCATCCGAACCTGCTCATTCCCGTATCGACATGCAAATGTATTGGCACGGTAGTATTCTGCCGCAAGGCCTCTTCACACAGGGCGTCGACAGTCTCCATATCACTAACAGCCCCCTCGAAGCCCCATGACACTAGCTTTTCAGCATCATATATCGGCACATCCACGGCAAAAATATCTGCCGTTATTCCTCCATGCCGCAAAAGTACGCCCTCCTCTACATGTGCTACACCGAAGATATCGACGCCATTTTTCTGCAAAAATCGCGCCACCATGGTATTATCAGTACCGTACCCCATAGCTTTCACCATGGCCATAATACGTGTGTTTTCCGGGAGTTTAGCGCGTATTATATCGATATTATCTTTAACCCTTCTAAGATTAACGACCAGCTTATTAGTGCTTCTGAATTTTTCACATTCACGATGGTCATGCCCTACGATCAGCACTGTATCATCATGCTTAAGATTTTTCATCGCCACATCCAAAGCTTCGCGTTCCGTAGAACAATATCTTATATCTATTGCATTAGAATGTCTGTCATCGGTACGGTCCCCAACCATTACAAGCTTGTCAACATTCGCTTGTGTGGCGATGTTTTTAACATAGATATGTTTTGCAGCAGATTGCCCCTTCCCTCCGAACACAAAAATCTTCTTTCCCATCTCTGGTGTGTTTTCAAAATGTTCAATGGCAAGCTTCGTCGAAAGAGAATGTGAACAATAAGGCTCACTAATAATACTGGCTCCAGACGGAAGCTTCCACATCTCCACCTGCAAGAGTTTAGGAGAATACTCTCTCATAACAATAGAGATCTCATCGCAAGTAGCCCCTAGAAGCCATGCAGCCCTTATTGCGGGGTTCACAATATCAGTGAAATACTTAAAATACCTCGTTATCTTACCGTGAAATATCCCGCTGTCGGGAAAGACTATATTGTAGGGCACCACAGGACCTGTATCACCGGTATGTATCAGAGGAAAACGCGAATCGTCAACATTCCATATAAAATATTCGGCATCGACAGTGGAGTAAAAAGGTTTCAATATATCATGATCGGGAAGCATTACCCACCCTGTCGATGGCACCGACGCAAGAAGCTTCATCTTCTCAGCTGCGATAATATCCAAAGTCCTAAGCGATACGATATGTTCTTCGGCTATTGTCGTCAAAACAGCACTATCGGGGCATATTATACTGGCAAGGACGTCCATCTCCCCCGCCTGCGATATTCCCGCCTCAATTATAGCAATATCATGGTGCTTCTCTATCTCAAAGACGCTTAGCGGTACACCAATCCTACTATTGAAGCTGTCGGGCGACGAAGCTACGCTATTGCCATATGAAAGCAAACCAACAAGTAAATCCTTGACAAGAGTTTTTCCCCGAGAACCCGTCACAGCTACAACTTTCGCTGGCATCATCTTACGATATATGGTAGCAATTTCTTGCAGGGCTTTCAATGGTGAATCCACTCTCAGAAGCGTTATATCATCGGTGCCGTGATATTCTTTTTTTACAAGAGCATAACGCGCCCCCATAACAGCGGCATGCGCCACAAAATCATGGCCATCGCAAGACTCCCCTTCCAATGCGATAAATAACGACCGCGACGACGCGACGCATCGCGAATCTATTACGACCTCATCGATGGCAGATACATCATGTAGCGATCCTCCGGCAATGACGAACTCAGGCCAAACTCTCAGATCTAATACTTCCATCTCTTTACTCCATGTAACATATAGCTCTTGCTATTGCCATCTCACACATATTGTGACATAATATAGCTTTTGAAGTGACACCATCAAAAACATAAACTTTATCTGATTGGAACACACTAATTTTTCCATGTGTAAATAAGTCTTAGCTTAGTTTACACTGGACTCTATGAAAAAAACAATTGTGATGAAATTTGGCGGCGCCGCCGTCGCCACCGTGAATCATTTTT
>Ga0307991_1000975_pt1 | contig 20479 bp, 20 predicted proteins | sample EllFjometagen131_FD_203146 | JGI IMG/M metagenome (GOLD analysis project Ga0307991, IMG submission 203146) | Marine microbial communities from Ellis Fjord, Antarctic Ocean - #131 | ecosystem: Environmental > Aquatic > Marine > Unclassified | place: Southern Ocean | collected 2014-10-08 | reverse complement strand
CGACTTCAAATCCAAAAAACTTTTTACTACATTTTTTATGATATAAAATGTCATTTCCTTCACTAATTTCAGCATAACAATATAAGCATTTATTCATTTGATATTTCCTCAATCGGAATAATACTAACTACACCAATACAGTCCTTACAGCAGGTTAAAAGTAAGCCCATCCTATCCCTAATATTTAGCTTCCATACTTCTTCCGCTATATTCAGAAGCCATCCTTCAGGAATAAGTCCGTCAAAAAAAGGGAATATTGTTTTGCTTTCATAAGGTTCTTTTCTCACTGGTAAAGTAAGACTTACAGGTTTTGCATTTTCTCCTTGTAAATACTCCTCTTCATATCTGAATAAATATCCTTCATCTGTTTCAGAAATAATTCCTGCAAACAGATCTTGATAAAAAACTTTTGCCATTCTACTCATCTTCGTACTCATTTTTTATTGGACCCATTTGGTAACCGAAAAGCACTAATACATGGTTTACTTTATCTAAACGTAGTGTTTTTTTCCCTTGTTCTAAATCGCGAACAAAACGCAATCCAACACCTGCTTTTTCTGCCAGGTCCCTCTGTGTCAATTTAAGAAGTTTTCGTCTTTCCTTTACAAAAGAGATTAGTTTGTTTTTCATTTTATACCTCTTCTAGCATAATTTCACTAACATGATACCTTTTTATACTCTTACGGGTATACTGTCAAGATAAGATATATATATTATACCTCCCAGGGTATAATTTTACTAATGCGACATATTATTTATACCCTTATAGGTATACAATAAAGACAATATATATGTTTTATACCATTTAAAGTATATTATCTCATGTCAGAGCCTTTTAAACATCTGATAAACACTTATTAGTGTAAATCTACAATTAACCTATTATTGTTTATAAGCACGATTATAATACAGGAAGTTTGACGTTATCCCCAAAAACTGGTCCAAAGTTGAGGTGTATATAATTATGAGATATTTCGAAATAAGAATTAAAATTGTAATGACTCACTTAAATCCCGATATAATTCATTAATAACTTTAATGGGATCTGGAGTTTCTCGTAAATGATTTGCTAATGAACTATTCCATGCTTTTATTGCATTATTCTTAAATTCATCCAAGAAAAAAGAATCTAATGAATCAAAAGTTATATTCTTAAATTTGCATTTTTCTATGATCGTATTTTTAATCAACATCCAATCTGTGAATGAATGTTTGCTTATTATAGACCAAAGGTCATAATAGTCTCTTGGAGCAGTATACCTTCTTTGTAATAATGAGCGCATCTTTTCGGCAAATATTTCTTCCAAACTATAAGATATTATAGAATTACTTAGCAAATTATCTGAATATGTGTGAAGAATAGTTTTTTCCAAAGGAGATAAACATATGATTTCATTGAATGTAATATCAATAATAAATCTTGTGGGCCATGCTCTATCAGTAGGAATTCCTCTATGATTTGCACCCCAATATGGAATTTTCATTCTAATTCCTACTAATTTTTCTTGAAAATAGTTGTTTTCAACTTGTGGTTTCTGAAAAAGAATATCTGTATGTTTGTTAACTAATTCGAGAGCAATATTTACTTCCTTTTTAATGTCTTTAATACTATATTCTTTGCTTAATGTAAAATCAAGATCTTCAGAAAATCGATATCCTTCAAAATAACACTTTTTAAGACAAGTACCACCTTTGAAAATCAAATATGAACTCAATTCACCACCATATAAACCACCAAGTATATGTGATAAAATCCAATCTTTATCAATTGTATTAGCAGGAACACCATATTTTTCCATATTCCTTACTATCTCATTTATTTTTATCATACTGATTTATCAATCCTTTAGTTTTTTTAAATCCACATTTATTAATAATTTCCATTCTGAATTAAAATTACCTTTCCTTTCATGTAAAGGAGAAAATAAAGTATATTTATCTTTTAATCTTTCTTTTGTTTCTTTTTTATATCTTTCAAAACCTCTTAGTTTGAATGAATCAGCTAAAAATGAAATTCTCTTCATAATTGATAAATTATCAACTTTTAACGAATAATTTAAGAGCTTTGTTGTATTTAATTTGGTTTTTATAAAAGATCTGATTAATTCATCATAACCACCTGAATATGCAGGCAAATCAAAACAGTCTATTATTGTTTTTTCCAAATCTGTAATTCTAAACTTGTGATCTCCTCTACCTATCTGTATCATTCCAGTAAATTTCTTTTCAGAAATTTTAACAAATCTGTAGTATACTCCTCTTATTCTCTTATTTTTTTTTAACTTTAATGATTGCACAAAAACAGTATTTGGGATTTGTTCTGTAATACCCCAATAATTTAAAGCACTCCAGTAAGCAATTGCAGAATCCTTTAATATAAAGGTTCCCAAAGCAAAATCATTAACAAATGTTTTTTTGCAATATTTTTTGTTTTCAAGTCTTATAAGAGCACCGCTATTTGTAAGATTGTAAATAATAGATTGTAAATTACTATATTTATGTTTGAACAAATCGGAGATAAAGTCCATTGTAAATATTTCAATTTCCTGGTCATCTAAGTCCAGTAAGAAATTCTTTTCAAGCAAAGCTAAATTTTTACCCATAATAATTACCTTTTAACATAACATATTCACTTCCTAAAAACAAATACAATATATCGAAAGGTAACTCATAGTGTCAAGTCAATATTATATATAACAGTTAGTTAATGTAAAAATAGTGTTAATAATATTAAAAAACCAAAAAAATCACCTTTTGAGATACTTTAATTATCGGGGAAAGTAAACATTAAGGAAAAACCATGAACAAAATATTAAAGCTGAAGAAGCTACAGTACAGACCGCAGTGTCGGTCATCTCTAATAAGAATGGAATGGTTATAGATATGTTTTTCCCTTTATCTTCTTGGATTAATAGAAAAACTCCTATACCTGAAAGGTTTCATAAAAAAGGATATGTGGATATACCTGAAGGATATTATGATGGAACTGAAGAAAACACGGGAGAAGCTCTTCAGGAAGCTGATAAATTAAATTATGAACCATTATTGCTATTTGTAAGAACCTGATTTATCTTCAATCGATATTAATTGTTTTTAGTTAGAATTTGGAAAACTTTTATCTCTGCAAGATTTTTATCATTTTATCAGGGAGTGTAACTAATAAAAAACTGCCCGGACAAAAATCCGGGCAGTACTTATTTTTTTTTAAACCATCAAAATGTAACTTTTACACAATAACCTGAACTACATGGTCATTCACAAGGTTACATTTCGGTCACAAACTGACACATCTTCCCTACCTGTAGTAACCGGGCAGCCTATCTTTCCTCAAAACATAGCAGCGTCTGGAAACTGAGCCGATCTTCTTATTATAAGAATGTACCGGTTTACCAAGCATATTTTTGTCTGCAGGTTTGAGTTCAGATCCATAAACTGCCATATAATCTGACTCCAATAGCAGCCTTTTTATATTCTTATCTTGCATGAATGGGAAATACCTCTTCTTGTAAGAATCTTTTATCAATCTCCAGATACTATTAAAATTGAAAAATAGGTAATCGCTGTTTTGAGAATAATATTGCGCTGCTGGAGGTAGACCTGATAGTCTCTCTAACTCCCGTATGAAGTAAATAAGCGGATTTAGATAGTCTTCAGTGCTTTTTATCTGAGCATCAATGAAAGAAGCTACCTGTTCGGGTTTGGGAAGAGCAGGACCATCTTTAACCAATTTCCTGAAGATATTAAAGCAACCGCCTATCAGGCAGTAATTATCAATTATCCGGGGAAGAGCAGTATGGGTATAAATTTCCTTTCTGAACTCACACACGCTATTCATAATTTCTTGAAAACTAATACCCTTAATGATCCTGAGCATAAATCCTGAGAAATCAACCGACTCTTCCCTCACTTTATCAAAGAACTCCTTTTGCAGTTCAGTGCTATCAAGATCAACAAATATACAACGACTGATGATCTGCTTATCTAATGGTTCTACCACCGTTGTGATCACTGTTGATCCATTAACTGATCTTTCAGAGATCTGATTAGAGCTCTTCTCATTATACTTAACTGAACCTTGACCGTCATAACGGCTTTTAATAAAATCAAAATGATCTACTGTAAGTTCATTTAGCAAAAGTGGAAGATTATGAAGTAACAACGACTTACTCTCCACACCGATCTTGGTTGAATTACCAGCACAGTTAACATTTACAAGAGACTCATTCAACCCGAACAGGCTGCAGATCAGGTCGGTCAGACCATTCTTGCCCCTACCCGAGCCGGCTAATACATAAAGCAGAGGAAAATGTTTCTCCAGTTTCATATATTGTTGAAAGAACATTGTAGCTATTGCATAACCGATTATCAGTACAGCCTGCATGCCATAGAGCTGAAAGAAATATTCCCAAATCTTAATAAGGTCGATCTCTTTTTCTGAGATGAAGACAAGATCTGTCTTATCGATCTTAAAACCATTATTATCGATCCAGACAGTCTCCTCATGATCTCTCAGCTCTCTGTTAAGCATGATCTTATTGCCCAGATTGAAGATGTTCTCACTTATCATGCCAAAACCGGGAATTGAAGTAACGTATTTATCATTATCAAGACTGAGGATAAGGTTTTTGAACCTTGAGAATTGACCTTTTTCCATCTCCAGAACGTGATTACTGTTTGATAACAGTCTCCGATTGAAACTGTTTGAATTAAGCAGATCCTGTGGTTTGAATTCTATCTCAGTTTCATTAAGTTTTATTACCCTGACCCGTTCCTGGTCGATCTCTATATTGCATATATATTCCACTTCATTAAAATTAGTTAGATGTAGCCTATCATTCTGATTGTAAATGAAGATTCCGTTTTCATCACAGTCAAATCCAAATTTCCTCAATTGAATAAGGAAAGTATTGTCTGGTTTTTCTGTTTTCTCCCACTGTTCATAGTCAGTATCATCAATCTTAATTAAAGCACTAGATCCTTCGTTCTGAGCAGATATGTTTTCAGTTGCGACATCTTCTTCACTATCTTCAATAATACCGAGTGAACGCTTTATTTCAAGGTTCTTCAGCGGATCTGAATTAGGTGCATAATATTTATTCCACCATTCCCAGGCAAATGCTTTAGGAATTCGATTAATTTTTCCTTCTTTTATAGTCTTTAGTTTACCATCAAAAGCTCTGTAAATTGTCTTTTGATTTCGACCTGTCAGTTCAGCCAGTTCTTTTCTGCTGATATAATCTATATATTCTTTTTCCATTTGTATTTCCTCCTTCAGGGAGCATAATGCTCCCTGTTAGTTGTATTGTATTTCAATTATCCCTTGATCTCTATACTATAAGCATGTGTTAGCAATTTAACTGTATCTAGAGCCATATTAAATCCTTTTACCAGATCTTCATTCTCGATCGTTTTTGCTGCATCTATCATGTAATTACAGCTTTCTCTCAGTATATCCATCACAGTAATTACTCCCTGCTTGCGCAGATTCCCTCTAGTGCCGTTACGTAATTTTTCTCCCAGCAGAAGGGCTTCTGCAAGTACAATGATTCTTAACTCAGCACTCTCAACTTTGCACACGGATTTCATGAAATCAACGTTATCTTTTCCTAGTGTCGGCAATGCGCTGAACCCATATATTCTATGATTTTTATTTTTTTTATTATCACTCATTTTCGTCCTCCAATTTTAATTTCTTTGCCATATTTCGCATCTTTTTCCACTTACTGTATTCTTCGAATTCATTTATGTCCTCTTCCGTAACTCTTTTTGAAGCTGCTTTTTTCTGAAAATCAATCTTCGATACAGCAGCAATAACTTCATCATCACTGAACTTGCCATAACTCCAGGTCATGGACTCGTTCTCGTGGCCAATGGATTGCGAGAAACATTTAGATTCTCTGGAAGATAACTCTATATCCTTGGCGATCTTTATGAGAAGATGGCGAAAGTTGTGAGGTGGAAAATAGGGCAATCCAGCCTGCTCACATCTCTCCCGTAAAACAGTAGAAAGGGATCTATGTGATTTCCAGAATTTCGGTTCAACTTCAGTAGATTTGGCAAAGCATTTACTTAAAGGATCATAAGATCTTCTTGCTCTTGAAATATAAGGATCTTTAGAGCCAAAGCAGTTAGCACGGAGATAATTATCCCAGTCCTTCAGGCTTTGAGTAAACCGATCATCCAGATTGCAGATCGCGGCTTTGATCTTTTTCCTGAATTTTGTCTTAACTCCAGCTCTTGGATCCTGATAAATAAATCCCTTTTCCAAATGAATATAACCAAACGGCATTGTAATAAGGGCTTTGTGCCTGATACCAGTAGTTATTAATAAAGAAATTATGGCTCGGTCTCGCATACCTATTGGTGTATCATTTGGTATTGATTCATGTAGTGCGATTACAGACTCTAATGGCATTATATTACGATCATCACGAATCTGTGCCATGCGAATTTCTTCATCAGTAGGAGACATGTATTTGATAAGCGCAGGTGTTATACGACTCTTATAACCTGGTTGACTCATCAAATAACCCAATTCTTTTCTGGTACTTCTCAATTTACTGCAGTAAGCAGCTATGGAAATACCAGATTCCTTTAACTTATCTTTGAATTCCATTATAAGTTCAGAAGTTATCATTTTATAGCTTTTAGTACCCATAAAATCAGTGAATGGCTGGATATCATAAGTTATTTTCTTTCTGCTGCTATCGCTTTTCCCATCAGCATGTTTACACCATTTAATGAATTTTCCATTCATGGTCAAATTTTCTGCCCTATTCTTATTCATAGTTCAATCCTTCTAAACCATGCATTTACGGGCTTAGTTGCAGACCATATTAGTCTTTCCCCTTGAGGCAGTAATATCTGGCCTTTATTCAGCATCTCTTTGATCTTTCTTTCGGAAGAGAAGAGACGCAACCTCGAACCGCCTGTCTCGCAAACACCGACTATATCAGCCTTACGATTCCCTGCTGAAAACTCTACATTGCTCATCACAATAAGGATCTCATCGTTCTTACTTCTTCTGGCCTTTCTACAATGTGTGCACATAAATTCACCTTCCGATAAAGTGATTTTACGTTGTGCTTTTTGTTTCTTCAAGAAACTGATAAGATCCGTTCCCAGAACCAGATATGGTCGCTGGTGTTCATCAAGCACCTTCAAACCTTGTTTATACCAGCGCTGCGGGCTGCTGATATCTAAATGAAATAACTTAGCTATCTCTGTGAAAGTGTAACAGAAATTACTCTTGATTAAGCTGAGGTTATATCGCTTACTCATTTTCCACCTCTCTTATCTTTCTTCAAGACATGCAGGGCGACTTCCTTTTCAATTTGTTGTACTGATTTTACAAGATTGTCTTCATTCAGAATAAATTCATCTAAGTCAGCCTTTAAAAAAAATATTTTCCGCCCTCGGACTTTGAAAAAATTTAGAATTCGAAAATGGCAAAAACTGTACAATGTACTCCTTTTAAACTGCGTGTAATCTACTGCTTCCGAGAGAGACATAAATGGTCTCTCTAATTCTTTTTTCACTAGTGGTGTTTTCATAAACACCTCCTTATTTTATTTGCAGCTTGGTACGAAGGCTACGCAGTCAAAACAAGGCGACGCAATACATTGTAAATTATTTGTTGATAGATAGTTACGGTTTTTTATACTTTGTAACTGTTACAAAATTTTCATGCAGAAATGACAATTGTTATGTTTGATATAAAGCATTCTAAAACAATCAAAAGTGATGTAAAAAGAGATTTGGTATCTAAGTTTTTGTAACTGTTACGAGATTTGAAAAAAATGAGGTTAAATATCCTTTTTTATTCTATAAAACCTATCTTGAAAAGAAAATCTTGCTTTATAAATATTGTATCCTGAATTTCGTTTTTTAATTTCAAAGAATTCTTCATTAATACCGAATTGTTCTTGTAACTTATCATTTAATCTATCAATTCGTGTACGGTTAATAGGATCTTGGGTTGTTATATTGTATCGAGTTAGATCTAATAATGTTTCCCAAGTTTTTGATTTGATACTCTTTTTGCCACTTACTTTGTAAAATCCAAAATCAACATAACTCAGCTTAAAGGATTTCTTTTTTCTTATTTTAATCTCTACATCATTTTCAGAAATTATCGTCAAAGTAATATCTTTTAATAAAAACATTTCATCTTTAATGCGTGCTTTAATATGTGGATTCATTGTGAGACTAGTACCGTTTACTGCCCCATTCTTTTTCATCTCAAAATTAGTTTCTAAATCAACAGCAGAATTATTTCTAACATTGAACTTATTCTTCTTTTGAATACTTTTATCATGTTTACCATTAAAGGATAGTAATTTTTGAATTTCATAATCTATGGAAAGTATTTCTGCAGATCCAAATAGTATTTCCAAAATATAAGCAATATCCTTAATATCAAAATAGCTAATTGCTTTCTCAAGTTTTACTATATACTGGTTAATCAAACTTGCCTCTAGTTGTATCAATTTCTCTATTATTGGATAACAAATATTTTTCCCTTTTAGAATTAAACCAGGATATAATATCTCATCATAATGCAATAAATTTCTATATCCGCTATATTGTAAATCATCCATTATGAATTTTGACTCTTCATCGCGATTCATTTCAATTTGATTATAATAATAGGACAAAATATTAATTAATTCTTGTTTAATTTTTTCATCAAAAATTATAATCGGATATTCTAACAATTTATAGTTTTTTTTATATGGTATTAAATTTCCTTCTTTATCAACTATTGTATTCTTACTATTATCACGAGTTTTATGGATTTGAACTTCACTTTTTATTTTTTCAAATATATGATTTTCAGATGCCCCATTCATTTTAAAATATTTAATAATCTCTATCTTATTCAATATATATGCATCTTCTTCAAAACTATTTGCTAATGCATATTCATATGCGTAGTACTCTGGTGTGTTAATACGATTATATCCTAATTCGAAAAATTGGTCAAAAAAGAGTGATCTATAATTGTCGGGTAAATTAGATTGATTATCGGAAATATTGTAAAATTCTTTTAGCGCTTTTATCCTTATCCTAATTGCTTCCCAAACAATACAACTTCTATAATAGAGAACATCATCACTAAATATTTTTTCTAGTTTTTTGTTTAGAATTTTATAATTATATTGGTTTATTTTTTCTTCAATTATTTTAATTAATTTCATTTATTTCCTCAATGATTCATTTAACATATATGATATATGTGTATTTATGCATGTGTTCGTCAAGTTGAAAATTATCTATGAACACATAATTTCTTGTTCATAGTGAACTCAATCAAAGGTAACGATCATTTTGTTAATGATGATCGAGAGTATATAGATAGTGTTATTTGGTGGTAGATTACCCAATTTGTACAAATAGGAGTCTAAATATGCAGCATTGATAAAGTGAGAAATTTATAGGGTTATTACCTGATATCAGTAAATGAGTTGACATAAAATCATATATTTTGCATAAGAGCATTGGTAATGATTGCGTGCAATTAATATGATTATATATTGCGGGGAGTGATTTTATGATTCAAATAATTGATAGATGCAGGAAGTATTTTTATGATGTTTTGGAAGTAAATGCATCCATTTCCGAATTCAAAGAGATCAATCAATTTAATATACCTTTTGTTATATTAGACAATTATTTATTGTACAATCTAAAGTTGTTTGAAAAGAATTTTATTCTACTAATCCCTAAAAGAGAAAATGAGTTTACCCCAGCTTCATATTACAAACAGATAAAAATTGTTAAACACCATTCTAATCTAGAAGTAATTCTAATGAAATCATGGATTGATTCTTTTAATAGAAAAAGACTAATTGGATACAAAATTCCTTTTATAGTACCCGGCACACAAATGTACCTACCTAGTTTGATGATAGATCTCAGAGAACATTTTACATCAATAAAAGCTACAAACGAAATTTACAGCCCTGCGACCCAATCTTTATTTTTGTACATGATAACACATAATGAAAGAGATGCTTACAATGTAGATAAATTTCAGACCATCTCAGGATATTCCAGAGCAACAATCAGACGTTCTATAATAGAATTCGAAAATAATGGAATTGGTGATATTGTAAAAAATAGGAAAAATAAAATTTTAACAATTTCAGAGAATATCCATAGTTTATGGAAACAAAACATTAATAAACTTAGAAATCCAATTATAAAGGAGATCTGGTTATCACATCTCCCACAGAATCAAATGTTTCCAGAAGCCGGTTTGTCTGCATTGTCTCAATACACAATGATTTCACCACTAAGAAACGAAACTTTTGCTGTTTGGAAGAATGAATGGAATATTCTAAGTCAAAATAATTCAGTGAAAAAACTAATTGAACCTGAAAAAACAGAAAATAACATCATTCTTCAGATCTGGAGTTATTCTCCTACTTTATGGAGCACTAAACAAATGGTAGATAAGTATTCACTTTATTTAAGTCTTAGAGAAAATAAAGATGCACGAATTGAACAAGCTTTAGAAGAAATGCTAAACGAGGTATTAAATGGTTATTGGAATAGAAAAGTTTAAGTCCGCATTCAAGAATTACACTGATAAGTATGTTTTAATTGGTGGCGCTGCATGTGATAATTTAATGATCGAGGCAGGTCTTGAGTTTCGTACTACAAAAGATTTGGATATTGTCTTGATAATTGAGTTGATTGAAAATGATTTCGTTAGTGTTTTCTGGGATTTCATTAAAGAAGGTAATTATGAACATAAACAAAAAAGTAATGGTGAAATGCAGTTCTATCGGTTCATGAAACCTAAAGATACTTCTTTTCCAGCAATGATAGAATTGTTTTCTAGAAAATTAGAATCTATTAATCTACCTGAAGAAAGTACTTTAACCCCAATACCTACTGAAGAAGAAATGTCAAGCTTGTCAGCGATTCTCCTTGATGATGATTATTATGATTTCATATTATCGCATATAATAGACAGTGCTGGTATACCTGTAGTTACTGCAGATTGTTTAATTATTCTAAAAGCTAAAGCTTGGATGGATCTTTCAAAACGAAAAGAGAATGGTGAGAAAATTGATAGTAAAAATATAAAGAAACACAAGAATGACATAATCCGGATATCTCAATTACTCATCCCTGGCAAAACAATTTCATTATCAGAATCTATTCAACAAGATATGGTTGAGTTTATGGAGAAATATGAGAAAGATACAAGTATTATTCCTAAAAATCTTGGAGTTAAAGTAGAAGCTGATACAGTATTCAGAAGATTGAAAGAATATTTTGAACTTTCATGATTTATAATCATCAACTTTGCTCAAGTTTATTTTTTTGTAAATTTCTATCAAGTACAATATGTCAGTGTCTAATCATCAAATTCTAGTCTAAAAAACGTTCGTTTATTAGACTCTTCACACTTAGGCTACTAAAGCACCTATATCTATCAATTAATAGTATAAAAACTCGTATAATAAACATAGTATAATAACTTGAGATGATTGTTGACTTATTAGACTCTACACATATATTAATAAAAAAGGTTTTGGATGCTAACTCTTCTTAATATTTACAATAAGTATTTCTAAACCATAAAGATTTGGATTTCCTGTTAGTTTTGCTATCATTATTAAATACTTCAATGATCAATGCCGGAAAAGTTAATTTTGTTGTCTCAATGAGCATAAACGTTACATTGGTTAAAGTATCATACTCTTGTTGGTGTTGGAGGTACAAACAACTCAGGTTTTCCCAAACGAACTATCGGCCAGGCCATAACGTCGTTTTCATAATTGTCATTACGAATAATATCCTGAAGCATTTTACGAGTGGCTGTTCCTAACAATAGATTCCCGCAAAAAACAAAATTAGGTTTGTACGCGCGTTCCTCCAATATCCGACGAATATTTTGTTTAGCTACATAAGGTAATATTAGCCCTTGATGACGAATTGTTTGATAATAATTCACTCGTGCGATATCTCGATTCTCACCTTCAGGGAACTCCTTTACATTCCTCGTTGCAATTTCTTCAATTATTTTCCAATCGAGTTTTCCCTCTATACCTAGATGAATAAGATCCAAGAGCTGACTTGTGAAATTAATAGCTTCAACATTAGGGTGTTCACGTAATGTGTGAGCCAGAATATTCGGATAAGAGCTTCCATCTCCAAAGCTTTTAATTCTCATCGAAAGATCATCCGACAGACCGCTGAGCTCAAACCCTCTCATATCCCGACTCAATTGGTAAATCCATTCGAAAAAAGCCATGGACAGCTTTGGTTCCTGGTTCCATTTATCTGAAAAATTTTCTACTTCATCCTTAGGCTTATCCTGATCCACTGGATTTGGAATTATCCAATTTCCATCAATGTAATCCAAAATACTATCTGGTTTCGGATCACTTCCGCCCATAATAATATTGTGACGCTTTATGATGTAGTAAGCGAATCTTTTAATTGTCTCGATGATACCTTCTCCCTTATACAAGTGAGAGCAAATCGTTGTGATTATGATCGAAATAGGTTTGTGGTCGCGGTCAGTGAAATAAATATCCCTGTGCCGTTTCATTATTTGTATAGAACGCTGTAAAGATGATCTAATTAGTTGCTTAGGTACCTCGCTCACATCACGGTATAAGTTTGCATGGGATTCGAATATGCTTTCTCTTTGTTCTCGATCAAAATCATCGCTAAAGGCATTTTTTGACTTAAACCACCGATAATAACCTTTTGGGTTGCTAGATGACCAAGAGTAGGTTTGAGATTCCTTATCAGTGATGTCAATTTCACCAAACCTTCCATTTATGTTGATTACCGCAGGTAATACATCAATATGAAAACCAGGATTTCCTTCCTCACTTGCATATTGTAGTGTCCAGCACCTGCGCCCCTCGTCGTCTAACATTCTTCGGTATGTAATATTTGCATTTAGACGGTCACCAATATCGTGTTTTAGTGTTTGTGGTAATATGGGTTCATGTCTTTGCTTCAATTCGCAAACCTGATCAATATCGAAATCGGCATCTTTACCATCTCGATAAGGCCTTACAACAGTCCCAAGACGAAATGAACCTTGAAGGTAAATATCTGGTAGAGAACCTGACTTATAGCTTCCATCATCCAACCAGCTACGAACTGCGCTGTATCTTTCCTGAGCCTTCTTGAAATCAGATGGTGAAATATCTAGATGTTGTGCAATCTGACTTAAAATGTTGTTTCTAGTTTCCATCAGTCATTGCCTCCAGGTTTGGGGTATATGGATGAGCCTTATGTTTGAAGAAATCACTAAGCTGTGAAAAGTGTATTTCTCCTGCAGTTTCACCCATTTCCACAAATTTTAAGTTATCAATTTTGTCTAGTTTACTATCACCTTCATTAAGTTGTCTATTTATAATGAAGCAATTACCTCGATCAAGCAGTTGATGAAGATACATATTTGCTGTTGCAAAACTGTTTGCTTGCATTACAGTTGGAAGTATTTGTTTACCCCACGATAAAATGCCACCTCGACGAAACCGAATAAAACTGAATGCCTTGCTAAATGGATAGACATACATGCTATCACTATTGGAAAAAGTGGTCCCAATATTGAGTACCTTAATGTTTTCCATCCTTGCTCCAAGATCTTTCGCTTCCACGAGTCCAACCAGCGATGGATTATTTGCCCACAAGCCTCCATCTATATAGGATTTACTATTGTAATGAAAGCATGGAAGATACGTAGGTGCTGCAGAAGTAGCTAAACCAACTGCCCACATGGGCAGTTTCCAATCATATTTGTATCGTTCAGCATGCGGTGTTTTTAGTAGACGTGGGATTGATTCTCCAGCTAAAAATGTTGGAATGACCAAGCGTTTATGGCTGTCCTTGAGTTGAGGATTAATTTTGTTATCACTTCCGAGTAATCTCAAAAGAGTTTTTTTAAGGATATTGTTCGAATATTTAGAAAAGAACATCCATCGGAATCCACGTAAAACACCCTGAAATCCATTACATGGAAAAATTTTGTGCCCATTTTCTTTATAAAATCGCTGGATGTCTAAACCTGATCGTCCTAAACCAAGTGCAAGAGCTATTAATCCTCCTGTCGATGTGCCGGTAATGATATCAAAGTGATTGCAGATTGAGTGTCCTAATTGACCTTCAAGAGATTTGATTACACTGGCAGAATAAAGTCCTTTTAACCCACCTCCATCTAGTGCCAAAACTTGTACGGTATCCTGATCTGTAAATATAGGAGAAGTTTGATTTTTCAAATTGTTAGTAGTGTTCATTTTCATTATCATTTTCCTCCAAATATTTCTTTAAATAATCCCTTTCTTATATTGAAAGATATGTTATGAGATAAAATCCAAGTATTTAATAATGGGATTTTAATCTTATCAATTCGAAAACTAAATGTTTTGCCATCAATGTTTTGTAGATTCATATCACCGGATTTCCAATATGAAATTAATTTTATTTTATCAATGTCTTCACCAAATGAATAATCAATACAATTTGTGATTAGACGTAATGGCAATTGTTTACTTTTTACCATTTTGTCCATTTCTACATAAGGAAGTTTTTTAGGAAATTTTTCAGACAATTGTTTTATTAGTTCATCAAATACAAAACCAATTTTTCCAAAAGAATACAAAAATGCACCATAAGGGAAAATTTCAGATTTACATTTAATTGGAATGAAATATACTCCATTTGAGGTGAAATGCAAATTTCCAACGACTTCGCCTTTTTGGGGAGAAAGATATAGAGTATTTGTAAATACATATTCATTAATCCCACTCTTCAAAATCTCTTTTTTTATAAATTTATTAATATTGCCTTCACGCTTTTGAAATTCTTCTCTAATAATTGTAATTGTTTCAGGCTTATAATCATCTGATTTTAATAAAATAAACTTAATCAATTCATCTATTGTGTATCTTGTGTAAATATGTCTCAAATTTTTTAAGTCTAAATCAATCACTATTATACTCCATTATTTTAATTATTAAATCTTGCCTAATGTTCTGCGTGTGCGGCGGAATCAGAAGGATTCCGGCGTGAATAAACATCCAATCCCTGAACCATATGGTTCAGGGAAAGAGAACCGCATGACCAAACCGACGACACGCTTGTTAGATGTTTTTTCAATGATATTCCATTCTCAATTATTTTTTAAAATAAAAATTTCGAACAATTCTAACTCATTAGTTAGACTTATTCATTTTCTAGGATTAACTTATGGATTTTAAGCTTGAATTTTTGTTCTTCATTAGATAATTGGTTAATTTTATCAGCAATACTATTGTATTTACTAAGCATTTTATCATCAAGTAGTTGAATATAATCGTCGTGAACTATAACTAAAGAATAATTATTATAGATTAAATTCATAGACTCAATCAGCAAATCTAATATTTCAATATGTATATCAAATGTTTGGAGAAAAAAAGACATATCATTTTTGTCAAAATTAAAAGCGTTATTTTTTTCATATTTTGCAAAAAAATTAGATATTAATTTATTTGATTCTATTTTATGAAAATTGCAATCTTCTTTTAAGTCTTCTAATTGTTTTATTTTATAAGAAATCTTTTTTCTATCACATAATAAATCAACTGTCATACTTTTATATATTTCAGCGTTAGCAATTTTTTCTGTGTATATTTGCATGTTTTCATTATTTTTCTTTAATAGTTCTTCAGATTGTTTGCTCATAATTAAGTTTAAATAAATTGGTTCATAAGAATCAGAAAAAAAGAAGATTATAAAATAAATTAAAAAAATAAGGACTCCAAATAACATTTGTTTTTTCAAGTTTATTTTTTTTATATATAGAATTAATAATAAAAATGCAGCAATATAACAAATCACTGAGGAAACAGGAAAATCATCTTTGAACCCAATACCCAAAATAACAAAGAAAATAGTTTCAATAAGTAATAACATTTAACCTCCAACTTTAATTAATTGAATCTAACTAACTACAAATTACAAAATGCCTAATGTCCGGCGTGAATAAACACCCAATCCCTGAACCGTAAGGTTCATGTAAGGAGAACCGCGTGACTAAACCAACGACACGCTTGTTGAACTAAGCTGCTTAGCGCAGCAGAAAAAACTTGCATTCTTCAGAATGCTTAAATACTTTGAACACATTAAGATAAAGAGCAAAAAAAAGCAATCCTCATATAATAATGTATACACACGATTTTATCGAGCTTAGTCAACAGAGTTTCCAGGCATGAGAAAGCAGGGAAACTCTTATTATGTTATAGGAAAATATCAATAATAGGATTAATCTTCATAAACATCGTAATAATCAATTAAAGCATCACGCCAATTTGATAATTTCTTTTCGAATTCTGTAAATTCTTCATCTGTTGCAATCCAACATTTATTTACTACATAACCATTTTTTTCACCGTTAAGTATTATCAATATCCTTATTTGTTTATCATTTGAAAGTTTATAAATACTACCCAATTGAATTTTACTCCAAAGTGATTTATTTAATGGATTATCATATTTCTTAATACCTAATGGAAGAACGTATTCAGCAGTTTGTAATAAATCAACATAAGCTGCTAATACAGAAGGATTATTGATACTACTTGGAATACTGTAATCAATACTTGCTGAATTACTACTTACGACAGGACTAAAAGTTATTTTATAAGGTAATGCAGGACAAGAAAACCACTTGTCTTTGCAAATTAAATTGAAATAATTATTTTCTTTTCCTTTTTTTATTGTTGAAACCATAGGTAGATTTTCTTTGCTATCTGGTAGATTACTTACAATTAGTTGAATGGCTGATGTAATATCCGTTTGTAGATTAATATTTGGAGAATCCCAAGTTGACTCACCTTGCCAAATAAGTTCTTTGCTAGTATTTTCTATTTCAATTGATATGGTATGGGTATATGATTTGACTGTTTCTGAGATATTTTGAGATATCACGCTTGATTTATTGCTTAATGCACTTATTGTTTGAGCTATACTAACCCCTAAACCTAAAGATGTTAGTGATCCCGATGTTGATAATAGAACTGAAGCATTATCAGTTGAAGAATACATAAGTGATGAAGAAGTAACCTTATCGAATCGATCAGTTTTGTATGTAAGGTTAAGCGAAAAATCAAAATCATTGTTAACAATTTTGTAACCACGTCTTTCTAAAAGATATATCATCTTTTGTTGAATTTCTTTTTGTAATAGTACATTATTACCTAACAAAGGATAAGTAGTACCTTCAACAGAAATTTTAATTTTACTCTTTTGTGGAATTGTTGCATTTGATTCTAAAATTCTAGTCCAAGGTTGCCAAATTTGAACAGATGGTGTAGTTGCACATCCAGTAAATAACATTACTATAATAATTCCTAAAAAAATAACTAAATTTTTAGATTTTTTCATTAAGATCTCCTTATTTTATACTTCCGATAATGCACGCTGCGCCCTTATAAAGGGTGTACATAACTAACCTATAATTACACTAAAAAGGTTCATAATAACTCTAATTTCATGGTTCGCCATAACTCTAATATATTTTCTTTTTTGCACTTTATTTCAACGTTGAAAACTATCTTCCCTCAATATCTGTCATTCTCCTGTTTATACTAATTGCTTTCTCTCATGTAATATTTTCACTTCGATAAATATTTTTTCTTTTTTACCTGTCAATAACTTTCATGCTTTCCGTCTGTTCTAATTGACAAAAAAATAAAGCTTTATACTTTCACATCATGAAATATTTATTTATCATTTCCTTACTTTTTTTCAGCTCTCTTTACGCTGACATCCCTGAAGGTTATTATGATGGAACTGAAGGACTCACAGGAGAAGATCTTAAAACTGCTTTGCATGATATCATCGATAATCATGTCGAGTTCCCCTATACAAGTACAAGCGCTGATACATGGGATATTCTCAAAGAAACAGATCGAGATCCGGACAACCCTGATAATGTGATCTTGATTTATACCGGCTGGTCAGTCGATGCAGAACAGGAATACAATAATGGGCAAGGTTGGAGCAGAGAGCATGTATGGGCTAAATCTCATGGCGATTTTGGTACTGCACCTGGTGCTGGAACAGACGTACACCACTTACGACCATGCGATATTTCAGTGAACTCTTCAAAAAGTAATAAAGACTTCGATAATGGTGGTGTAGAATACATAGATCCAGATGGTGGTCCGACAGGGTGTTATCGAACGACTTATACATGGGAACCGAGAGAGGCTGTAAAAGGTGATGTTGCAAGAATGATATTTTACATGGCAACACGTTATGAAGGTGATAATGGAGAAGTTGACCTGGAGGTTGTAGACTATGCCCCTTCAGCTCCCAATCATGAACCTGTTCATGGTGTGTTTTCTACTCTAGTGGAATGGCATGTAGAAGACCCAGTAGATGAGTGGGAAGAGAACAGGAACGATATCATTTATGAAGATTATCAAGAGAACCGTAATCCTTTTATTGATCATCCTGAATTTGTTGAAATGATATACAATATAAACTCTGCTGAAGATCCTCAAGTATCACCAGAATTTAACATAATATCAAACTATCCTAATCCATTCAACCCTATTACTACAATAAGCTTTGAAATACAAGAAGGTGAAAGCGGTATCCTCACAATATTCAATTTGAAAGGACAATCGATAGAGTCTCACGAGTTTAATGCTGGTAACTATGATTATACATGGAATGCAGATGAATATGGCTCAGGACTCTATTTTTACCAACTGAAAACAGAAAACAATCTACAAGCTGGCAGAATGTTGCTACTCAAATAATTTCATTCAGTATCAATAGAGCAATCTGTACAATATAAATTCAAGGGAGGTTACTGCACTATGACTGAGATTCCATTTATGGTTTACAATAGGCCATACTACTTAGTTGGAAAGGATCTTATCGAAACAAATTTACTTTTCTTAGATAACTTCCAACCCAATTACTTCTATGAAACAAGTAAATTAATGTTTGAGATAATTAAAGATTCTGATAATAAAGATCATAATAATTATTTAGCATCTCAGATTAAAATTCTCTATAGCCAAGCTTTAGAAACTTTTTTTGCTTTTCTGTTTGCAAGTGTGCAAGCTCCATTATGTACTATCGGATGGATGCAAAAATACTGGTCGAAACAATTAATAAAGCTTATTCAAGTCATCAATACACATGTCGAATTTGATTACTTCAAAGTAAGTTTAGAATCAAACACTTGGTATAATATTTCAAAAAAAATAAACAATTTTGAGCTTGAAGATAGGGATTTATTTGATAAGATAATAAAAGGTTATTCTAAATTCTGGGATACGCTAGCAATGGAATTCATTAAAGAAAATATTAATCTCGAGTACAATCACATAAAGCATGGATTTAGAATTAAGCCTGGTGGATTTGACCTAAAATTCAAAAAAGATCGAGAAAATGGTGATAAATATATTTCAATAGGAAGTAGCGAATATGGAGCCAACTTATATCAACCAATAGATATAGAATTTGATGGCAAAAAAACTAATGTTTTTTATTTGAAAAGATCATCCTTCAATTGGGATCTTGAATTCTATGTAAAGAGACTTAAGCTTTTAACATACTCGATCAGTAATATTATAAGTTTTAATATTGGCTTAATAAAAGGTGATTTTAGAAATCAAATTTTCTCATATCCTGATGATATAACTATGTTCGAAGAAACACTTTTTGATAAGCTTCCAGTGAGGAAGTTTGAAATTGAATACGGTGTAGACAATATCAATAAAGATAATTATAAAGATGAAAGAGTTAAAGAATATTATAAAGAAAAAATTACAATTTGAAACATGGAATAATTTTTAGATCCAATCCATTTTATTACAGACCATTAAATACTATTGTACCCATCCCCCGAGAAATCAGGAATTATTGATTCGTAACTATCTTTAGAAATAAGTAACTAATCCGTAAAAATAACTGCAGAAATGTGTTGAAAAGAAATGCTCCTATTTTAATATTGATTTCGTATAAAAACTCAATAAAAAGGAGCATTCCAATGATTAGAGAAGAAAAATTAATGACTAAAAAGTTGCAAGATAAATTTACACGTTTTGTAAATCATCTTTCCCAATCACTCAATAAACCTGAACAGAAATTTCTAAAAGCATGCAGTTTTGGTATACTGTCTTCACAAAGTTGTATAGTACGTAGAACTGCTCAATCACTTAACGAGAAGATATCTTCCAAGAAAACCCAAGAGCGACTGATCTACCATTTAGACAAATCAGAGTTGGACGAGAAAATATCTCAGACGCTGTTGCAAAAACAATGTCACAAACTGAGAAAGGACAGTCTTATAATTGTCGATCCGAGTGATATAGTAAAGAAATATGCTGAGAAAATGGCTGGACTTTCTAAAGTCAGAGATGGTAATGATGGTAAATGGAAAACAGGATATGATGCTTTAGATATTGTAGGTATTAATACGGAAGATGAGAAAATA
>Ga0307991_1000973_pt1 | contig 20515 bp, 19 predicted proteins | sample EllFjometagen131_FD_203146 | JGI IMG/M metagenome (GOLD analysis project Ga0307991, IMG submission 203146) | Marine microbial communities from Ellis Fjord, Antarctic Ocean - #131 | ecosystem: Environmental > Aquatic > Marine > Unclassified | place: Southern Ocean | collected 2014-10-08 | reverse complement strand
CCTGCAGCCTCAACCTGACTCATATACAATTTTTTCAGTCCAACAATTTTGAACCCTTCAGCGTAGATACGCGCAATAATTTTACCAGTACTACCAGCAGCAAAAGCATCGGGCTTAATAATAGCAAATGTTGTTTCCATGGTGTAAATCCTCTAAATAAAGCGTTAAAAAGTAGAAAATGAAAGGAGGCTTGTAGCATTACCGGCCATGAATGTCAAGAGGGCGCAGTTGCCACCACCCTGAACAATCAACCCCAGAATGTTACCTGATTACGCCCCATCTCCTTTGAACGTGCCAACGCCTTTTCTGTCCTGTCAATAACGTTGGCTAAGCTTTCACCATCTTCAATAGTGACCGCACCAATGCTAACCGTCATCGCTATCGGCAAATCAAGACAAGGCTCATTGCGCACCATCTCTTGCACCATACGCGCCACCTTTAGTGTCGATTTTCTGTTGGAAAAGGAGAGCAGAACCATAAATTTATCTCCGCCAACCCGACCTAAAATATCAGCACGGCGCAACGACGAGCGCAGCTGCTTAACCAGCCACTGCAACACAGCATCGCCGGTGGCACGACCATAGGCATCATTTAGTTGGCGAAAGTAATCAATATCTATGGCCAGCAGGGAAAAAGGGGTATTGTAGCGCTTAAAGCGGAACCACTCGCGATCCATGGCATCCAAGAACGCCTGCTTGTTCGGCACCCCGGTCAAAACATCCAGATGCGTCTGACGCAGCAACTCTTTGTTCATCTCGCGGATTTGTAGCAATTCTGAAGCATCAGAAAATATTTCTACCGCACCGGAGATCTTACCATCAGTATCGTAGATTACGCTGGTTTTTACCAGTACCGGTATACGCTGACCATCTTTGTGCAAAGCAAATACCAGCTTTTCTTGATCTTTACCTGTCTCAATGCAACAGGCCAATGGGCAATTCTTTTCGCACATTGGCAAATTAACCATATCAACATGTTGCAGTGGCCCCTGCGCACAGTTTAAACCAATAACATCAGCGGCGCTATGCCCGGTCATTTGTTCAGCAGCTTTATTCCAGTAAAGAATCCGGCGCTCTTTATCGACACCATAAACAGCCTCGGACAGGTTGTCTAACATGTGTTTGTAATGTTCGGCATTCAACAGCATAAATCACACCTCATCAATAAATGCAGACCCACAATCAGCAACTTCATTAAATATACCTAACAAGATAAGACCACATATATCATTAGTTGAACATTAATCATAAGGTACGCTCTGAGCCTGAGGCAGTCTAGTCAAAAAAAATTGTTCTTACTAATCATCCCTGCCGCTAAGCTCATGAAAGTAATTCAATAGTTTGTGCAGAGCAATACCTCTATGACTAATGATATTTTTTTCTTCAATCCCCATCTGAGCCAAAGTTTGTTTGCCACTCCCGACAGCAAAAATCGGATCATAACCAAATCCACCATCACCCTGAAAGTGTTCGAGAATAAAACCTTGGAGTTTACCGGCAAATAAATGACAGCTACCATCAGGATAACACAGCGCCATCACACAACAAAATGCCGCCTGACGTTTATCGACCGGCACATTCTGTAGTTCACGCAGCAATAGATTGTTGTTGTCAGCATAACTTGCCTTTTCCCCGGCATAGCGCGCAGAATACACCCCAGGGCGACCATCCAAGGCATCAACCATCAGGCCAGAGTCATCAGCCAGGCACGGCAATCCGGTTTGGCGCACCAACGCCTGTGCTTTTTTGATGGCATTCTCTTCCAGAGTTACCCCGTCCTCTTCAGCTGGCACCAGGTTAGCATAATCATCCATCCCCATGGACTCAATGCCGACAGCTGCCAAGGCACAACTAATCTCTTTGAGTTTACCCTTATTCTGGGAAGCAATCAGCAGCTGCATATCAGCCCTCCAATGCCTGTCGTTGTAAGTTGGTCAGATCAGCACACCCTTTAAGCGCCAGATCACGTAACTCATCCAGCTGAGCACTGCTAAACAGTTGCCCTTCAGCGGTACCCTGCACCTCGACAAACATGCCTGAACCAGTGATAACAAAGTTCATATCCACGCCAGCGCTGGAATCCTCAATATAGTTTAGATCAAGCAGCGCCACGTTATCTATAATGCCAACGCTAATGGCAGCCAATGAATCTTTAAGGGGATTCTGCTTCACCAGCCCCTTTTGCAACAAACCGGCAACCGCATCGGCCAGGGCAACATAGGCTCCGGTGATCGAAGCAGTTCTGGTGCCGCCATCGGCCTGGAGTACATCGCAATCAATCTTAATAGTACGTTCGCCCAGCAGTTCGAAATCAACCACGGCACGCAACGCCCTGCCAATCAAGCGCTGTATTTCATGGGTACGCCCACCAACTTTGCCCCGCGTTGCCTCACGGGAATTGCGTGTTTGGGTAGAACGGGGCAACATCGAATACTCTGCAGTCACCCAACCACGCCCCTGTCCACGCATAAAATGGGGCACACCTTCCTCTACTGAGGCATTGCACAGCACCACCGTATCACCGCAAGAGATCAACACCGAGCCTTCGGCATAACAGGTAAAACCACGCTGAATTGTTACCGGGCGCAACTGATCAAATTGTCTCATATCGTGTCGAACTGTACTCATTGACGATAAACTCCATTATTTAATGACGGCAGTTGGCACTTTTGCCTAGCCATCGGTAAGTTTGCTTTCTAGTGAAAGCAGATTATTTGCTGGCACGCGAAAATTCACGCAATCCGGCATACAGAGCAGCGGCAAGGCGCTGTTGTCCGGCTGGACTATTCAACATAGTTTGATCGCCCAGGTTTGACAGATAGCCAAGCTCTATCAGCACCGTCGGCAAATTACCCCGCATCAGCGGCACCAGCGGAGCATGGGCAACTTCTACCACATCAAACCCAGCGTCACGCAACGCAGAACTCAACTGCAAAGCCAACATAATACTGCTGTTGCTGAAATCTTCATTTTCACTGAGTTCATCTTTGGCTGGGCGCACGTACAGATGGATTCCATGTGCGGCAGGACTGAACGAACTCTGGGCATGGAGCAATAAAAACGCATCGACATCATCGTGACGGGCACTGGCTAAATGCTGTTGCAGATTCAGAGCATAATCTTCATCACGGCTGAGATAAACCGGGATACCTAGCTGCATTTTAAGCTGTTTCTGCAATGTTGCAGCAACCGCTAAAACCACATTTTTTTCTTTTATACCACTTACGCCGATAGTGCCAGTATCCTCACCACCATGAGCCGGATCAATAGCCACGGCTCGCAGCGTTGGCTCACTGGCGCTCTTCTTTTTTTGTAACAGAAAAGCAAACAGCTTATCCAACACCCCATCACCACTGTCAGGCGCAGAGAGCGGGTTAAGATTACGATAATAAATAGGTGTGGGCAGAAGATCCGCCAACTGCTCTAAAATAAAATCTTCAGGAACCCGCAGGCGTTCATCGATAAAACGTGGTCGATGCTGAAACGGATAAAACTTTTCCCCAACCTTTAGGTATTGTCCTTCAGGGAAAAAAGTAGCCCGCCCACGCGGAGTTCTCATTTTATATAGATGATCGACCGAGTCCCAATAGCCGCTCATCCCTAATGCCGGTAATACATCATCAATAGCCAGATAAGGAACGTTATCCTGATGATAAACATCATTGATAAGCTGCGCCTGACGTCCCTGTAACCCCAGCTCCACAGCCGCGGATGCGACACCAGTCCAGCACGCAACTGCACCGATAACGCAGACAACAATCAGCATACGCAACGACATCAAATATACCCTCTCCACTCTAAGCGACCTTAAACCACAAAAACCGCATCCTATACGCCACAATTGATTGCTGTCAATCAAGCATATTGCTCTATTATTTTAGCTGGGAAGCAAGCTGCGACCATCCACGACGGGGTAACCTAGCACTTTAAGTAAACGCTTGGTCAAAGTATTCTCCAGCTCACTTTGGACTACATGATCATTTGGCATCGGTCGGATCTGTCCCCCGGCTATCATCCCATGACCACCAGCAGTACCTAAGCCCTCTACAACATCACGAATAACCTGACCGGCAAATATATCCTCCCGGTCGGTGCGCAACGATAACACCTCTTGATCTGCACAGCAGCCCATACCCAAGACCACCGCAACACCCTCTACGCGCAGGAGAAAATCTGTCAGTTCCGCCACCGTATCCGGATGTTCCACTTCAAATATATTAAACACCAGAACATCGTGAAAAATATGCGCCGATTTGAGCGCTTGATTAAAGTTGAGAAAATATTCTGTTGGCACCTTGGCACGACTGATATCAAATAAAATACGATTATTACTCAACGGCAATAACTTCTGGTAAGCCTTACGGTCAGGATTTGACCACTCACGCCCCAAGTCCTGAGTTTCCGAACGAATAGCGTAGAATAACGCAGTAGCCAAACGGGTACCAATGTAGATATCCTGAGCCAACAAGTATTCGTACAAGATAGTCGCACAGGCGCCATAGTCTGGACGCACATCGACAATCATCCCTCCAGCTGCGGCATTGTCCCCGCTCGGGGCAACCCGTTGCGGATGATGATCAATTATAATATCAATCTTACAATCGTCCGGCAAACTACCATTACCGGTACGCGGCTGGCTATCGACCATACACACCACAGAGAATTGGCGATAATCAATATCATCCAAAGCAACAATATCTATTGCCAATTTCTCTACCATGGTACGATTTTCACGTCTGCCAATCACCCCACCACTGGCTATCAACGCCTGTTCCCCGGTGGTCATTAACAATAGATGACTTAGTGCATAAGCAGTAGCTATAGCGTCGGGATCAGGATTGTCGTGCGTCACAATAAGGATATTGTGTTTGCCGCGTACCCGCTCAATTATCTGCTGACTGAATAGATGTGCTGCTGCCAAATCCATAGATAATTCCTCACCGTTTAAGATTTCCATACTAATTAGAGATAGGCGTAGTTGTAAGACAAAAAATCCCAGCCGCTTTCCCGCACGCAAGCAGCTGGTGTTTATCCTCACCCAGGGACATCGCAACCCTAAGTGGTTTGCCGACATCCTACCACGCTACCGCGACATCTTCTACTGGACCGGTTTTGCAAAAACCTGGCCACTGCGGGCAGTTGATGTGTATCACCGCGGTGACATCGATAAAAAAAATGAACTACTCAGTCAAGCGCAACAACTGGCTGAGCAGTTGATGAGTGGACAAAACAACGACAATGTACAGGCTACAAACCAATTTTGAGGATATTTTGGCTATATGCTTGAATAAGAGCACTTTTTTTCAACATGCCCACCACGCGCCGGGAGTCTTTAACATCGACGACTGGCAAAGTGGAAATCTGTTTGCCCTCGAACAGCTCAAAGGCTGCTTCAAGGCTCTGATCCGGGGTGAGGGTAATCACGTTACGCGTCATTATTTCCGAAACTAGAACCAACTCGCTCAGCTCGCCCATTTCACTCAAGCACACCTTCAGATCGCGCATCGACACCATCCCCACCAGCTGCTGCTTATCATTGAGCACCACAAAATGGGGATAGTAGCTCTCCTGGGCCAGCTGTGCCAATTTGCCCAGCGATAAATTCTCGGCTATTTTTTCAAAATCTTTTTCCATGTATTCCACCACTTGCAATGAGCGCAACAGAGTTACATCGCGACCACGCACGATCTTCATCCCCTTGCGCACTAGGCGGGTTTCATAAATGGACAGACCGTAAAAAGTCTGCACCACTAATAAGCTGGCGATGCAGCTGGTCATCAGCGGCAGGATAATTTCAAAATTGTAGGTCAGTTCAAATATGGTAAATATAGCAGTAATTGGCGCCAGGGTGGTTCCGCTAACCATGGCGGCCATCCCCACCAGACCATAAACCGGGAAAGCAGCAACCTGTTCAGGGGCAAGCCCATGCAATAAGCTGCCAAATGATCCACCGAGCAAAGCTCCCATAACCAGCGAGGGAGCCAGAATACCTCCGGAAAATCCGGCACCAACCGAACAGGAAGTGGCAATAAATTTAGCCAGCAAAATCACTAGCATCATAACTGGCAGCAATTCTGCGCCGAGGACCTTATTGACGGCAAGATAACCAACACCCAGAGCATATGGACACCACAACGCCACAGCTCCAACCACAATACCGCCTATTGCCGGACGCAACCACAGGGGTATATGCAACGCGGTGAACCTATCTTCTACCAGCGAGGTAGCGCGAACAAACATTATCGACAGCAGCCCAGCCAACAAGCCCAATATAAAATATCCGGGTATTTCCCAATAACTGAGCAATTGAAAATGGGGGACATCAAAAGCGGGAAATGCCCCGAGAAAATGGTGCGACACCACGGTAGCAACTACAGCGGAGACGGCAATCTGGCTCAGGTAATTTACCTGAAAGTCCACAAGAATTATCTCAGCGGCAAACAGCATCCCTGCCATAGGGGCATTAAAGGTAGCCGCAATACCGGCAGCTGCGCCACAGGCGAGAAAAACCCGTTTCCATTCCGCTGCCATTCCCAGCAGCTGGGCTATAGATGAGCCAACAGAAGAGCCAATATGGACGATAGGACCCTCTCGTCCCACTGAGGCACCACTACCCAACGATATCAGAGTGGCTATCATTTTAAACAAGGTAGTACGGTGGCGAATATTACCGTCACGAGTAACTACCGCTTCGATTACCTCCGAAACCCCGGCACCGCGTGCCTCAGGAGCAAACCTCTCCACAATGCATCCAACAAGGGCACCGCCCACAACCGGAATAAGCATTATCTGATACCAAGGCATCAACGCGCTGGCGGCAACCAGATCATACGACTGCGCCCAGAAGAAATCAGTCACCTCAAGCAGTAAAAAGCGAAAAGCCACTGCCAAAGCACCAGTTATCGCACCTATCGCAGCTGCCACCAACAACAGCACAATAACTTTACGCCCGCTGGCATGTCGCCTAAAATCGTCAATCTGCACCGTCATAACCCTTTACCCATCAGGTGTGGCGATCTGCAGTTCGGCTAGCCGAACGTCGCAATTCGCTTTGCGCTAAGGAATAACAACAACCACAATAATTCTGGCGATAAAAATTGTACTCTTTAGAAAGTTCTAAACTGCGTTGAAAACCACCCTGCTTTTTAAAGTTAGCAGTATAAAAATCTATCCCCAACTGGGCGGATAACTGAGCACCTATCGCATTGATCCGTTCAGCATCCTTATGGGGTGAAATAGACAGTACAGTGGTGAACAGATCAAATTTCTGTTCTTGAGCGCGCTGTGCCGTTCTTTCCATCCGCAGGCGGTAACATATAGTGCAGCGCTCGCCCCGCTCAGCTTCTTGCTCAAAACCAGCAACAAGTTGGTGCCAGTGCTCAGGGATATATTCATCGACAATTAACGCCAGATTAACCTGCTGGCACCATTTTTCCAATTCAGCACAGCGCAGTTGATATTCAGCAAGAGGATGAATATTGGGATTATAAAAAAACACTGTGACCTCGTAGTGCTGCTGTAACCGCTCAACAACCGCGCTACTACAGGGAGCACAGCAGGCATGTAACAGCAACTGCGGTTTCAACAAAACCTTTGCGGCAGCGGGTAGCTGAATATTAGTGCTGGCATCCTGCATAAGTTACTATTCCTCTTATCTGGCAATTTTATGATTTACGCTGACAAAGCACCACTGCTATAGTACGCCGCATGCACACCACAAACGCCCTACAGGCCACTAAAGACATATTCCTCGCCGATGCCCACCTCGAAAACCCTCAGGATCCGGCGTATCAACACTTGCTTAATTTTTTACGTAGCCAGCGTGGTCAAATTCGCCACTTGGTATTACTTGGTGACATATTCGAATTCTGGGTAGGCTATCGTCACTGCGTGTTCAGCGCCTACTTACCTCTGCTACAACTGCTACAACAACTTCACAGCGATGGAACAAAAATTATCGTAGTGGAAGGAAATCACGATTTTCACGTGGGACCATTTTTTAGTGACACACTGAAGAGCACCATTTTCTGTGATGATGGCTGCCTCAACTTAGACGGCAAGCGCGTGTATCTGACTCATGGTGATACTCTGGCGGCAACAGCTAACTATTTACGCCTGCGGCGCTTCTTCCGCAGCTCATTTGCCCAACTACTGATTCGCTTACTGCCACCCGATATCACTTGGAAAATTGCCGATATTCTTGGCAAAGCCAGCAAAAAACGGCGTCAGCACCAACCACAGCAGCAATATAGTCTGCCAACTCAAGCAATTAGTAATCTAGCGCAGCAGCAATTCGCCAAGGGCAGTGACGCTTTCATCTGTGCCCATTTTCATCAAGCCTGGCAGGAACGCATAGCCGATAAACCATTATTGGTTGTTGGCAATTGGGGCGAAAATTACCACTACGCTACCCATGAAAATGGTGTGTTCAGCCTACAACAATACTTACCTGAGCTCTAATCTACTTACAGCAAACTCTCCAGTTTAACTTCGACAACTGATCCACCGAGCAGCTTTAACGATGGTTGTAGCTGCTGTTTGTCACCAATTAAAATCAATAGTTGCTGTTTTAAATCAAGATATTTACGCGCTACCCGCTGCACATCCGCAACGGTAACCGCCTGAATACTCTGGCGATATTCTTCCAGATAGTTCGGCGGATAAGCGTACATATCCTGCGCCATAATACGTTTTGCTAGGGCATGGGTATCATCAAAAGCAAACACAAACGAGTTAACCAAGCTGTCTTTAGCCTGCTGCAACTCCTGCTGACTAACCGGTTGCTCACGTATCAGTTCCATCTCCTGGCGCAACAACCCGACCACCTCTGCTACAGATGCATTTTTTGTCTCACAACCGGCGATAAACGGTCCTTTAAGCCGCCTACCGACAGCATAGTAAGAATATACCGAATAGGCTAACCCGCGATTGGAACGGATTTCACGCATCAGGCGAGAGCTGAAGCCACCGCCACCAAGAATATAGTTCATCACTTTCAGGGCATGCAAATCAGGGTTGCACTTTTCAATACCGAGCTGCGTTAACATAACTGTGGTCTGCGGCACAGGTCGATCGATTATTAACGTACCAGCATATTCTAAATGATGCAGTGGTGGAACTACCTGCTGCTGTGCTCCCGACTCCCAGTCACCAAAGTTTTGTTCCAGTAAATCACGCGCTTGGTCTTCCGTTAAAGCGCCGGTTATTACGATGCGCGTATTACTCGGACCAAAAAACTTTCGGTATTGCTGCTGCAAGCTTGTAACTGTCAATGAAGTTACACTGCGTTCGGTTGGAAAATTGGCCAAAGGATGCTCAGCGTACAACTTAGACATCATTAGCAACCGCGCCAAATGCGCGGAGTTATCACCACGACGGCGAATAGATTCCAGCATTTGCTGGTGCGCCACAGCGAAGCGCTGTTTATCAAAGCGCGGGTGGCGCACCATGGCTGCCAGCACTGCTAAACCGTTAGCAGCATCTTCGCTTAGGAGGGATAAATCAAAAGTGGTAGTGTAAGCGTCACTGGTTACATGGGCATTAGCAGCTAAATCCTCCAGATATTGATCCAATTGATCGGCATCCCACTCTCCAGCTCCACCACTGCGCAACACACTGGCAAGTAACTCGGATAGTCCACTGTTTTCGTTCGGCACGCCGACCTTGCCAGCGCCAACAACAACGCTAACATCCAGCAATGGAAGTTCAGAATCTTGTTTAAAGTATACCTGTATACCATTGTTTAACTTAAACTTTTGCGGATAATCTATAGCAAAATCAAGGGGTGGAAATTTTAAGTTTTCTATACCAACTTCATCCGCAAAAACTTGATTACCGGCAACAAGCAACATCGACAACAGCACAGCTGTCACAGCAATAATACGCAACAATGACATTATTTTTTCTCCTGTACTAAGGTGATTACGGTTCTATTTTCCGCCGTCAACCAACGCTGTGCCACTTGCTGGATATCCTCCGGCGTCAGTTGGGCGATCTGTTGATCATAGTTAAGTAAGTATTGCCAACCGCCAGCAATCACCTGAAAACGGGTCAACATATTTGCCAAGCCATTGTTGGTACGCAAATAATGTAAACGATCCACACGCAAGCGCTTACCAGCCCGGGCTAACGCAGCCTTATCAACCAATTGCTGACTCAACAAATCCAGCTGCTGATAGATAGCATTCTCAACCTCAGCTGCGCTGTGCGGATGGCGTGGTGTAGCGCTGATAACGAATAAATTAGGATATTGACCACCTGGAGCGCCATAACTGGAAACATCTGTTGCCAACTGCTGCTCAAGAACTAACGTTTTATACAATCGGGAAGTCGCACCTTCGGTAAGAAGATGGTTAATTACATCAAAAGCGTAATCATCACGAGTGGGAAGTGTCGGCTTATGGTAGGCAATAAGAAGCTGTGGTTGCGCATCAAAGCTCACCACACAACGTCGCTCACCGCGCTGTTCTGGTTCCTCTGCGGTAACTGGCGGGATCTTTTCTCCAGCAGAAATATGAGCAAAATATTGTTTGACCAACTGATACACCTTGTTGCTATCTACATCACCAACAACAGCAATAACAGTATTTACCGGTGCATAATAACGTTGGAGAAAATCCTGAGTCTTAGCCTTGGTAAGATTACTGATATCCGAGTTCCAACCGATGACCGGATGGCGATACGGATGAACACGAAACGCCGTGGCTATCAGGGCTTCGTACATCATGCCCGACGGTTTACTCTCATAGGAACGGCGACGCTCCTCCATCACCACATCACGCTCAGTATAAAATTCACGTAACACCGCATTCTGCATGCGATCAGCCTCTAAAGCCATCCACAATTCTAACTTATTGCTCGGCAATGAGATAAGGAAACTGGTTAAATCTTTACCAGTAAAGGCGTTAAAACCTACCCCACCATGTCGCGCATATATTTTTGAAATCTCATCTTTAACCACTAACTCACGCTGCTGCTGTTGAACTTCAGCCAGTTTTAGCTGCAATTGCTTGACCTTATTGGCATCTACCTTAACTGCTAGCTGAGCAGCACGCAACTTAAGGGCAATACTGTCTACCTGCTCCAACAGTGGTTTTTCCGCAGCATAATCCCGCGTACCGATAGTTTTAGTGCCTTTAAAACGCATATGCTCCAGTAAATGCGCCACTCCCCGATTTGCACCATCTTCATTTACTGAACCAACACCGATAGTCATATAAGCACTAAAGGTAGGGCTAGCGTGGCGTTCTACCACCAGGAGAGTCAAGCCATTATCCAAGGTAAACTGCTTAACCTGAGAATCCAGCGAAGACGCTGCACCAGCTGGCAATACTGCAGCAAAAAACAGTAATCCCGATATAAGGCATAATCGCCAGCGGGATATAATAAGCAGTATAAAATTCATTGCAGAAAAATCTCCTAACAACCATTAACGAAGTAGTTTTATGGTCAACATAAGCAAAACAGCATGAGAGTAACCGGGGCATGATAACACAAACGCGCACGCCAAGAGAATAAGTGTCATCAAACAAGTTATACAGATTATGACTTAGCACACGAGAAGATTAGGGAAAAACGGTAGAAATATCCAGGACAATGGGGACTGACCAATAATAGACAAAAAAAAGCCCTGTTCCGGAGGAGGGATGGAACAGGGCAAGCACCCCAAGGGGATGGGGAACTTCTCTTCTTATGTTGCTGACGGTTAAGTCATGGCTTAGCAACATTCGAGCACCTTAAGAATCACAGCCAAAGCAATGATCCAAATGATGAGAAATTATAACCAAAAAAACAAACTTCAGCAAGCCTAAAAAAATTTACCAAGCCTTAAAATAGCAAGTCAAGAGCTCAATTAACCAAATTCAGCAGCAACCAACTCACATACCTTATTTAAGGCCAGATCTTCAGCAGCTAAAGTATAATGCTCAGGTCGCGGGTTGGCTAAGCGCTGACGCAACGTGCTGTCATTAATTAACTTATCAGCCATAGCAACAAAACTGACACTATCATGATATAACAAGCCATTGACGCCGTGATCAACAACAGGTCGATTACCCACTATATCGCGCGCCAAAATAGGCAAGCCGATCACTGCGGCTTCGATCAGGGCATTGGGTAACCCCTCAGAAAATGAATTATTCAGCACCACATCCGCCTGTCTCAATGCAGCCGGCATAGCTTCAGGATCAATTACCCCGAGATAATGTGCCCAACTGCGCTGTTCAATAACGATAAAGAACTGGCGCGCATATTCATCGTCTAAAACTGGACCACAGAAGGCCAGTTGCCACCGGCTACTATCTGCGGGCAGCAAATCAAACAGTTCGACAAGCTCCAGCAAACCTTTAACTCGGCGAACACTTGCCGGGCATAAAAACACCAGCACATCATCACTAAAATGATGCCGTTGGCGCAATGGATAAGGAGCATGCCCCAGCTCTATAGCTGGCGGTATATAATGTAGACGCTGGGCAAGTTGCGGGTGGCTGTGCTGTAATTGAGCAATCTGCAGCAGATTGTGACTCAACAGCGCGTCAGCGTAAGTCATGACCTGCTCAATAATTATTGCCTGCCGCGCGTCTACCAAACCCTCATTCACATCGGTGCCACTTAACATAACGACTATGGGCAGATTGATTTTATGCCGTGCCTGGATAAATTGCCAGCCGCTACGATAAGCATGAATCAGCAGCAATAGATCAGGTTGGCTTTGTTGTACAATTTCCGCCAGAACTTCTTTATCGGGGGGCAAATAACACTGGCTAATACGATGGGAAAATCTTTCCAAAGCATGAGTATAACGGGTCGCAGTTACCCAATTACCCGTGGCACTGTTGCTTTCGGGGGAGCAAATTAAGATGTGCATGCCGCAGCTCCAAAAGTTGTCAACTGCACCCCGCAGCGCTCAATTACCTGACAAACTTTTCTCGAAGTAAGCGCGTGCTGCTCAAGCTGACGCTCTACACCACAAAATTCCTGACCAGCATCCTGATCTCCCGGATGTACCATAAGTTCCCAACACCCCGTACTGAGCTGATACAAGGAGGGCACTAATGTTTCCACATTCAACCGATTAAGTAGCGGCATACCCAGTAAACCCTGCGGCATAAACACATCGGTAGCCGCCAACCTGCGTCTAAACTCATTGGAATAATGACGATACATACACAATTCGTCCCACAACTGTGGTTGCACTTCAGCAGTCACGTGGTCTACAGCCAGTGGCAACCTTGTTGCTCCAATAGCAAACTGCTGGCATAGCTCAATCAAAACCGGCGTCAACCGTGGAAACAAAAACATATGTTGATGAGAATCAAGGTGATCAACCGTTACCCCGGTTTCCAGAACCCGCTGTAGTTGAGCGCATAACTCTATGCGTACTTGCTGTAAATCAAAGCAGCCAGTAATAAAGCTCTCGCGTGATTGCTGTTTACCGTAAAATTGCCCGTTATCATCAGTTAGGCCACGGATGGGTCCGACAAGTGCTTGACCATCGGCTAAATTCAGGTGCACTCCTATCCCAACATCGTGCTGCTGCAATTCAGCAACTGCCGCATCAAAGGTGCCACCATTAGCCATGAGAGAGACACTGGTAACAATACCGTGTTCAATACAGTTAAATATTCCCCGATCTCGACCCACGGCCCAACCTAGATCATCGGCATTAACTATCAATTGGCATGAACCAGTCATCTACACCTCAATCATACCCAGATAAACTTGTCTTACTGCTACCCCAAGATCAAACAATCAGTAGAATAACATGCTCTCCAGATGAGTAAAAGGACAATACAAACAGCTATTTTGGTGGTAATGTGTGAAAAATTTGAACAACAAACTCCAACAGGATCAAACATGGATAAGCACGAACAAGCATTTACGCCACCATACAACTCAGATGCTGGGTCACCACCAACCGAAGAACCGTTCTTGCCCAGACTGCTGGCCAGCAATGCCCTACGTGCCAACCTTAGCAAACATATGATGCTCAACAAAATGGCCGACTCAAAAGCATCAATGATATTAACAGCATCTTCACTAATTATCACCATTACCCTCACTCAGCATAACCAGTTAGACTTGCTAACCATCCTTATCCTTGCCGGCTCCGGAATACTGGCAATCCTGTTCTCAATTCTAGCCATCATTCCACCACTGCATGCCAGTGGAGTGACCAATTTATTTTACTTTCGCTCGTATGCTGAGTTAAGTGAAGAAGAATTTTCCCGCCAGTTTCGCGAAACCATTGCCGACAAAGAAAAACTATATGACGCCTATATTCACGAACTGTACTTTCTCGGGCGTCATCGTCTGACCCGTAAATACAGATTAATACGTAACGGGCTGTGGAGCATCCTAGCCGGATTAATTGGTGCCACATTATCGGAACTATGGCATCAGATACCATTAAACTAGAGGCATAGAGACTCGTGCAAAACTCTTTACAATCCAGTAATCGTCATTCCCGCGCAGGCGGGAATCCAGAGGTTTTCTGGGTTCACCAAAAAGCTGGATCCCCGTTTTCACGAGGATGACGACTTTTACAAGTGGTTCTATATACAGCTATTATTTGAATGAGGGAGATTAAATGAAAGTAGAATTTTACAAAACCTGCGTATGACCACGATGTATGCTCGCGGTGCGTGAGTTAAACAAAGCGTTACAGGACAAACCAGAGATAGAAGTGGAAACTATTGAGATCAGCAACAGCTTATCCCGCACTTGGCAGGCGGGCATTCGCTTGTTTCCGGCACTTAAAATTCAGGATGACATCCTAGCGGGAGTGTTACTATCCCAAGAGAAAATCAATCAATTCATTGAACAGCATCGCTAAGATGATATTTTAGCTGCAACACTCAGGTTATTTGTGGACACAACCTGAGCGTTGCAAACGCTATTAAGCATCCCTGAGTGGCAATCTAGTCGCGCTTTGTCACCTCAATTAAGTGATAACCAAATTGGGTTTTAACCGGACCCAATACAGCACCAATATCACCAGAGAAAACCACCTCATCAAACTCTTTAACCATCTGTCCCGGACTAAATGCACCTAAATCGCCGCCTTGGCGTCCAGATGGGCACTGGGAAAACTTTTTTGCACAGCTAGCAAAATCACTCGCACCAGCCTCTATCTGAGATTTCAGTTCTAAACACTTTTCTTCACTATCTACCAAGATATGCCGCGCAGTTGCTGTTGCCATAGTAAACTCCTTATACATTACAAGTTATTGCGCCAGGATGGCGCCTATTTTCACCTAAATAGATAGAGTAAAAAACCATCTATTAAATACGCGTTTAGCAAAAGAAAAAGCCCCTGACTAATCAGAGGCTATCTCTTTAAATGGTACCGGGACGAGAATCGAACTCGTACAGCCAAAAGGCCGAGGGATTTTAAGTCCCTATTGTTTACTTTCATTTATTTCCTCAAGTAACTATAATAACAGAATTATTTTTAAATTAAAAAAAATAAAAAACACTCAGTGGACACCACGGGGGAATTTGATGGCTACACTAACAAAAAGAAACGGAAAGTGGCAAGCCAAAATTAGGAAGAAAGGACAGCGAACTATTACAAAATCCTTTCTATTATATGAAGATGCTGAGCGCTGGGGACGTAAAACTGAGTCTGAACTTGAACGAGGTATCTATGTTGAAGATACCGACGAAGCGAGAAACACTACGATTAAAGAAGCCGCCCACAGATTTAGAATTGAGCATCTTGGCAGACTCCGGCATGGAAAAAGAGAAAAAAACCGTATAGCAGCAATTCTATACACTACCAAATGGGGTTCCATCTCTCTTTCAAACCTCAAATCAAAGGATGTGACCGCTTATATTCGGAAACGTGAAAATGCTGGTCGTAGGCCTGACACCATCAGGCTTGACCTTACTTTAATATCTAAGATGTTTAAACACGCTCGGACGGAATGGGGTCTTGAATCATTGAAAAACCCAGTCGATGCTGTGCGCCGCCCTTCCCTGCGCGGCACTAGCCGTAACAGGCGTCTTGAAGAAGGCGAGGAAGAACAGTTGATCCAGGCTGCAAAACCTGAGTTAAAACCCGTGATTCTATTTGCCATCGAGACGGCCATGCGGCGCGAAGAGATCGCGACCCTTACCTGGCCATGCATCGACTTAAAAAAACGCACTGCACACCTCCCTAGGACGAAAAACGGTGAAACTCGAACCGTCCCCTTATCGTCACAAGCAATTCAGATACTACAGGAAATTCCTCGCAATATAGGCGACGAACCTGTTTTCGGTCTCAGTAAAGATCAAATCACAGACAGAATGAGGTCCACGGTTAAACGGGCAGAGCTTGTAAATCTTCGTTTTCACGACCTGCGCCATGAAGCCACCAGTCGTTTTTTTTGAACGCGGTACGCTTGACATGATGGAGATCGCAACAATCACCGGCCACAAAACAATGCTCATGCTTAGACGCTATACGCATTTACGGGCTGAAGATTTAGCAGTGAAGCTGGGATAGAATTAAGATCCACTGAGAGTTTCTAGATAAAAAACCATTAAATGTAAGTGAAACGAAATTTCTTTCACCGTATGTGAATAAGTCAGTTAGTGAAAAACTATTCGTCGAGTGCGATTACCAGTCGACACCCTTGCCGGACCAATAGAGGACTTACACCTCCAAGTCACCATTCAACTACCACAGCTGAATAGACGGTGCGTGTGCACCACGCGCACTACCAAGCGCACCAAAGAAAAAAGATCCGCCAGATAACTGGGGGATCTTTTTGTTTGTGCGCTCGCCTCCTGCCCGATTGTTACATTAACTGACAAAGCTGAGGGCGAAAAAATCAGTCAGCAGTTGCAATCCACTCAATCTCGATCAAAGCACCTCGAGGCAAGCCTTTAACTTCCACACACGCCCTAGCAGGAGCGGGATCGCCAATATATTCCGCATAAATTGCATTAACAGTGTAAAAATCACCCAGATCTGTCAAATAAATTGTCGATTTGACAATACTATCGAACCCGACCCCAGCGCCAGACAAAGCTCCAGACATATTATGCATAACCTGACGAGTCTGCTGCTCAATATCAGTGCCAACAAGTTCTCCGGTTAGCGGATCGAGTGGAATCTGGCCGGAAAAAAAGATAAGATCCCCCGTTTTGATCGCCTGAGAATAAGGGCCTATGGCCTGTGGCGCTTTGTCTGTTGTAATCGCTACCTTCATCGTGCTCTCCCTGAAATAGTTAACTGAAAAAAAACATCGCAAAAAATACCAACACCGAAAATCCAGCAAATTTGTGATTAAAATATGCTGGACAGATCAGTCTGACTTTGACGAGTACTGTGCAGCCTCAAGCAACAACTAGGGTCATGACTGATCAACGGGAAGGCTAATAGCTACTTTGGTTCCCCGTCCGATTTCTGACTTGATAGAGATTTCGCCCGTATGTTTTTCAACAATAATGTTCCGACAGATATAGAGCCCCTGACCGGTTCCCTGACCAATTAATTTTGTGGTAAAAAACGGGTCAAAAACCCTTTCCAGGTTCTCTTGCGCAATGCCAATGCCATCATCTTCGACAATTAAGCAAATTTTATTGTCTCGCAAACATGTCGACAAAACGATACTACCAAAAAAACCTTTTTCCTGTTTTATCCTATCTGCGATAGCATCGCGGGCATTGACAACCAGATTCAGAAGGACTTGCTGTATTGCCGATGGATCGCATTGCAGCAACGGCAAGTCTTCATCTGGGGCAAAGTCAACAGTGGAAACGTACTTCCATTCATTGCAACAAACAGATATAGCATTTGCTGTCAGACGATTGAAATCAATCCGCTCAAACTTGCCGACGCCGGGATGAGAGAACTCCTTAAGCTCCTTGACCAGGCCAGCAATACGCTTTGCCCCCTCCAGTGAGTCTGAAATGGCAGACAAAACTTCCTCACTCAGCTCGCCCTGCTGAACAGAACTTGACTCTGTAGTTATTTCACCTGTTTTCGACAACCCAATCAGCTCTTCAATCGTCTGCTGCAAATAAAATAGATTATGGTTGATATACTGAATCGGAGTATTAAGCTCATGGGCAATTCCAGCAGCTAAGGAACCAACAGATTCCATCTTTGATTTTTGAGCAATCTCTGCTTCAAGCCTTTTTTGGTGCGATACGTCAAAGAAGGTGACCAAGGCGGCATCCATATTGAACCATGTCAACCTTTGAACAGTCTTGAGTATGGGGATTGTCCCACCCACCGTTAGTAAGGTGGCTTCCTGGCACTGAAAACCTTGCCCCGTGAGCGCCACGCAACTGTCAGAGGAGCATTGACCGAACAAAACATTGCACCTTTCTCCCGCAAGTACATCAGAACCCGCCAATTCACCGGCATACTGATTGATCCAGAGTATTTCCCGATTGGCAATGTCAACCATTACCACACCAAATGGCACATGGTTGAGAATAGCTTTAAGTTGTTCTTGCTCAAATTGCAGCTGCACATGGTTGTCAGCTAAAGCATTTCTCTGTGTTACATCGAGCTTAACAGCAGAATAATTTACCGTATTGCCTTCCAGATCGAGCACAGGCGCGATAACAGTTTCCTCATAAAGCAGGTGACCATCTTTAGCTTTAGAGCACAACTCTCCACGCCATGTACCACCCGAGGTAATCGTACTCCACAACTCTGTAAAAACCTCATCTGGAGTATTGCCACTTTTCAAGAGGTTGGTTGACTGCCCCTTAACTTCACTAAAGTGATAACCCGTTACTTTTTCAAAATAGGGGTTCACATACTCAACAAGGCCTTCAGAATCGGTAATAACGATGGACGACGGGCTCTGTTCTACAACCGCAGAGAGCCATTGATTATGAGTTTGGATGATTCTTTTCGCCCTAACAATTGCATAAATCTTAACTGAGATAATAAAGGCAAGAATGACAACAAAGATAATTGAGGCGGTGCTAATCGCAGTATTGATATACTTAACCTTGGCGCGGGTATCTTCAATGCGCAGTAACGACTCTTTATTGGCCTGATTTATGGCATAAAAGAGACGATTAGCACTCTCCATCGTTCTATGGATAAGTGATTCACTCTTTTTTAATAAAAATATCAGGTCGTAATCCTTTTTCCAGCTCCCTTTATTTATTAACAGTGTCGAAGTTTCAACGACGGTATTTTTAATTTCATCAATCTTTGGTTTGATGTCTATAATAAAAACATTATATTCTGCAGGATCTTCTTCGCTGTACATCAACTCTTCGTAGATGGCATCATAGTCGTAAAAATTTACCAACATTGTATCAGAGTATGTGCCACCTTTAGTCAAGACAACGATAAGACTGTCGACTCTATCAAGCGTTGATAAGATCTTTTTTTTGTAATACTCAGCACGATGAGAGTTTTCGAATAACAACATGGACTTGTAATCATTCTCTATTTCCAGTAATTTGCGCACCAGAACAAGAGCCAGTTTCCGCTTGTTATTTTGATTTTCTATTTTTAGTTGCAGCGGTACTTCATAATACTTATCTGCAATGTAGACAGAACAAAAAACTAGAAAAGAAGTTAGAATGATAAAGAACACATGGACCACGATCAATCTGATGACCGGCTCATGCAACATATCCCTGAAGGAATTCTTCTCAGTCCTCATTTGTTCACAATCCATGCTTGCGAAAGATTTTTGCACCCTGTTCAGAAGCGCAAAAATCAACAAAATATTTGGCTATATCGTAGTTCAATGTTGTATTGAGGATCCCCATAATCAATTCGTTATTCGAATTTTCACCGTTATTCAGCTCAAAAACGTCAATGTAATCGGAGTTATCATCCCAGGTTAATGCTGCAAACCAGTTTACGACAATATCAGCTTCTTTTTCTCTTATCGCTTTAACAAGGTCTTTTGAATCTGTCGTCATAAAAATTACATTTTCCACAACATTGTTATAAATACCTTGTTTATCTAATATTTTCTTTGTCTCTTTACCTATACTGCCACTAACAGGACTGCCGATAACGACTGAATAACGAGGGTCTGCAAGTGCAGCCAAGCTGACGTCAATATTTTTAGGATTTCCTTTTTGCACCATAAGCACGGCGTGATTATCACCAACTTTTTTTCGATAGAGAATCAATCCCTTATAATGACGATCAATAGTCTGATAATAACGTTCCGATCCCGGTAGATAAACATCTCCAATGCGGTTGGTCAGTATCGAGCTCAGAAGATTTCCTGATCCGCCCTTGGTAATGATAATTCGACATTTCTTTTGCCGCTCGACCAATTGCGCTATTTCCGACACTGGTCGAATCATGGTGATTCCACAATAGACAAGAATCTCCAGTTCCGGCTCGACATTATTCTCACTGCAGGAAAAAAGCATTGGGAGTAGCAGAACAATAGCTGCTTTGACCATTCGACACTGCATATTTGCATCCTTAATCAAGTAAATAAGCACCACGAGTCGTTACAACGTCTTTAGTGAGAAGTTGCAACAAGGTACATATCGCTGAAAATTCGACAGGTTTCCACAAAAAGAAC